>Ga0210406_10003364_pt1 | contig 17589 bp, 23 predicted proteins | sample IncBWC30MmetaG_FD_155454 | JGI IMG/M metagenome (GOLD analysis project Ga0210406, IMG submission 155454) | Forest soil microbial communities from Barre Woods Harvard Forest LTER site, Petersham, Massachusetts, United States - Inc-BW-C-30-M | ecosystem: Environmental > Terrestrial > Soil >... | reverse complement strand
CCGTATCCCTGCACAAAGCGCCCTAGCTTAGCGCAAGTCAGAGCGCCGGGCGAGCGGTGCCTTGTGGCTCACACCGCCTCAAAGCCTTCGGGGACAGCGTCAGGATCGATGTCGCCAGCCAGCCGCCCAATATCAAACATAAGCTGCTGGCCGATATCATCATCGTCGGTAAGACGTGCAACGCGCGCCTTGGCGGCCAGCTCGGCAAACGGTGCAGGCGCCGCGAACATGAGAGCGTCCATAGCTTCTCTCACCCGATCGGTTCTCCAGCGTCCGGTCATTTCCCTACCGTGCGGTGAAAACGCTTGGGGATTGGCCGCACTGTACTCTTCCCATGCCTTTGTTGCCTGCTCAGCAAGCGCCACGACGTTGTTGTCCTCGGTCATGACAGCCTCGCGAGCGCGCGGGCAGAGCGAGCAATCGAGCGCACAAAGGTTAGCGTTTCCTCATCACCATCGAAGAAGAAAACATCATCTCCTTCACTCAATTCTACACTTCGCGCGATCAGGAAATCGAGATAAGTAGTGAGGCCGGCCAAGGTCGTCGGCGATGTGGCTGCGAGTTCCTCACGCCCCGCTATTGAGGTGTTGACGATTGCCACCATTTCCTGTGTCCGGGAATATTCGCCGGGCGCTGGTGGCAATTTCTGCCCCGCTTTCTGAAGAGCTTCTTCGTAAGCACACCTAGCCAAAAAAGCTCTTTCGGTGCTGTCGGTTTGCTCCATTGCAGCGAAGATCGGATCGGGCTCGGCGGCGGCTTGAGCGGCCGCCGGCAAGCCTAGAGCAGCCGCGGCCGGCAGGGCGGCGGTGCTGGCGACAAGCGCGCGTCGAGTCAATGTGGATTTCGACATAGCTTCGTCTCCTTGTGTTGGTGGAAAACCACCGCAAGCCAAGGCGGGAAGCCGAGCGGATTCGTGGTATTTCTGGAATTGGTCATCGACGTCCCCGCCTGGGCTGTCGGTGGCAAGTGGCGGTCGGGGGGGCCTTCAGCCCTCGACCGGCTGCGCTCGCCATGTCGGTGTAGGACTGCGCCTGCTCCTTATAGCCGGCCTCGGTGATCAGCCCTTGCTCGCCCAGCACCGCCTTGGTCATTGCCCCTTCGCTCGCGCTTTCGCGCAGAATGTCGAGCGCACTGCCGCTCTGCGCAAAGCCCGCGCCGGCCACGTCCGCCTTGGTCTGCCCGAGTGCTTGATAGAGATTGCGGTCGGCCTGCGACTCCTTGATCGCGGTAGACATCTCAGTGAACTGCTCGTTCTGCTTGGCGAGATCGGCGGCTTCGAGATAGGACTTCTGCTCGAATTCTGCGCCCTTCGCTTTGAGCACATCGCCCTGGGCGGCAAAAATATCACTGACTGCCGTGCCGATGTCAGAAAACGTGGCGTTGCCGAAGGCCATCCTCAGTGCTCCAGCGGAAATGCCCGGCGATGATTGTTCAAAATCGCCGCCACCTTGCCGGCGCGAACCTGCAGCGACAGGTGCTTGGCGCGCATCGCGGCCCTCATGGAATCAACCGCTTCGTGCCCGTGCGAGTTGTCGCTCAAAGAGTATTGCAACATCAAAACCGGCAAGTCGCGAGCATGCCGAAAGCCGCACTGCTCCAAGGCGACGAGGAACTCCTCTGTTTCAGCGTTCATCTGCCCGTCCTTCGATCAGTGCTCGGTCGGGAAGGAAGCGGCATAGCGTTGTAAAAATCGGTACGATCCGCCGAGCGCGCTCAAGATGCGAGAGATGCCGGCGCTGAACTATCGACACGATGGCATCGGCCGCGGCGGTCGAAGCCGGATGCCCGTCGTCACACAGGTTGCTCATGAGAGCCCTTACCGGCTCGCCGAGCTCCTTGCCGCCGCGCGCCCTCGCCTCCGCGTCGGCAGCAGCAACAAACGCCTCGAGTTCGGCCCGCGGCGTCATGGCAGCGTCGTGGTCACTTCATTGCGCGCGGTCAAGGCCAGTTTTATCGACTCCAGCATGACGGTCACCTGTTTTTTGTTCATGGCCGAATTTGCAAGGTCGATGCGGACTTCAACGCTGTTCGCAACATTGGGCGCCAGAACGCCCGCGACATAATCTGACGCCACGAGGCCGTCAGCCCCTAACGGTAAAGACAAAGAAAGGCTGGCCATTTGTTTGTTGCTCCTGTGGTTAGCACCCGCCGGTGCCGAGTGTGCGCAATGCTTCCATAAACGGTGCCGGATTTCCGCCGTAGGTATTGGCAATCACGATCCGCCGCCGGTAGTCGGCAATCGCTGCAGTCCGAAGCGCCGCTTGGGTCGCGACGCTGTCGTTACCCTCGAAGCCGCCCGGGATATTGAACTGGGCGAGCGCGATTGCCTCGTCCTGCTGACGCTGCTGCTCCGAAGCATTCCAGGCAAGCTGCAGCGCAAACGGCACGGAGGAATCAACAACGCTCATGGAACAGCCTCCATCTCAGAAAAAGTAGGTCCCGAGCGCGGTGCGCAAGCCATCCAAATACGGCCCCGGCGGAACCCCGGTGGCGATAGCCGAAGTGAGACGGCGCTTGTAGTCCGCTACGATGTCCGTTTTCAGGGACGCGCTGTAGGTCGCCACCGATCCGCCCGCGGCATAGGTTGCCAGCGCGGCAGCGTCCGCTGCTTGACGGGTCGTCTCGCTGGCGTTGACGGTCGCCTGATGGGAGCGGTTGCCGCTCGCTTCGAGGACACTCATAGGCGCGCTTCTCCGATCGGCAGCTTCAGCAGCACGTCGCGGTGCTCGAGGAGGAGCCGGCGGATCGCCAGCCTCGCCACATCAGCCGCCGACAAGCCGGCCTCATCGGCCAGCTCATCCAGTTCGCGCCGGCGCTGCGACGTCATGCGAATTTCAAGGCGTGCGTCGTGCTTCATGCCGTGCACGGTACGGGCGTTGACGGCAGCCACAACGCACCGGGCCGCCAGCCTTAAGCCGCCGCTAACGAGTGAGCCCTATTCACCACTTGCCGGGACGGGTGGTCTCCGGCGGGGGCGGTCCTGGCCAACACCCTTCCAGCCAGTCTGGTCGGGGCCGCCCTATGCCGTCGGATCTGCTTCGCAGACGACACCCCGCCGCCAAAAAAATAGCCCCGGCACGCCATGTTGGCCGGGGCAAGGAAGACGCTTCCACCCGGAGGCTGACGCTGTAGAAGCACAAGGAGGGAAGACACGTCAGCAGCGGCACACAATAGCCTACGCCCCATCGTGGCAAGCTTCAGGCGACACCGCGGCATCACACCGGCTTTCCGGTGAAAACCCTATGCCGAAGAAAACGGCCGCACCGCCTTCCGCCTAAGGACATTCCCTTAGTTGAACTGGCCAGCCCTGCTCGGCGAAATGCAGGCCATGCCCCTCTTCATCTACCGCTGCCCCCAAACCGGACACCGCGTGCAGGGCTTCGCGTCCGAAGACGTCGCCGAGGATCACCACGTCTATGAGCCCGTGACCTGTCTCGCGTGCCGCCAGATCCACCATGTGAATCCGACAACCGGCGCCGTCCTGGGCGAAAAGGCCAAATTAACCGTGGCAAAAAGAGCCCCGACCGTGAAGCCGGGGCTGGCCACCTGACAACGCGGCTGTGGAGTCTCGGAACCGCGCCGATTCGATGACCAGCAGCAGCATATCCTCAACCGGCCGCGGCCACCGCGTTGTCCACAACATTTGCCGTACAGCGGCCGCACCGGCTTTCTGATGCGCCCGCCGCCGCTGTGGGGAAGGCCAATGTTTTGGAACGGCCGCCGCCCGCCATAGGGGGCACCCCTCACAAAGTTTGGAAACAGGGCCGCAATACCGGACGATGAGGTCGAACCTCCAGGAGCAAATGCGGTTCCGGCGGTACGGCGTACGGCGCCCCGGTCTATTTGCCAACGATTTCAATATGTTGCGACCTCGCATTGCGCCCAGCGGGACCGAAGACGCAGCAATCGAGCGGAATGCCCCGCAGCGACACAGCCGAGGGCACCAGTGAACCGGCGCGGGGTGGCTATCACCTAGCCCGGACATCGGGCAGGGGGCTCGGCAAGGGCAGCGCCGGCAGCCACAAGCGCCAACATGCTGCAGACACAGCGGGGTGAGCTAGCGAGGAATGGCGTCAAGTAATGCATTTGGCAGCGTCGGCCCGTGATTGATCATCATCAGCGCCAAGCTAAGACCCGCCCGGCCGATATTTAGCGACGAGTCTCGTCGAGTGGTTTTTGAGGTCTTAGCCGGCAGAGCGGCGCGATGAGGTCCATTCCCCTCGACAAGCAAGTGGGTGATGTTTGCCAGTTATCCGGCGGGGTCCGCGTGCGTCGCTCCAGTTGCCAGTCCTATAAGGGACTGGCGCAACTGGCGCACTGACGCAAAAGTACGGACCTTCAAGCACTGTCGCTGCGTCAGTTTGCGTCGGTTTGCGACAGCTCATCATCATCGAGGTTGGGTTCATCTACTGTGGGTTTTTCGGCCCATGGTCCAGGAATGACGAAGCTGCGTTTATGGCGGTTCTTATCTTGGCGCTGCTCGGTGGTGAGCACCTTGTTTTTGAACCATTTGCTGAGAATTTGCTTAGTGCGGGCGATGTCTTTTGGATCGTTCTCGGCCACCATGGGCGACGTTGATCTTGAGCACATCGGCAACCATGTAGCCGACCCAATCGGCTGACCTTGCATCGAGGCGATATGCGCCGGTTTGCGTCAGTGCGCGACACTTGACCATGTCGGCTGTGGACACCCCTTTGAAGGGGTCTGGCGGCTTCCACGAACTGGCGCACGCGATTTCGTCGCCATTTGGCAGAATTTCTATCACAAGTTTTATCCATTCGGCCTTGCCGATCGGCGCCATGTTGGCCTTGCCGTTGGCGACACGGATGTGCAGCCGGCGCTGGTCTTCGGCGATGCCGAGCTTGTTCGCCTCTTCGGGGCTCATGAAGTTGAGCACGCGGGCGGAGCGCGCAGCCCAAATCAGGGCCGACGCACCGCGGCTATCCTCGACCGCGGTTTCGGTTTGGCCTTGCTTGGCCTTGCCGGAGTGATGGCAGATTTCGACGGCTGAATTGGTCTCGTCGGCAATGACCCCGAAGGCGTCCTTGACCAGCAGGTCCATGGCGCCGTTGTCGTTTTCGGGCACGCGATGGAGCGACACGAGCGGGTCGATGATGAGAACGTCGAGCTGATTGTCTTGCACAAAGGCGAGCAGCCAAGCCATGGCTTCCGAATTGATCGTGGCCACGTTCTTGACCATGGTGGCGAGCCGCAGCGGGGTTTTGCGGACGGACTGAGCGAATAGGCGGCCGCCAAGATCAGCTTCCGTTATGACGTAGTGCTGGCAAGTGCCGGCCAGGCGGCGATCGAGCTCGTCCTGATCCTCTTCGCCATTGAGCATTCCGACGCGCAGCGGGGGCGTGAACAACCGCTCGCCGCTGGTCAACTCGCGGCCGGTTGCCATCGATAGGGCGTCATACGCTGCCCGTGTTGTCTTCGCGCGGCCACCGGCGGCGATCGTCGCACTGACGGTTTTGCGGATGTAGTGTCGATCATAGAGGAATTGCCGGCGGGGGATTGCGTGGGGATCACGCCACCACGGCGCGACAGTGAGCGGCGATGATTTGTACTCATCATGCCCGTTGATTTGCGGTTCCTCCTGGCGCAGTTCCTCGGCTTTGGTCTCCTCCGTCCGCGGCGCCCACGGCTTGGCCTGCCGCAGTAGCTCATCAAGCTTCTCGCGCGTGCCGCCGGCCTTGATCCAGTCGAGGATATCGCCCTTTGGCGGCAGGTCGGGCAGCTCGAGCACGCGCACGGACGCCGCAATACCTTGCAGTGATGCGCCGACGATATCAGCATGGTTGCGTCCGGCTTCGTCATTATCCGGCAGAATCACAACCTCCGCGCTGCGCAGGAATTCCGAGTGTTCCTGCTTCCATTTTCCCGCGCCGCCAGCGCAGCAGGTAGCTGGCACGTTCCATTTGCGCAGCGCGTCGACTTTGGCTTCGCCCTCGACGATCAGGGCCGTGTATCCATTGCCGATCGCCTCGATGAGTTCCGGTAGCCGATACGGTGCGGTGCGAACGTCTTTGACGCATGCCAGCCACATGCCCGCATTATTTGGATCGGGGCGCCATTGCGAAAATGCTTTCTTGCGCTTGCCCTCCGCACTCATGACGAAAGACCCGTCCTGGTTCTGGTATTCGATGCGGCCGACCGCAAACAATGTGGCGCCGCTCTCATTTTGATAGATAAATTTGTTTGTCACCACTTTGCGCGGTTCAGGCGTGCGATCCTTACCGTTTGCTTCCGGCGGCGGCTCTCCGTTCAGTTGCTCGGCCGCCGGTATAGCTTCAATACCGTCGAGCCAGCTGGTGAAATCAATCGCCCCGTGGCCTTTGGCGCCGCAGCCGCGGCAATTAAAAAGCTGCTTGGCAACATTGATGGCGAAGCGGTCATGGCCGCCGCATTTCGGACATGGCCCGCAGCGATCGACCTTACCGAATAATCTGATACCGCGGCGTTCGGCTATTTGCTCGAGCGGAACAGCGCGAGCTTGTGCGAACCAAGCATCGAAGGCGGCCGTCCTGGTCATGGCCGGCTCCGATCTTCGGTTTCGCGGACCGGCAGCCCGAGATTCCGGCTGAGCCACTGCGCGTCGGCGATCGCTGTGCTGCGCTCGCCGTGCAGCCAGCCATGTTCAAGGGCGAGCACGAGCCAGGCGCCGCCCGTCTCGCGAAAGAGCCGGATGCAAGCCGCGCGTCGCATTGGAAAGCGCTCAATCATGGCTCGCCCTCCTCGACCTGCGCGAGCGAGTGGGCAACGGGCCTGCAATCGAGTGTCTGATCGCGGCAGCCGTGCTCATGTCTGCTGTCCTGAGCGGCCAAACAGCTTTTGCCAAAGAGCCAATAGCTGTGCAGGCCTTTTACGATCACACAGCATCTCGACTAGATCGATGCGCAGATCGGCAGCCTTTCTCGTATTTGCCTGCATCAAACACAAAAGTGCTTGATCGCTATTTAGAAAGTATTCTTTGACCCTGTCTGAGACTGTGAAGTGCAGATAACCGCCGGTCTGTTGCAGCTGCCTTTTGTGGAGCGCAATCCAGCAGCGGATTCTGCGAGGCGGATCTATTTCAAGCTCTGCCGCGAGCCGGACATCAGCCACTCGCCTTTGGCCGGATGTGATGAGTTGCAAAGGCCGCGCGGTCATGACGCGACCTCGTCGTCGACCAGGCCGAGCTGTTTTGCCTTCGCGAGTGCTTTGTTGATGGCTGCGGCTAACTCGGGCAACCGACGTATCGCGAGCGATAGCCCCTTTTTGGTAGGCTGCAATTTGCCGTCTGCGCCGGTGTAGTGCTTCCGCACGTCGACTAGCGCGGCCCCCTCGAACTCGCGCAGCTGAACGCGAACACTCTCGCCGCGGCGGTTCGCCCAAAATTCGGCGGCGACGATCGGCTCGGGCAGCGCCGCATGCTTCGTCATTGCCCAACCCCCGCGGCTGACCGACCTTCAGCAAAGGTGCCCTTGCAAGCTCTTGATCTAGCTTGGCGTTTTTTGACCGGAATTGAGTTTATGGACCGGAGCCCATTTCTCACTTTCTGACGCTGTCTGCCGGCCTCTGCATGGGCGAGAAGCGGGGCGTAGTAGCTAGTGCCGATCGGCGAGGTCGTCGGCCCGGCGACGATCTGCCAACCATCGAGCGGCAGGACGAGCGAAGCGCGGGCCTGGTTTGGGTCGAGGCGTGAGTGGCCGGCGTCGAACGCTTCGCGGCAGCGGTCACTGCAAAAGCGGCAGCCCGTGTAAACCATGCCGTAACCGCACAAAAAACACTCGGTTGTTTGCAGCATCTCCATGCCCCTTTCCGGGACGCGCCTTGACGCGCGGACCTTCATCGGTGTAGGGGCACGCTGCGAAGCGGATGACCCTACGGGTTAGTTGGTGGGCGGCCCGAGATCGAACTCGACGCGTCGTTGGATGTAAGGCCGTGACGCGGCGAACCTGCACCGCCCGGAAACAGTTACGGCGAGCTCCTCACGGGGCTCGCCGTATTCACAGACGGGTTCGGCTTCTCGCGCCACATCACTGCGCGGCCGGCGCGTATCCACTCCAACCAGTTCGGGACCCTGTTCTGCTGTCGCCAGCGGTAGAGCGTGGGCTCAGTTCCGTAGCCGGTCTTTTCGCGCAAAAGCCGCGCAAACTCTGCCTCTGGGTGCCAATCGCTCAAGATGGTCGATGACATCGCCACTCTCTTGGATGACGACCAACCAACGGTGGCCGCGTCCGATCGATGGCGAAGTGTTACCGCTGGGAAGTCAGAGCGCGGCGTACCATTCCGGAGCTATTTTGTGGGGCAAATGGTCCGGTTCTGCTTTCGGGTCTTCCGAACCCATCCGGTTGAAATCCTTTCGTCAAAAGCAATCTCGGTCAGCGCGGCGACTTCGCGGTCGTGCGGCTTACCGCAGCTCAACTCAATATCCCTGCTCCATTTGATGATGAAATCCTGGCGCGCGGCGGTGACGGTTTTCTGACCGTAGGTGGCGCGAGCGCGATCAAACGCAGCGTGCAGGGAAACGATTTTTTCTAGCCCCTCGATGTCATTGTTGGACAAATGGCGCTTTTCCTGGGCCCTAACCTTTCCTTCAAGCTTGGGCCATTCTCGCAGGATTGCTGCAGACTGCTTGGCGTAAACTCGACTACGAATAACAGCGCCGATGAACAGCTCCGCCGGCATTTCAAGCTTGGGCCCAGCCTTTCCCAGATGTTCTCGCAATCACCGGCGGCGTGCCACCGGTCAAGAACTTCGAGAGTAAGGCAATAGTTGAAATGAGCCTTTTGATCTGCGTTCCGCGCTTCGAATTCCCTTCGGAAGGCCGCGAGCGCATCCCGAAAGTTTGCCATGGTCAGCCTCGGGCGCGGGTTATCTGCGTCACGTTCGGCGCGGGATTGAGTATCTGCTCGAGGAGAGAAGCCAGCGCCTCGAAGGCTCGCTTCTTCTCTTCCAAAAATTTGTGCCGATCGTAGACGCTGCGCACGCCGCCGATGACATGGCCGAGGGCGCGTTCGGCGTGATCGCTGGAAATGCCGGCACGGCTCATCAGCGATCGCGCAGTCCTGCGCAGATCATGCAGTGTCCATGGCGGCATTGGATCGCGGCCGTCCTTTGCCCGGAGTCCGGCGATCTTCTGGTCGAGTGCTTTCTTCGTTCTCGAATAGTCCCCGAAGGGTGTCTTGCCGCCAGTGGAGGAAAAGACAAAGGGTCGATCGTTCGGCCGTTCGTCGATATGCTTGCGGACCGCAGCCGTCAGCGGGATCGCGTGGTCGGTCTTGGTCTTGTACCTGGCGCCGGGGATCGTCCACACCTCGTCGTCAATTTCATCCCGCTGCATCCTTGACGCCTCCTCTCGCCGGGTCGCGGTGAGGAACACCGTGCGGACGAAGGCCGGATAGCGGCCATCCATCAGGTCTAGCGCCGCCCATAAGTCGCGGATTTCCTGGTCATCGAGGATGCGCGTGCGTGCGCGTTCATGTGGTTTTGTCTTGGCCATTCCGCGCACGATCGGGACCGCGAAGTGATCGTCGCGCGCCGCGCGCCAATGGAACGCCTTGCGGGTGAGGGCGAGCACGCGGTCGGCCATAACCGGCCCGTTCTCGTCGGCGATCGTGTCGAGCATTCGCACAACTTGCGAGCGGCGCAGCTCGTAGATGCCGACATGGCCGATGGCCGGCTTGACCAGCCGTTCAAAGGTGCGCCTGACGTTGCGGTGGCTGCGCAGCGCCGCCTCGCGCTCGACGTAGCGCGTCACGAATTCGTCGAGCAGATCGCTGATGGTCTCGCCCTCGGGCTTGTTGCCATCCTCCAATCGCTGCGTCCGCTGCGGCCGCGGGTCGTCACCGTCGCGGATGGATCTTGCGTGCTCCGTCGCGGCAATGATCGCCCGCAGCACCGAGAGGTCGCCACCCTTGGCATTGCCGGTCCAGTGCCCGAGCGTGGCGAGGAATGGCTTGCCGCCGACGCGGTAGAACCGCACGAAGGTTTTCCGCCCGCTGGCAGTAATTCTCACGGCAAAGCCGGATGGCGCCCGCTTTCCCTGCAAGCTGGCGCCGGAGAAGTAGTGCAACCGATTGCCCTTGGTTGGGGAGGGGAGGGTCGCTATGATCTGCTCGCTGATCCCGTGCGTTGTCTGCAACATGTCTGCACCCCGAATGATATCCGAATGATCCCGAGAGATATCCGAATGACACCGGAAGTCAACGAAAGACGCGATGGATCAGTGCTTTTCTGTGCAGACACGAAGAAATCTGAGTCAAATCAACGACGTGGGCAAAAGCGGGAAATTTGACCACCTATGATCGCGCGCCATTTCACGTCGGCGCGACAAGGAGCGGACAATGGTTGCTGCGGTACGCGTGCACAAGGTCGGTGGGCCCGAGGTTTTGACCTACGAAGAGATCGACGTGCCGGCGCCAGGCGCCGGCCAGATCCGCGTCAAGCAACACGCCTGCGGCGTCAATTTCGTCGACGTGTACTTCCGCATGGGCCTCTACCCTGCGCCGGGCGGCCTGCCGTTCGTCGCCGGCAACGAAGCCGCCGGCGAGGTCGTGGAGGTCGGCCCCGGCGTGGGCGAATTCAAGCGCGGCGACCGTGTCGCCTATGTCAGCGGTCCCGGCTGCTATGCCGCGGAGCGGGTGGTGGCGACCGATCGCGCCGTAAAACTCCCGGCCAATATCAACTACGAGCAGGCCGCCGCCATGATGCTCAAGGGCATGACGGTGGAATACCTGGTACGGCGCACCTTCAAGGTCGAGAGGGGGATGAACGTGCTTATGCACGCGGCCGCCGGCGGCGTCGGGCTCATTCTCTGCCAATGGGCGAACCATCTCGGCGCCACCGTGATCGGCACCGTCGGCTCGAAGGAGAAGGCGGCGCTCGCCCAGGCGAACGGCTGCCATCACACCATCCTCTACCGCGACGAGGATTTCGTCGCCCGGGTGAAGGAGATCACCGGCGGCAAGCTGTGCGATGTGGTCTACGACGGGATCGGCAAGGCAACCTTTCCCGGATCGCTCGACTGCCTGCGTCCGCTCGGCATGTTCGTAAGCTTCGGCAGCGCTTCGGGTCCGATCGAGGCCTTCAACATCAACATCCTGCAGTTCAAGGGTTCGCTGTTCGCCACGCGCCCGACGCTCAACACCTACGCCGCCAAGCGCGAGGATCTGCTTGCCATCGCCAACGACCTGTTCGCCGTGGTCGGCAGCGGCGCCGTGAAAATCCCGGTCAACCAGAAATACGCGCTGCGCGACGCTGCCAAGGCGCACCGTGATCTGGAAGGGCGGGCGACCACGGGCTCCTCGATCCTGGTGCCGTAGCGACCGCTGTGCGGCGGCGGCGTCAGCCTCGATGAGGATTTGGGGCTACTGGGCCACCTTCGGCTGGGCGCTGCTCGCGTTCATCGTCGGCCAATTTGGCGCGCTCGGGCTGGTGCTGTGGCTGCGGGCGGACGATCTCGGCGCGCTGCTGGCCAATCCCCACGACGGCGTCACGGTTACGCTGTTCCTGCTGATCGCCAATCCGATCATGGTCGGCGTGATCGCCCTCGCGGTGGGCTGCGCGCGCGCCGGTTTTGCCGACTATCTGGCGCTGGTATGGCCGTCGCGGCGCGAACTGGTGGTGGGGCTCGTCTCCCTCGTGGGCGTCATCGCCCTCGGCGACGCGCTGCTGCTGCTCAGCGGCCGCGACTTGGTGGCGCCGTTTCAAACGCAATCCTACGCCACCGCCGCTGCCGAGGGATGGCTCGTACCCATGGCGGCCGCGGCCATCGTCCTGGCGCCCGCTGGCGAGGAGGTTCTGTTTCGCGGATTTTTGTTCCGCGGCTGGGCGCGGTCGCCACGCTCGATATGGCCGGCGATCGTCGTGATCTCGATCGCATGGGCGGCGCTCCATATCCAGTATGACTGGGTCGGCATCCTGCAGATCTTCATCGTCGGGCTTTTTCTCGGCTGGATACGTTGGCGCAGCGGCTCGACCCTGCTGACCTTCCTGCTGCACGCTTTGTTCAATCTCGAAGCTACGGTCGAGACCGTGCTGAGGGTCCGATTTTTCTCGTAGTCCGCCAATTCGGCGCACGGACCTGGCTTAGCGTTGCGGGCCGCTACTCTGCGTGCGGCGGCCCTGCGGATCGAACAGGCGCCCGAGCGCGGAGGCGGGATCGCCCCCCGCATGCCGCGGACGCGGCAGGCTGATCACTGGCTCGGTGAAGCGGCTGATGACCGCGACAACGTCGTCGAGAGTGAGCGGGCTGCCGGGCGTCTCGCTGACAATGGTGGCAATGACGTTGAGGTCGCGGCGAAACAGCGAGTCGAGCGCGGTCAGGGTGTGGCTGATGGTGCCACGATAGCTGCCGGTCACCAGGATGAGCGGCAGTTCCAGCGCCATCATCACGTCAAGGATGGTGCGGTGCTCGTTGAGCGGCGCCATGACGCCGCCTACGCCCTCGACCAGCAAGATTTCGCGGCGCTGCTCGAACGCGCTTTGGCAATATTCCACCACGCTGTCGACATCGATGCTGCGGCCCTCGCGCTGCGCCGCCAGGTCCGGCGAGAGCGGGGCGCGAAAGCGCCACGGCGCAATCCGCTCGATCTCCTGCGGCGACAACGGAAATCCCAGCGAAGAGAGCAGGATGCCGGGATCGCTCGCGGCCGCTTTGGCCGGGTCGTAGCCGCACACGATCGGCTTCACGGCGTCGACCTGGTGGCCCAACTGCCGCAAATGGCGGATCAGCGAGGCGGTTACGAAGGTCTGTCCGACATCGTTCCCGGTCGCGGTGATGAATATTGCAGTCACGGCCCAGCGCCCCTTGGCGCGGCATGAAAGCGCCGAACGTTTGGCAACGCCAGCAAAAAACAGGGAGAGCCGCGCAGCGCGGTGCTGCTCACCCAGTCCGTCAGTATCCGACCGCGGTGCCGTAGAGATCGTAAGCATCGGCCCGCTCGATCTTCACAGTCGCGATCTCGCCGACGCGCAGCGGGCGGCGGCTTTGCACGTAAACCGTACCGTCGATCTGCGGCGCGTCGCCCTTGCTGCGGCCCTTGGCGGCGCCTCGCTTTCCGCCCCGCGCTGGCTCGACTTCATCGATGATCACGCGCTCGCGGGCGCCGATCCTGCGCTTCAGGCGCCGGCGCGAAATCTCCTGCTGGCGTTGCATCAGGCGGTCCTGACGCTCGGCCTTGAGCGGCTCGGGAACCGGCGCGGCGAGATCGTTCGCCGCCGCGCCGGCGACAGGCTCGTAGCGGAAACAGCCGACGCGCTCGAGTTCCGCCGCGCCGAGCCAGTCGAGGAGGGCGGAAAAATCCTCCTCGGTCTCGCCAGGGAACCCGACGATGAAGGTCGAGCGGATGGTGAGGCCGGGGCAGGCCGCGCGCCACTGGCGGATGCGCTCGAGCGTCTCCTCTTGCGCCGCTGGACGGCGCATGCGCTTGAGCACCGCGGGGCTCCCGTGCTGGAACGGCACGTCGAGGTAGGGCAGCACCTTGCCGTCCGCCATCAGGGCGATCACCTCGTCCACGTGCGGGTAGGGATAGACGTAGTGCAGCCGGACCCAGACCCCGAGCTCACCGAGTTCGCGGGCGAGATCGAGGAGTTTCGCGCGCACGGCGCGGCCCTTCCATTCGCTGGCGGCGTATTTGAGATCGGTGCCATAGGCGGAAGTGTCCTGGGAGATCACGAGGAGTTCCTTGACGCCGGCGTCGACGAGCCGTTCGGCCTCGCGCAGCACGTCAGCGGCTGGCCGCGAGGCCAGGCGGCCGCGCAATTTCGGGATGATGCAAAATGTGCAGCGATTGTTGCAGCCCTCTGAAATCTTGAGATAAGCGTAGTGCCGCGGCGTGAGCTTTATGCCTTGCGGCGGGATCAGCTCGACATAGGGGTCATGCGGCGGCGGCGCGGCCCGATGGACGGCGGCCAGGACGCTCTCGTATTGCTGCGGGCCGGTTACCGCGAGCACGTTCGGATAGGCGGCGGTGATCTGTTCCGGTTGCGCGCCCATGCAGCCGGTGACCACGACCTTGCCGTTTTCGGCGAGCGCCGCGCCGATCGCGGCGAGCGACTCCGCCTGCGCGCTGTCGAGAAAACCGCAGGTGTTGACAATCGCGAGGTCGGCATCGGCGTGTTCACGGGCGAGCTCGTAGCCCTCCGCACGCAACCGCGTGACGATGCGCTCGGAATCGACCAGCGCTTTCGGGCAGCCGAGCGAGACGAACGAGATGCGCGGAGCGCGGTTCATGGTAGGTTCGAAGCTCGTCGGATTGAGTTGCGGTTGACCCGGGAGCGAGCGAAGCGCCGGAGCCCGGCATCTATAGCCGCAAACGCGGAGCGGATATTCACCAAACTTGGTGCCATCCGGGCGAAGCGGCGCTCTGCCGCAAAAAAGCCGGCATAATTCCCTGATTTCACCCGCAGTGACCGCCAAACCGGGCGGGCTGTTCGGGGGAAATTAAGATTTTAACGGTCTCCTCGCTGGGTGAAGAATCTACAGGCACGCTCGCCTGATCCCCTTTCGTTGTTCTAACGTAGTGTCGCAAGCGAATGGTGCAAGCAACGCGCATCGCTGCCGTTCTGATCGCCGCATCCCTGTCCGGGTGCGGCGGACTGACAGGCTTCGATGCGGATAGCACGGCGTCCTTCGACGGCTCGGGCAAATCAGCCGGGATGAGACGAACGGGCGATGCCGCGCTGCTGGCGATGACGGATGACGCCGCGGCGAAGCCCGGGTCTCCTGCGGCGCCATCGAGCAGGCCCCCCACTGCGCTCGGCAACTCGCTGTTTGGGCGGGCCGCCATCGAGGCGAAGCCTATCGAGCCCGTCGCCATGCCTGCTGCCGCCGCCAAATCCGGTGAAACCGCCAAGCTCCAGCCCGTATCGCGCACCGAGATGCCGACGAACGAGCCGCGCGGTCGCGCCTATCTGTTCCGCGGCGTTGCCGGCCTCATCTACTCGACCGGCCTCGACAGGCTCGCCGAACGCATCAATCGCGCCGGCCTGACCTCGAGCGTCAACACCTACATGGTTTGGTCTGGCGTGGCCGCGGACGCGATCCGCGAATATCGCCGCAGTCCGTTCCCGATCATCCTCATCGGCCACTCGTTGGGCGGCGATTCCGCCGTGGCGTTCGCCGAAACCCTGAACAACGCGGATATTCCCGTCAGCCTGCTCGTGACCTATGACCCGACGCGCATCGCCGACGCCGTGCCGCCCAATGTCGAGCGCTACATCAACATCTACCAGTCGTGGAACGTGATGGGCGGCGGCGACGTGGTCGGCGGCCGCGGCTTTCACGGCCATTACGCCAGCATCAACCTCGCCGATCACGGCGAGATCATGCACATCAACATCGAGAAGGCCGATCGCATCCAGGAACAAGTGGTCGCCAAGATCGTCCAGCTCACGCGGACACCGACGACAGGGCAGGGCGAGGTGGTGCCGATCCGCTATGCGGTGCCGGCGCGGGCCGCGATCGAGCTGTGGGACAGCGGCGTGCCGGTGACGGCGCAAGCCGGCGACACGCTGCAGGGCGTGGCTGCGGCCCATCACGTGCCGGTGTGGGCGCTCGCGCAGATCAACCGGATCCCGGAGCACACGACGCTCGCCGGCGGCGAGCGCATCATTGTCCCGCGCAATCTCGCGCCGACGGCTACGGCCGCCACTCACGCGCTGAGCTACGCACCAACGGCACGCTGACGCGTACTCGCGGCGCCAGCAACGGCGTGCGGAAGCGCGAAGGCGGCCCCGCTCGATGCACCGCCCGTTCAATGTCGCGGCAAGGCGGGACGCAGGCGCGCAACAAGGGAGCGGAGCGATGCGCGTGAGGTTGCCCGACCCGCCGCTTCTCCTCATCACCGACCGCCGCCAAGCCCGTCGTCCCCTTGCGGAAGTCGTCACGGCCGCGCTCAAGGCCGGTTGCCGCTGGGTGAGCGTACGCGAAAAGGATCTGCCCGATGACGAGCAGGTGCTGCTGGTGCGGTCGCTGCTTGCGGTCGCGCATGCGCATGGCGCCAAGCTGACACTGCACGGCGAGGCGACACTTGCGAAGTTTGCCGAAGCCGACGGCGTGCACCTCTCCTCCGGCGCCGATGCCGCGCTTGCCCGCACCGTGACCGGCCGCGAAAAACTCCTCGGCGCGTCGATCCACACCGTCTTCGAAGCGGCGGCCATCGATCCCGCGCTCGTCGACTATGCGCTTGCCGGTCCCGCCTTCGAGACGCCGAGCAAGCCGGGCTACGGCCCGGAGATCGGCCGCAAAGGTCTCGCCGACATCACGGGTGCGGCCCGCGTGCCGGTGCTGGCGATCGGCGGCGTCAATCCTGCGCGGGTAGGCGAGCTTATCGCCGCCGGCGCCGTGGGGGTCGCGGTCATGGGCGGCGTCATGCGCGCGGCCGACCCGGCGCTGGAGACGAAAGCCCTCATTGCCGCGCTGAACGGCTCGCTCGCTATCAGCGCGCGCGATAGGTGCTGACGCCCTGGTCCGGCACCCAGGTGCCGGCGGGCAGCTTTCCCGCTTGCCAGAATACATCGATCGGCATGCCGCCGCGCGGATGGAAATAGCCGCCGATGCGCAGCCATCGCGGCTGCAGCACGCTCACGAGCTTCTTGCCGATCGCGACCGTGCAGGCTTCGTGGAACGCGCCGTAATTGCGGAAGCTGTTGAGATAAAGCTTGAGCGACTTCGACTCGACGAGCCAGGCGCGCGGCACGTAGTCGATGACGAGAGTGGCGAAATCGGGCTGCCCGGTCACCGGGCACATGACGGTAAATTCGGGGAAGGTGAAACGGGCGAGATAATTGGTGTTGGGGTGCGGATTGCGGACGCGGTCAAGCACCGCCTGGTCGGGCGCGGCCGGAATCGCCGTGGGGCGGCCGAGTTGGGGCGTGGGTTTCGCCATCGGTTCACATCAAACAAGGCCGCGCGCATACCACGGAATGCGATGGCGGCGCCATATGACCGAATAGCGACGGCCCACGCGCTCTTCATTGCGGCCATACGTGTCGCACATGGCCGGAACCGCGCCGATCCTGTAGAAGCCGCCGCGGACGAGCCATCGGGGAGCGCGTATGACAGCCATCGTTGATATCATCGGCCGCGAGATTCTCGACAGCCGCGGCAACCCTACCGTAGAGGTCGACGTTGTCCTTGCCGACGGCTCGCGCGGCCGCGCCGCCGTGCCCTCGGGCGCCTCGACCGGCACGCACGAAGCCGTCGAGCTGCGCGACGGCGGCGAACGCTATCTCGGCAAGGGCGTGCGCAACGCCGTCGAGGCGGTCAACGGCGAAATCTTCGACGCGATCAGCGGGATGGATGCCGAAGCGCAGGTCAAGATTGATCAGACCATGATCGCGCTCGACGGCACGCCCAGCAAGGGCCGGCTCGGCGCCAACGCGATTCTCGGCGTCTCGCTTGCGGTCGCCAAGGCCACGGCTGCGGCGAAGCGGGAGCCGCTCTACCGCTATGTCGGGGGCGCCGCCGCGCGGCTCTTGCCGGTGCCGATGATGAACATCATCAACGGCGGCGTGCATGCCGACAATCCGATCGATTTCCAGGAATTCATGATCGTGCCCGTAGGCGCCCCCTCCTTTGCCGAGGCCTTGCGCGCGGGC
>Ga0210406_10003363_pt1 | contig 17594 bp, 21 predicted proteins | sample IncBWC30MmetaG_FD_155454 | JGI IMG/M metagenome (GOLD analysis project Ga0210406, IMG submission 155454) | Forest soil microbial communities from Barre Woods Harvard Forest LTER site, Petersham, Massachusetts, United States - Inc-BW-C-30-M | ecosystem: Environmental > Terrestrial > Soil >... | reverse complement strand
CGGTTACGGCAGAAACCCCCAGTCTTCCAGTAGTGCTGTTTCATTTATCTCCTCGACCCGAAGTGATTCTTCTCCGCAGTACTCAGGAGACGGTAAGAAAATCGCGTTTACGTCTGATCGTTCCGGACATCCAGAGATCTGGTTATGCGACAGCAATGGCTCGAATGCCCTGCAGCTGACTTCGTTCAACGGGCCGCAGGTTACAAGTCCGCGCTGGTCTCCGGATGCTGCACGAATTGCTTTCGACTCAGATGCCGAAGGGGAATATGACATCTTTGTCATCGGCGCGAACGGAGGCAAGCCGCAACGGATGACCACGCATCCGGCGAATGATGGCAATCCGAGCTGGTCACGGGATGGCCGCTGGATCTATTTTGATTCCGCCCGCACAGGCCAGCAGCAGGTGTGGAAGATGCCCGCGAACGGCGGCGAGGCAATCCAGGTGACGCGGGATGGCGGCCTTGCGCCCATGGAGTCAACCGACGGGAAATTCGTCTACTACCTCAATCCGGTTGGACACGGATTTTCCTTCGGATCCAAGGTTGTCGCCTTTCGGCCCGCGCAACCTACGAGCACTGACGTCTGGAGGATTTCGACCGATGGCGCTCACGTCACCAGGGTCTTGGAAGGCTTGAGTGACTATCGGAACCTGGCTGTGGTGGAGAATGGGTTGATCTTCGTTCCCACTCGAAATACCTCTTCACTTCAGTTCCTGAACTTCGTCACGGGTAGGATTACGCTACTCGCCAACTTTGACCGACCGATGGCTCTCGGTCAGATCGGCGGTCTGGCTATATCCCCGGATGACCGATCGATTCTATACACAAAAATCGAGGAAGGCAGCGAACTGATGCTAGTGGAGAACTTTCGCTGACCTATATCATGGGGTGATTCCGAAGCGCTGAATGCTTTGGTGCCTGGTTTAGGCCGGATTCCCCCAATGCCAGGAAAAGCCGTACTTGCCGCCAAAGTAGCCTTGGACGAACAAAGTCAAACGATTGAAGCCAAAAGCAATGAAGCTTGACAGTAGATAATTCTGAGCGTATTACGTAACTACTCAGGTTACCGCGCCTTGCAAACCTGGTGTAGCGTAACTAAACCGACCCCTGGGCCCCGTTCCCCGCTTCACATATCGAGCACACTTTCGTCGAAAGGAAAAGAAAACAATGAACCGAGTTCTCGTTCCTCCTTGGAAAGGACTTCTGCAGAGAAAGACTGATGAGCACTTTCGTCGCTTTCATTCCGATGCCAGGAATGTCACGCGCCGCGGATTCTTGAGTACAGCAACAGCTGCGGCAGGCTTGGCAGTCGCCTCGGAGTTTGCGCTTGCCCCGTTGGCCATGGCTGCGGACAAGACCGCGGAACCCACACCGATTCCCGGCGGCGTTGTGTTGGCCGGCGTTCCGATTCACCACAATCCCCTGCCGGCTGTACCGACAACAGCTCTCACCCAAATCAATGATCCGTCGGAAATCGGCGATTTCAACGGTATGATCATCGACACCCAGATCCGCGGGCTGGGCACCGGTACCGGACTGGCGACACCCGTCTCGTTTCGCGCTGACATGGGAGCAATGCAGGGCGAATATGTCGGGGAGGATGGAAAACATCACCACGGTTCTTTTGTCTTCATTTGACTCGATATCTACGCCTCCGGTACGGTAGGCTTCGCTAACCCTCTGAAACAGATCCACGACTACAGCCCGGGGATCGCCGCCAACGGTCTCTTCTGGGTGATTCCCACCACGCGAGATTCAATGGAAATTCACTTTGGCGCGGGTGTGGCCTCTCTCCGACTCCGCGACGTGCCCGTGAGCGACGCGCACGATCTGTACAACAATCTTACCAACGGCCAAGGGTATCCCCCGCTGGGCGTGCTACCCGTCGCTCCCGTGCCCGCCACAGTGTCATTTGACATCGAGTGGAGCGGGATTACCGATCGAGCAAAAGTGGTCAACGTCATGCAGAATTTCCGGGGTCAGTTTGTGAAGACTGGAGCAACGATTGACTGGTCAGCTGAATCGCACGACTTTGTCTTCCACTCGGAGAGTCCGAATCCTGATCGCAACCTGTACTCGGTAATCGGTCACGAACAGAACGGTGTCTTCTTCCATTTGGAAGCGGATGACGAGTAGGTAGTCACAGCGACTGCAAAAAAACCAAACGGCCTCTCCCTGGAAGAGGCCGTTTTTGTCCTGGGTCGCGAGTGGTGCCCAAGCGAATCACTATTTGACTTCCTCTGGAATCCCTCCTGTTCGAGTCTCAATTGTTGCGGTAGGGACGACCATCGCTGGTCGCCCCCCGCACATAACCGTACGAGCGGCTTTCCCGCATACGGCTCCCACCTTGGATGAGTCACGAGCGATGCTGCTACTCGCACACCGCGCAATCCTTGGAACACGCACTTCCCCGCGCTGTGTCGCGCTAGTGTCAGATTGAACGATGTTCTCCTTGGCCCACGCCCTTTTCTCCCCAGACTCCGCCGGAGATTGCTCTGTTATACAGTTTCCGCCACGTCAATGCGCAACCGGGTGCTCCGGAAATGCAACCCAACGGATTTGTACCCTATCTTTCGGCTGGACAGGAGTGGCAGACGCAGCTAGCAAGAAATTCTCTCCCGAATCGGACCTTTCAATTCTCAGCCAAATACGAGAGTTTGAGTGGCAAGAAATACGAAACGAAATTCCTAATCGAAGACGAAATCATTAAACAATGAGACTCGGAAGCGTCACGTTCTGCCAAAGCTGATCGAAAGCCACACGTTGCATCAGAGTCTCTAAAACACTCTAGATAATTGACTTTGTATAAACCTAGGCGGCAGGATTCAGCCATTCCGGACCCGGCGGAGTTTCTCAGCAGGAAAAGGGAAAAGTTTTGTTGTTCAGTTTGAAAGATTCGTTTTTGTAGCAGGAGAAGTAGTATGAAGAAAATGTTAATTCTGGCAGTGTTGCCGTTGTTTGCAGTGACAGCGAGGGCCGATTCTGTAGGAGCAACCGCAGCTTTGGCCTGCACCACCAGTAATTGCCCTATAGGTAGTACCGTCTCCACGAGTTTTCAGGATTTTATCTTTTCGCCGACTGGACCTCACACGTTCGGAATGGCATTCATCGAAGGTGATGTTTTTGCGCCGAACCTTATAGCTAATGGGCCACCTTTTGCCGCGCCGTTTGAACTTGTTCAGAGCGACTTGAGCCTTATGAAAGTAACTTGGGGCCGATACAATCCGTTTACCGAAGAATTCCCCGTTTCGATTACGTTTCGTGGAATCCCTATAGGCTTTGGCGAGGGGAATGGCCCTATATACGTTCACGAACAAGGGTTTTACAGCACGGTAACTGGTGAAGCAGTCGTTCCGATGGAAGGCTCTCACAAGAGTTGCAAGGACGATGGTTTCTGCGATTTCGTCCTCACGTTTGTCGATGGCGCTGGCGACTTCAATAATTGCCAACTTTCCGGACACTGCCCCGTGAGCACGCCGGAACCAGGAAGTTTGGCGTTGCTACTGGCGGGATTAGCGTCGGTAGCTTCATTTGTGCCCCGGTCAGGCCTCGGAGGCTGCGGCTGGTGAGCTAGAATTGTTGAGTAACCTACCGCCTAGCATCTAAATCACCAAGAGGTGGCAGAACAATGCCCATCACACAGCGGCACAGGCCACCGCAGCCGATGTTGCGGCGCCGCAATTCGGCCGCGATCCGAGCCCGGCGCTCGATATACTGCGGGTTGACGGTGTCAATGCGTGGCCCGCCCGTGGCGACCGCAATCACCAGGTTGCGCTGGTTCTCAACCTCCGCGATCAGCTCCTCGTCTGTCCCTCTGGGCATGGTACGGTCGTTGGTCGGCAGGCGACACGCCTGGATGGGCCTCGCGAAGGGCCCACGTTTCCAAAATGTATCAGCCACTGATGGACCGGATCAGAACCGGCGCTAGAGCCACCCGTGCCGAACTATTTGAGGAACCAACAGGCTGGCCGCGCGTAGATCGTGGAATCTACGAAGTCCGCCGAAGACTCGAGCAGGCCGAAACTGAAGAGCAGTTCCAGGCGATCGGCCTCTTGTGCCGCGAGGTACTAATATCTCTGGCGCAAGTGGTCTACGATCCTGAGCGCCATCCATCAAAGGATGCCGTTCTACCTTCCGACACAAACGCGAACCGGATGCTTGACAGCTACATTTCGGCCGAGCTTCAGGGAGGCCCGAACGAAGGAGTCCGTCGCCACGCCAAGGCTGCATTGTCGCTGGCGAACGACCTCCAGCATCATAGAACTGCTAACCGTCGTGAAGCCGCCCTTTGCGCGGAGGCCACTACGTCTTTGGTGAACATCGTGGCCGTCATCTCGGGCCGGCGAGACCGACCAGAGCAACAGAACGATTAGGCTGCGCATCCGCGAGGAAAACCATGCCCATCTGTTCTGGGAGCTTCTAGAACTCGCTCACGGCTGACCGTCGCCGGATGCGTCCCAGCATCCCGTTGTGCGGCTTACCATTTGCGAGTGTAAGGCGCCTCGTCTATGGAGCGTTCAGGAAGTCCAAGGGCTTTCCTTTGCAGTTCTTCAAGTCGAAGTTTTTCAGCCAGCGTCAGCTTGCTAGAGTCAGGCTCAGTCTGTTTCGTCTCAATCGGCCCGCCCTCTTTTCCGGTTGTCTCAATCCGCTGCGGTGCGTCCAGCCCGTATAGCTTCGCGATCCGCGCGCTGATTTTGACTAGCACATTGGCGACTCGGTAGTCAGAAGCACGCGGTGTGAGAGCAAAGATCATCCGGTTTAGCCGCAGCATCTCCAGGTGCCTGACGCTATCTGCAGTCTCTCGGCAAGTGACGACATATTCGTCGAGTCCAGCGCGAACAATTCGGTATGCGCGAGTCTTTGAAACGGAAAGCGCCCTTCCGATCTGCAAATAGCTCGCGCCAGATGCTCTAAGTTCAAGTGCTGTAATCATTTGCTGGTGAGACTTCACTCTTCGGGGTGTCACTTTCTGGGGCACGGCGTTAACCATCCTTGTGGGATTCACCACATTTACACAAATTCTCTTTCAGATTGAACAGCTGTCAGGAGAGGCACGCCGGAAGAAGCCAGCATGCCTCTCAGGCCGACAGCGGCCAAACCTTCGTGCTGAAAGGAGCGCGGCGGCATGGACGTGACACCGCGCAAGAAGGGCACGAGAGGTCATGGAGTTCTGCCAAAACGCTTTAGAGATGCGATGGCCGGGTAGGTCATGCGGCCACCTTAATCGTGAAGGGGATGTGACGTTCCGTTGCTACCGGGCCCCCGGCACCATCCGAAAGCTCGTCCAATACTCGTCAATCTTTCCTTTGTGACAAGCGTCAAAGGGTAGGCGTCGAACAGCCTCGGGATTCTATCCGCAATCAAAAGACGCTAAGGAGCACCAATGCGATCGGCCAAATCCGGCGCCAGCTGTTGGAAATGGCGGACGTTGAAAGTATAGATTCGATCGCAAGCTGCTCGCTTCGCACAGCACAGGTGGAGAGCATCGTAGATTCGTCCCCCTATCCATCCTCGTTCTGCGCATTCTTGTATCGTCTCCCGATACATCTCCGACGTCAGAGTCACGATTTGAAAATAAGGGAGCACATTCAATGACAGCAGTTTCCAGGCCTCCACCGGATAAATCGGAGGCGTAAATGGCGTGCGCGTCAGAACCGCATATACCTCAGAAAGACCATGACCGCTGATGTGTCCACTGATGGTTTTTTTGCGAACCATCTGCAGAGTCGTCAAGGATTGACTGTGATGGGGATGGTCAGCCACAGACGCTGCCACCAAGACGGCTGTGTCAAGATACGCCTTCATATTCCCGAAGTGTCTTTAATTCTTTCTTCGCGTATTGATTCAACGACCTTACCCCAGTCAAAGCCGCGAGGCACCTTGCCTAGATGAACCCACATGCCCTTCTCTTGGACCATAGAAGACCGTTGTTTCGACTGGCTTCAGAGTCAGTCCGTCCGAACCCTCTTCAATCACCAGCTCGGATCCCTCCCGCAACTGAAAACGCTCCCGCACCGGCTTGGGTAGAACAATTCGGCCTGCCTTATCAATTTTGACGGTCATACCATTCATAATGGCATATGCCATTTACAATGGCAAGAGCGCAAATTCTAAGAACCTCGGAAATGCGGACATCAGTTGGATTTTCGGTTGAACTTGCCTCAAGCCAACCGATTGTTCGCTGGGGCTGTGGGATCATGCTGCCACCTCAATGCGAAACCGAATGGTGGGGCGGTTATGTTCTAGCCGCGCCCCCGGCACCATGAACCCTAGGATTGCATTTAAACAACTCTTCATCCAAGTTTGGTCGCACGGTCGCGAAACGGAAACAGCTTCTCCATACCAAAGCCCAGCCTGTTTCAAATGGGTCTAGCATCTGGCTCCAGATTCGTCGGCGCATTTACGTGGCCAAAGGTCTTATGACAGCAAACGGGCTCGAGTGCTCTGCGATTGCAATACAGAAACAGCCTTCACGTCGAAGGAAACAAATTCCTCCGCCCCCAACCATTCGCCTTCATGAGCGATTGCGCCGTCCGCAAAATCTCCGCCGGCATCCAATACCGACAACCCTGCCTCCACCGCTGGTCGATCCATTACCACCTTGGCGCTTCTGATCAGCCGATGAATTGCATTGGAGACTTCCGGGACCGGTTTCTTGTAACCGCTACGAAGCACCCACACAAACTCGCAAAGAACCGGGACAGGCACAGCAATTAAATCGGCCTCCCGCAATGTCTTTGTCGCCTGGCGGGCCTGATGCGGGTCGTCCTGAACAACTGCTCTGATGAGCACGTTGGTATCGGCCGTAATTTTCACTTTCGTTTCGCCCATCCCCGAGCTGCGATCTCATTAATCTTCTCTATCGTGAGTTTCGGCCCGTCCCGCTGTGACAGACAACCAATAAAATCATCGATGCTCCCGTCCTGAGCCGCTGCCCTCACAATGATCCGGCCGTCCGATAGTTGGTCGGCTTCAACCTTCTCGCCGGGGCCGACACCCAAATGCCTCAGCAGCTCCTGTTTAAGCGTAACTTGTCCCTTTGCAGTAATCGTGAGCTTCGTCATGAATGAATCCTCGCAATCTAGTGTAAGGCAGTTGTGCCTTACCGTCAAGGTCGATCGCATTTTCTCCCACCTCTTTGTCCCCTTCCAGTTCACGACCGTACCTCCTCCCAGGCATCATCGAATCCTGCACGATTCCTTGGCACGGACATGGCGATAAATGTTGTCCGACCCCCCATCGCACTTCTCGCACTACTTGGCGCGAATTTTCTGTTTCACGAGATCGTTTCGGATTCGCTCGCGTTGGATCGAGCGCGGCCGAGCATACAATAAGGAGTACAACGATCGCCGGAAATGGGATAGGAGATTTGGTGCAAAATGAATACAGCTCTCGCAGACCCTGCAAAAATGATTGCGAAGGGTGCTCCCCACGTCATACATAATGACAAGGAACTGGAAGTGTATACAAAGGCCCTCTTCCAATTGACAGCTCTGGAGAAACTCTCTTCCTCGCAAGTGGAAGCAATCGAACTTCTGACTCTACTCGTGGAACGCTACGAGCAAGAACATTACCCAATTCCTGCCTCGGATGCAGTTTCCGTCGTGCAGTTCCTCATTGAACGGCAAGGCCTTACGCAACGTGAGTCGGCATCGGAATTCGGATCGGAAAGTGCCGTTTCCATGTTTCTCGCAGGGCAGCGGAATCTCACGCTAGAACAGGTTCGCAAATTGAGCTCACGATTCAAACTTCCTGCCGACGTTTTCATCCGGAGCCTATAGCTACTGCCGCACACGAAGGTCCTTCCACGCACCTCCGGCTTGGCGCTGCTAGGCAGCCAAGTCCACAAAGAACGCAGCTTGTGGCAGAGTCGTGCATACCGCGCCCCCGGCACCACCCGAACGTCCGCCCAATAGATTCCAATCTCCGCTGACCATGTAGCTGTTCCCTTTCGGCGTAAGCGTGATGTCGGTGCAGTGTTTCGCCAGCTCCGATTTTGCGGGAAGCACATCGCCTCCGAGCAGTCCCTGAATACTGCGGAGGCGCTCCATCGCGAATTCTTCGATCTACCGGAGCTTCGCCTCCAAACCATTTCCCGTACTAGCCAACAGCTCTTCGTTGATTTCGTTGAGCCTTCTCTCTCGCTTCTCAAGTTCTGCGAGCAGCGCCATGTGCTTATTACTCGACGATACATTTCTGGCATAGAAAGGCTTAGTATTCCCGTAAGCGAGTTGGAGCGGGTCTATGAGAAGGGTTGCTTTTTTGTTGACTCTTGTGGGTTTATGGACAACAGCCGTCTTTGTTGGCACGAATACAGACGATATCGAATTCAAAATAAGGTTTGTCGGGAACAAATCATTCTTTCACATCGGCGAACCGATCGAAATCGAAATTTCGTACTTAACGAAGATTGAAAAGAAGTATCTCGGGAGTTGGACTTCACCAAGTCCAGGGCTCGAGGGCGTAACCCCAACTCTGATACGGACGGACGGAGTGCTCGATCTTCGTGCGGTGCGAGATTACACGAGTTTTGCGGGCTCCATTCTTTCCAGCATCGGCTTTCTTGGTTCGGAGCCCGTAACGCAGCGATTGGAACTGGGAGATTGGTATCGATTTCAGAGGCCTGGACACTATGCCGTAATGATCCGGAGCGGTGAAGTCTCGCGGGCAAAGAGAGCAGAGGAAGGCGGCGGACGAGAGCAGTTATCGCTGGAGTCCGATCCGCTGGAATTCGACGTTGTTGCAACAGATCCTGCCTGGGGCATGTCCGAACTCGCGGAGATCGAGCGGATACTCGAGAACAAAGAAGACCCAGAGCGATACCGTGCGCTGCATCGCCTGATCTTACTGGATACGCCTCCGTCGATCCGGAAACTTGTTCAACTCTATTTGTCCAAGGCAGATGTCACTCACAATTCCGGGGATGTCGTGTATCGCGGCTTGCGTGAGTCATCCCAGATAGAGGTGATTATCCCTCTTCTCGACGCGGCTTTGTCTGATCCGCAGGTCGAGCCCCGCGAGGGCATTACCGACCTTCTCGCGGGACTCCAGGTGCGGAAGGAACTGGGAGTTATGCCCCCGAGGCCCCAAGACCCCGTCGGACAGACAGAATGGAAGGATCGCTACGATGCGCGTACCAAAGTTTTTCAGGAATACCTCGCGAAGGCGAACGCGCTTGTCCTCCAGAGCATCGAGCGGCGCAGCGGGCCAGAGCGCGCGGCGGCGATTTACCAAGCATGGTTCACAGCGGAGCGTCAAAACGCATCGAAGCCCGTTGAGCCTGAAATTTTGTCACAGCTGCGCTCCAAAGTGTTATCCACCGCTCTGGAGCTGGGACCCGGCGAGAAGGTGCAGATCCTTTATTCGATGTGGCCGAGGCTGCCGCATGGAGAGCTTAGGTCCATCGTGGTAAGCCTGGCGGAGAGTCGACGCAAAGAAGACAGTTTTTACATAGACGAAGGGTACAAATTCTGGTGCGAGGCTTGGCCGCAAGAGTGCAGTAGTGCCATTCTCTCCGATGCGATCCACCAAGGCACGCCAACGAGCAAGAATGCTGTTTTCTTGATCGCCGAGTCGGAGCACCCCGAGATGGATGAAGTTCTGAGCAGGCGGCTGAAAGATCCAGGGATGCTTCAAGATTCCTGGGAATCGCAGAGGACCGCGGCAATAATTCTGCGTGCAGGCAGCCGAAAATTACGGCCAACCGTAGACGAGTTTCTCGACAAGTACGTGGCTCAGCCGAGGTACGGTTGTGAGATAGAGGGCTACCTGATCGGCTACCTATTCCGAACCGCGCTCGCAGACGCTACGAAGCGATTCGCAGAGGAGACAGGTATTGGGAATCATCCTTGTGCGAGTCAATTGTTGCGAACCCTGGACACCGTCCGCTATTCCGATGAACTAATACCGTTGGCCACGAAGGCACTCAATTCAGGCGATCTTGGTTCGGCAGGGATGGCGGCTACCTTTCTCGGGTTTCGAGGACCGGCTGCGGTAGAGTCGCTACTATGGCAGCGGCTCGAGACGCTTCGAGAAGAGTGGCGGGACCGGGCAGTAGAGCTGCGCGGAGCGGAGACTGGGATCTTGGATGGCGGGGTACAGGACCAAGCAGGGCAGCTTGAGCGGGCAAGAACAGTGCGGCTTGAACAGGCGCTTGTTTCCGCGCTGTTTAGGGGCGCGAACTGGAAGGTTACGCCCGGAGAACAGGAACGATTGCGCGAGGGCTGCATGACCGAGAAATGCCGCGACATCGCGGATGGAAAAATGTCGCTCGGGTTTTGAAAATTGCACGCTAAGCCGCCAGCCACTCGAATCGAACGGGTAGACGTTCGGTCCATGCCGGGCCCCCGGCACCATCGTAAGAGACCACATCCAAATTCCGGTTTCCGACCGCCACATACGTCTTTCCTCTAGGCTTGAGCACAATTCGCTCTTGAATGTGCTTCGCGAAAATCGCTCGCGCCATTCTTGGTTCGGTGTTCAGAAGTTTCTGTAGATCACGGAGTTCGGCTTCCACGAAACGTTGAGCGGCCTGCACCCGTCCGTACATAAACCGGATCTGTCGGTGTGGACGGGCTCTGTATTTGAATAGCAATAGATGACCGCGCTCAATTAGTGTTTAGCGTGGACAACATGAACGCCAAGGTGTCCGGGCGCGAGTCCTTGAACGGCGCGGCCGAACCTGGACGCGATCTCCCTGAAATTGATGTCCTCGATGGCACAAAATTCGTGCGAGCGAAGAATTGCTGCAATGCCAGCCGGCTCGAAACGGCTGACCGAACGTTCATCAATTTTCTTAAGTTGTTCGGTCCGCTCCTTTTCTAATTGCCTTAGCTCTTCGGAGAATGCCTCGGGAGGTTCCATGTAGTCGAACACCACCTCCGAGTTCTGGATTGACGACATGTAGTCCAGAGTGCGGCCGATAGCGTCCTGTGTCAGATATGGCACAACCCCGAGCCAAGTGAAAAACGCGGGCGAGTTCTGCTGAAAGCCTGCGGCGACGAGCTTCTCTCCCACATCGTCCCGCTCGAAATCGACTGGCACGAGAATAAGCCATGGCGGAAGTGCGATTTGAGCTTCATCCAAGCGCTGGCGTTTCCATGCCTGCGTCGCGGGGTGGTCCACCTCATAGATACGGATCTGTCGTGCGTCATGAGGATTCCGGAGAGCGAAAGTGTCGAGTCCGGCGCCAAGGATGACGATCTGCCGAATCCCTCTTTCGACAGCTCTTGACAAAGCATCTTCCGCAATCCGGCTTCGCGCGGTGGTGAACAGACGTCCGATGCTGGCCAAGGGGTGTCCGTTCGCAAATTGAAGCACTTCCTTTTCGTCTTCACGCAGAATCTTCATGGCAAATGGGTCATAGAGGATTGAGCCATGATCGAGCACCTGATGAGCAGCTCGTTGTCGGGCGATTATAAGGGCTGTGCGGCTGGGTTCATTAGGCTTCATGTTCGAGGTCTCCGTTCTCATCAATAGCTCATCGCACGAGTTGTCGTGTGCGCGACTGGCGCCGTGCACACCGATATCTTCCGCTCAATTAGATACCTCCCGAATCCAGCCCCAAGAGGAGCTCTAAACCCGTCACGCGGCCAGTTCGCCAGAACTCGTACATACCGCCCAATAGAATCACGAGAGCAGCCAAGAGGCGTCGATGGATGCATGCCATCCAGTCTAAGCATCCATGAGTTCAGGCTGTATCGTCGGCAAACAGGAAGTTGGAAGGCTCGCTCGTTAACCTCCGGGTGGCCCGTCACGAACAGAGTCCGGACCACCCCCTCCTCAGTCGTGAGTGCATTGCCTGTTAACGTCAGGAGCGAATTGTTAAGGCCCGCGATAGCGCAATGCTGGCGACATAACAGGCCAAAGAAATACTGATGCCTGTGAGAGGCGCACTGAAAACATAGACCTTGGAGAGCACAACAAAACCACCAAGCATTGCCAGCCCAACGACGAGCAGGAACGGTGACCGAAAGAGGAGCTGGCCGTGAGCCAACGCGAGAAAACCGAAAACCAAGCCGAACGAAATAAGTCCCATACTGTGGCTGGCATTGAAGCCTACCCAACACCGCCACATTGTTGTTTCTTTTGCAATGACAGGTGCAATCTGGCTCATGCTGATTTGCAGCGCAGGGTCACGCGGCGTGAGGTTTGGCCCCCGGAACGTATAGACGAGGTGGACGACTCCGAGCGTAAAGATAATGCTCGCACTAAGAACCATGAGAATTTTTGCGGCCAAGATGCTCTCCCTATTCTTGTGGGCCTAACGCTCGTGCTCCACATTCTATGCCGGATCGTTCTTTTGACGAAATACGAAACCCGGCACGCGCCCTGAAGGCTCTGCTGATTCTGTATTCCAATGTGCCCCTTCCTGAGGAACGCCTCTCGAGTAAGCCAAATCCCCACAGCCGAACAGCGTTTGCAAATCGGCGAGGCGTAACTCGACAAACCGCCGTGTGTCGCGCATTCGCCGCTCGATCGCAGTCGGTTCGGACTCCGCCATTCTGCCGGCCGCGTCCACAAGTTGACGCTCGGGCTGCGCCAGCTCATTCGTGATCGCCGGCGAAGATCCGTCTGACAGCGCCCTCGTAAGATTCGCGATTTTTCGCTCGATCGTCTGAGCGTGCCTCGGGAGGACCCTGCGGCCCCGTACTATGGGTCGCGCGGTTCTGCCTCACCTGTCCCCTTCCGCCTGCTCCCCGGTCTGTGGTAATTCTGTTTCATCGGCTTCCGCGGCGGACAAGGCACTTCCGTGGCTCCCATTCAACAAAACGCGTTCCGAGAATTCAAGGTATACGACAAAACACGGCAGCCTGCGGACTGGACCTGCCTCGTCGGGCCCACACAGTGCGCCGCATTCCTCAAAGACGTAAAGACGGCCAACCCGCTCGCGACCGACGGCAGCGAAATCGCTCGCCTACGCGATTGCCGGTTTCTACTTTTCGACCATCTGGAAGAGGCGCGTGCATTCTGTGAAGCTCAAGTGCAGCGGTATCCCTTCATGTGCTGCGAGATTTTCGACGCGGAAGGAAAGGCCAAACCTCCATTGCTCGTGATCATGCATCCCACTGCTGCTCGAAAAGACGAGCTAAGTGCAACCTGGGTGAAGCGACGCAAGGTCATTGCGATTGCTTCGCTTGTCGCGGCCGGAGTGTTGTTCTTTGCAGACTGGCGATCCGAATACGAGCTGTTGTGGCCCTCTCTCCTGGCAGTAAACTTGCTTCCGCTCGGGCTGCGGCTTCTCTACTGGAACACGGCCAGCGCTGAGCGCAGCCGGACGCAAGCGAAGCGGCTCGAGGAACATCTGCAACGTGAAAAGGAACCACATAGAAACCTCAATGAGACACGCTGACCATAAAGGCCGCACTCTTTTCCCACGCGCGGAAACCTTTCTCGCGCTGCCCTAATGAGAAAATCGCGCGTCTTCCTCTTCTATGCGGCAAGTTTAGTTGCAGCGGTTGGCATCTTTCTTTTGATTCGATCCGCCGGACTCAGGCTTCTTGCGCCCCAGGCCTCGCACCCACCTGGAATTGTCGAAACACCGCCGCTCGCTGAAACGCCCAGCCTCTTGTTACACGTCCTTCTCGCTTTGCTAGTCATCGTAATTGCCGCCCGCATTTTGGGGGCGATATTTCGCTGGCTGCATCAGCCGCAAGTGATGGGCGAAGTCATTGCCGGATTGCTGCTTGGACCCTCGTTTCTCGGCTGGCTGGCGCCGCAGGTTTCGTCGCATCTCTTGCCTCTGGTGATAGCGCCGTTTTTGGCTGTCATTGCGCAGGTTGGAATCATGCTCTTCATGTTTCTGGTCGGATTGGAACTGGACACAGGCTTGTTGCGACGGCGGACGCGGGCCTCCATAGCCATTTCGCACGCCAGCATCGTTGTGCCGTTTCTCCTGGGCGCAGGCCTTGCTCTTTGGCTCTATCCACGTTTCGCCGAGCGCAGCGTTTCGTTCACCGCGTTTGCTCTGTTTATTGGCGTCGCCATGTCGGTCACTGCGTTTCCGGTCCTGGCGCGAATCCTTACCGATACCAAAATGCAAACGAGCCGCATGGGTGTGCTGGCCCTGGCATGCGCCGCAGTTGACGATGTCACAGCATGGTGCCTTCTTGCGCTTGTTGTCGGGGTAGCTCACGCGCAGCCGGGGCGCGTTCTGCTAACCGTCGGGGCGGCCATAGCGTTCATTGTCTTTGTGCTGGTAGTCGCCAGAAGAGGCGCCGTGTGGCTGGCTCGCCGCCAGAAGTCCCAAGGCAGAACGACACAGCAGATGTTTGCGACCGTCTGCGTTTCTTTGCTTATTTCGGCGCTGGTTACGGACGGCATTGGAATTCACGCGCTTTTCGGCGCGTTTCTTCTCGGCGCGGTTGTTCCTCACGACTCTCAGCTCGCCCGCGATATCCGGGAAAAGTGTGAGGACCTAGTCGTCGTGCTTTTCTTGCCTGTATTTTTTGCGTTCACGGGAATGCGCACGCAGATCGGTCTTCTGAAAGAACCCGGCGACTGGTTGGTTTGTGTGGTCATCATTCTGATCGCATCGTCGGGCAAGTTCGGCGGCAGCTTTTTCGCTGCGCGCATAACCGGATCGGACAGGAAAGAAGCTGCCTCGCTTGGCATTCTCATGAACACTCGCGGCCTGATGGAGCTCGTCGTCCTAAATGTTGGGCTCGACCTCGGCGTTCTCTCCCCGACACTTTTTGCAATGTTCGTGCTCATGGCCGTTGTCACAACCCTTGCCACCACACCCATCCTGCAAGCGTTGGCGGCTCCACGTGGGCCCGAATTGTCTAGTTAATGCCTGGATAGCGCGCCAAGCAGGCAAGTCCGAATACCGACACAGAAGACACAGGAAAAAGCTAGAAAACAAAGAGCTGCCAAAGAGCTGCGACACATCTGGAGAATTCAACGGGTTTCGCCCCTGGTACGTAGCCAGATCACGCCGCAACCTCGATTTGGAATGGAATTGAAGGAACTTGGCCGCGGCTACATGGTGCCAGCCGGGCCCCCGGCACCACTGGAATGCGCCAAATCCTGTTCACCGAAGAAATCTACTTTGCCGTGAGCGAGACACGTCCGCTTTCTCGTTCGTAGCTTCTAGCGTTAACTGGCCAACACGCTCTGCGATTTCCTATGAGCGGATCGGAACGGACGCGAGCCATCACCCAATCTATTTCGAGTTGAATGAGCTCGACGAAAGCATTAGTACCAGGATTCTCCGCGGGCATTGTCGGCCCAAATTGGCGCAGGAAGTCGGTTCTAAGTTCGGTGAGCTTCTTTCGCACTTCCTCGGACAGCGGTTCGCCCGTCTCGGTGGCCCTTCGTCTCGCGAAACGAGAGACGTTCGAGATGGTCCGGGGTAATTCCCCTGTCTTTTTTCGCGACAAATTGGCGCACGCTTTTTCCCACTGTCCACCCGTTTCTAACCACGCGCATTCTATCTGATGATTGGCAAACCTGCGCCCGATTCCGCGATACCTTCCGTGTCACCGACCATTCGGCCATAACCTTCTTATTGGCTTCCCAGTATGTCATTGAGGGCTGTGACGCACACGTCTCAGCTTCCGACGAATCACGCGTTAGACTGCCCAAGCGGCCAACATTGACGCGATTTCGCCTCTCAATCGGAGTTGGTCAGAGTCGCAGCTTCGCATATTCGGCTTTGGCTTGCTGGGGACGGAATGTCGGGTCGGGAAGGTTGGAAAATCCTACGGCCATTGCACGCCAAGCGCGTAGATTTCCTGCGTGCCGATATCGCGGGCAAATAGCGGTGAATCGTCGGGAGCAAGGCCAAACCAATCCACGATCGTTCCGGTGGTCATGCGCCCGACATCCTTGACATCCACTATGTTTTCAATCTTGCGATCGCTCAGCCGAAGGCGGACGATGCGGTTATGGGCACCCTCCGCAGGATTGCTCCTATCCCGAAAGTAGATATATTTTCCTTCACGTGACCACCACGGGTAGCCGACTTCGAAGCCAATTGCTTCCGTCCACTTCTGAGCGGCAAAATCAAAGAGCATCATCTTCCAGGTTCCGGTTGTGATGGCCGCAATGTATCTGCCGTCCGGCGACCAGCGGGGGGAAAAGAGTCCACTTGAGCCAGGCAAGGTGGAAACGCGTTTGGACTGGAGCTCGATGGTATAAATCGGCGTGTTCGGGACACTTAAGGTGCCAAAGACCAGCGAGTTTCCGTCCGGTGACCAATTCGCATCCACCTGACTCTGCTCGCTGGGGAGTATTCGCTGCGGAGTCCCGCCTTCGCTTGAGACCAGGTAGACGTTCCAGGTCGCGTCGGGAAGACTGGCATTGAAGGCGATTTGTTTACCGTCGGGCGACCAACGTGGCAAAAGAACTCGCATGGGCGGAAAGGTCAGCTGAAGCCGCTCACTTCCATCCACTTTGCTCCGCCAGAGCGCGCCATCAGGGTAGGAAGCGTAGGCAACCCATTGCCCATCTCGTGTGAATGCCAGGCCTTCAGCAGAGATTCCGGAAAGATAGGGCACGAACTGGCCGCTGCGCAAGTCGTAGCGGATCACTTCAGCTCGATGTAAATCACCGATGGCGAAGATCTGCTTGCCATCCTTGCTCGGCAATGGATCTTCAAAATCCAGAGGGCCTGCGGTCAACTGGATTGGCTTATCATTTCGCTTTGGCCAACGGAAACTCCTCTCTTCCGGCAAGGCCCAGAGATCGATTCTGCGGTCCGGCCTATTCTCAAAAATGAAAAACCGCCCGTCTGAAGTCCATGTGCCGTTATATCCCGGAAACATTTTGTGGAGCCTCGTCCCATCCGCGGCGGCCTCCATGATTTCCCTAGAATCGACTGTGTGATGAGACTGGCTGAATCGAAAGACCCTTCCGTTGGGCGAAAATCGGAAATAAGAAGGAATCCCGTCGACCGTAAGAAGTTTTCGAGGGAGGGTACCGTCCCGGCTCACCGAGTAGACATCATGTCCGTGGCCGTAGATGATGCCCGTTCCATCCGCGCCGAACCGCGCATCGTCGGCAAGCACCGTCCCGACGCGGCGCGGCGATCCTCCCGCTACCGGCTGCACCCAAAGCGACGACAGCTCGTTTCCTTCGTCATTTGCTACCAGAAGCTCGGTCCCTTCTCCCGACAGATCGAGCACTGAAGGCTGCTTGAAAGGCACCGAAAGGGGAACGGCCTCTCCACCCTTGACGGACACCTGAACGATGAGTTTGCGCGGACCGGGCAACACCTCGTTGAAATAGATTCGTGAACCGTCGGTCGCCATCGGGCCGGTTTTTGCTTGGCCATCATTGGTCAGTTGTACGAAGCCCAAGACTTTTGGCGCACTCGGAGTTCGGAAAACCGTCTTCCACAGGGCCAGCGTGCCAACCGTAACAATAACGGCACCGACTATCACTAGCCCGTAGTACGTAGGTCTTCCCCTGGTCTTCGGACTGGCGGATGAAACCGCTTCGGCACGTTGGTCGGCAGAAGGGACACCACCTATGACGGGCACTATCAGCCGGTATCCCCGGCGGGGGAGAGTCTCGATAAAGCGCGGATTATCGGAATCGTCTCCCAGCGCCTGGCGAAGCTTCTTGATTGCGCTGTTCAGGCTATGATCAAAA
>Ga0210406_10003362_pt1 | contig 17596 bp, 16 predicted proteins | sample IncBWC30MmetaG_FD_155454 | JGI IMG/M metagenome (GOLD analysis project Ga0210406, IMG submission 155454) | Forest soil microbial communities from Barre Woods Harvard Forest LTER site, Petersham, Massachusetts, United States - Inc-BW-C-30-M | ecosystem: Environmental > Terrestrial > Soil >... | reverse complement strand
TTTCCAGCACCGCCAGCGATTGCGACTCAGCCGTGTAGATAATCGGAGTGCCAAGACTATTCCATCGCCCGCCGTACAGACGAGCGCCCTCGCCGATGAATGCGGATCTCGCGTGCTTGCGCTTGGTAATGCGCCAAGCAGAAACCATCAAGAAAAGACTCCATGCTCAAGACGGCCGATCAGATCTTCTGCTTCCCGGGCACCGAGCTCCGTCCGTGCATACGTCAGAGGAGTCTCCTGATTGAGAGCTTTTTTCGGGGTCGTCAACCAGTGGACGGCTGCCGTGACATCGCCCTCGAAGAGCTCCACGCACTTCTCGAATAGGCTGGAGATACGAAGCAACTTCTCAGATTCATCCGGTGCGAGCTTGCCTGCGGTCTTGCGTCGGGCCAGGGTTCGATCGGGAATGCCAATGATCGATGCCAGCAAAGAGAGCGCCAAGCCGCTATTGAATTCCAGAGTCTGTAAGGTCGCGAAGGAAAAGCCACTCTCAACTTGCTGAATGAGCTCTGCGGTATCACTGGCTCCCAGCCCGAGACTGGCCCCACGTCCTCGGAAACGCATGACCCGGCGCGACCCGGCGGATGGGAAGGCAACACGCAACGCTTTTGTAGAGGCTCCACTCATGGATCTAGGATAGGCGGTAACCTGCCACAGTGTCAAACATTTTATGCCAATTGGCAGAATCATCTCGGCCAAGCACTTTGTTGTCGTTGAGGAGTAAAGCGTGTGCTGGTGGCCCACTTTTGTGGCATTCGATTTGAAGGTGACTCTCTGCGCATCTTCATGCTGCGTCCAGTCAAAGTGTGAGAGGTGGGACCACAGAGTCATAGAGGGATGGAACTGGCGTTCCGGGAACACCGCTATCGCTGGATAAGCAGCGAGGGCACGCCCTCTCCCCTAACTCAACCCGCTGAACCAGACTAGAAAGTCTCGAAGAGACCCGGAGTTCTCTGCCTCGATTGCTCGCCCATAGTGGCACGGAGTTTTGCCGTTATTTATTTTCGTCGGAAACTGGGTGAGGTTCGAACGGAAGCGTATTCCGAGGGTTCGCGTTCCATTTACGTTGGATTCCGGGAGCGAATCCTCAATGAGTACACAAATCCGGTTGTTCGGCAGTAGGTCCTTGTTCAGGTATATGTAGCGTCCGTTCGCTCTGCTCCTGAACTCCGATGTGCGCTTGACGTCGTGGGTGTTAGCGAGTCCTGCCGCACCAAAAACCTTGTACAGCTCTTGGTTGTCACGCATACGACCTCCTCCGGTTCACGATCTTGCGGCAAGTAATCAGGTCGTCCCCGCCGCCGCCCTTTCAGGACCAGAGCCAAATGACGTCCTCCACTCCGGTGTCAACTGCACGAGTTCGTCCCCCCGCACCCACGTCAACCCGTTGGAGTTCTCTGTTTGTTCGTAGGCCCATTGCGCCACCCGATTCGAGATTGTCAACTCGGCGATGATCCCCCGTTCTTTCATCGCATTTCCTATCTGATCGCCGAACTGTGTATTCCGCTCCGTCCACCCTGCCAAATGAACATAGGCGGGCAGCCGGTCCCGCTTCTGGCTGTTGCATCGAGTGTCGGCCAAGACGAAGTTGTGGCCTAAGTCGATTGGGTAACGCGCCCATGCGATGAAGTGATCGACATGAGTGCGGGATGGCGATAGGGGCTTATTCCAGTAAAAACACCGGCCCCGCTGCATGTCGATTAAAACCGGGCGCACTACAGCAAGGTTCGCACGCTCACTGCCGAACAGGAATTGGTTCAGGTCGACGCCTCCCCAAGGACATCCAGATTCTGTCGCCGCACATGCCGCGGCCACGCACCGCGAACCAGGTCAGAGATCAGGGGATGGAATTTGCGAAAGCAGTAGGCGATGCCCGGACGGAGTTCGATCGTCCGTCCAGTTCCAGCGTCTTGATATAGGAAATCCAGGCTCTCCCGCCCTACCGTCTGAAGTTTCCACAGAGGCATGGTGCGAACAACACCCGATACTTCTCGGCGCAGCTTCTTCCAGAGCGTCGTTTGCTTGATGACCGAAGCGAGCGAGTTACCGTGCGTTCCCCGCGCCGCTCCAAGGAGGGTGACCACTGCTGCCTGTCGGCCCGTATTTTGTTTCAACACGCCGCTTTTGGCAGCGGAGGGGTAAGGGACAACCTGTCGCCAGTAGTATTGGATAAACTTTTCTGCAATCGCATTCGTCGTGAGCGTCATGGACGACCCGGAGTCGTCCCCCTTCTCGACAGACAGGTCAGCCAACGCCAGCAGCAGTGCGAACTTATAAGTCGCGACGAACAGGCCCTCTTCCAGCAATCGCTGGAGATTCACCAGAAAGCGAATTTGCTCGTCGGATGTGGGGCTAGTCACGTCTTGTTCCAGTATGCAGCTTTGTCGGCGATCACCCACCGAATCCCACCGCGAGGATCTTGAACATCGCCGTTCCATCGCGGTATTACGTGAACATGAGCGTGCATTACGGTCTGGCCCGCCGCGAGGCCGTCGTAAATGCCGATATTGAAACCATCCGGCTTCAGACCTGTGAGCAGCCGCTTGCGAACCTCCAAAACCAATTCCCAGACCCCTTCCTGCTCAGTGTCGCTGAGTTCGTACAGGCTGGCTACGTGCTTGCGCGAGAGAACGAGCGTGTGGCCCTCACTTACGGGGTACGCATCCGGGACAGCCACCGCGTGCTCTGCATCAATCCAGAGCCGTTCGGGCCGCAAGAGGCAAAATGGGCAGTCAGACAAACCGGGAGCATAACACGGACCCTGTGTCCCGCCGCTTCTTACCGCTTAGCCGGGGATACGATGCGCTTAAATAGGGCCTTCGACTTCTCCAGTTTCGTGATGAGGTTTTTTGGCACGGCGTGCTAGGCTGGCGATCTGATGGCTAGAAAAGCGAAAGGGCCGCTCTTCCCCCGAGAAGCGACCCCGCCAGAATCACACTCCCCAAATGGCGCAATGTGAAAAGGCGGTGCCATTATCGCCCAGTCTTTAAGGGAAAAGAAATGCGACTTTAGGGTCAGTTTGACCCACTACCCTGATCTGCTATGCCTCGACTTTGTCAACCTACAGTGGCGCCAGTGCAAGCAGGCATTCCCGGCGGTGGCCCCTCCGGCGCAAGCCAGAAGCGACCATCCCGACGAGGGAAAATTCCGATCTTAATCAGCCTCGGGCCAAAACTTTTAAGGCAAGACCGTCGGGGCGGGGAAACCTGTTTTTTGGGCGGGTCACGAGCACGGCGAGGGGCGGCGACAGAAGAAAGCCGGGGACGAATGCCCCCGGCCACCTAGACGAAGTGTAAACAGACTACAGGTTGATCTTGCGACGCAGAACACCCGCGAGTCCGAGAATCCCAGAACCTAGCATGACGAGCGTGCCCGGTTCGGGCACCGGCGACCCTGTCTCCATTATCGATGCGCTGTTTGGAGTATCCACCGTCAGCTTGCCCGAGTCGACCAAAGTGGCGAAAAAGACCGTGCCTTGTGGTACTGCGCCGCTGCCGACGGAAAATTCGGGATCAGCCTTTTTTGCGTAGTTGAACGCGCCGAAATCGAAGACATAGGCGAAATAGCCATTCGCACCCGGATCCACGCCCTGTGTGCTGGGCAGATACGCGCTCAGCGGATGCGAATTGTGAGGAAAGGTGGGCGATGACAGCAATGCACTCAAAAACCCGCTGTTCCACTCCACGGGATTTGCCAACGAGGCAGCGACCGACGTCGTAGTCGTGTTGGTTCCATCGAGGGTGAGTGAGAAACCAGTGTTCCGGTTATCGGGAACGAGTCCGACCAGCAGAAAGTCCCCACTCCCATGTTTTTTGGCGTTCCCAGAGAAACTGAACGCGAAGTACGGCGGGTTGTTGGTGGTTGGAGTTATGGTTCCGTTGTCGATGCATGGGGAGGCTGGTGACACACAGTAGCCGTGCAGTGTGTCGGCATTGGCTCCCACCACAGCCAGCATCAGTACGGCAAGTAACACTACGATTCGTTTGGACATTCTCTCTTTCCTCTTCTCTTCACATGACCAGAGTGACTGGGCTAAGGCGAAGCAGACGACAGACGAGGCAACTCCCTGAATCCCTTGCGCAGTATTTAAGGCTTTCATTCCTTGTCATAAGAATGAAGGAAAAGACTTGCCGTGTCGTTGCGCGAGAGCATCCCGCTGGTTGCGCGTGAGCAATGAGCCGGGACAAGCAACGATGTGTAGCCCCGTGCCCTCGCTGCCCGTAGAGGCTTGGCCGGGGAAATTGCGGCCATTCAGCAGGTCTTTTTGGGCGGAGCGCTTTCGTTTTCTCAGATGTTGTCACTAGGATCAGGCCTCCGTAGCGTCCTGAATATAGGTGAAATCACCTAGCAGGTTGCTGAAAAAGTGTTTTTGACGGTCGTTTCGGAGAAGAAATCGACCCTAAGTCCTTGAATCTTCGTCCGCCGAAATGATCGAAATTACTAACTTGGTTAGTTTTTCAGCATCCTGCTAGTTCGTAACCGACATTCCGGATTACACAATCGGCAAAAGGGGTGTTGGTAAATGCTCTTGAGCAACGACTCCGGGTGCTGGGTCTCGTAGAATGGAAGCATGTTCTGTATATCTGAAGCCGAAGCAGTCATAAACCGTGGCACATATCGAGATGAAGAAACACCAAAGAGTCGCGCACAACTGAGGCTTGAGAAGCTCAAAGCACGCTTGGAAAGAAACGGAGCGGATCGGCCAACCGGTGCGGTTGATCGGGAATGGCCCGAAGTTGGGTGATCGCTGTTCGCTTGCATTCCCGACAGCGTGCGCGTATGTGGGCACGTCAGGTTGGCACGGGTGGAATGCGTCGTCTTGAGCGGAACATAGCGCAGACGATCGTACCTGCGACAAATTGTCGGATTTGAAGATCTCTGGCGAAAGCGAATCTTCGCAGGTTGCACACGGGCAACTTGCGGGCAACGACTTTGCGCCTACGCATCCGTAAAGTTAGGCACATGGAAGTAATCACATTGCACAACTTGGCGGAGCACGAAGAGAGACTTGAGTAGCTCGTCGATGAGTTTGACCCGGAACACTTAGATCTCAGCAAGATTAATGAGATGAGATCGTCTTCAGCGCATTGCAAAGAAAAAAATGCGGATCCAATCGCATCCCAAGCGCGTTCAGACGAGCCTCGGGGCCACACTTAAGAGAAGAAATGATAGGAACAAGTTGTTTTCGGCATTGAAAGGGCACATAATTCGCAATCGCTAGGACAAAATGGAAATCCCGGCTCATAGGCTAATCGGGCCGTCCCAAGGAATCCATCAGCCCGTCCATCTATCGCAAAGGGTGGTGCTTCGTCCACCTATCGCGAAGCGATTCGACTCAAGCCCGACTACCGCCTGGCTCACTGTCAGCTAGGCCTCGTCCTTGAGCACCAGGGGTATCTCGAGCTAATTTAGCTATCCAAGAGTATCGCGCTGCGACATTGGCGAAGTCGAATGACTTGCCCTGAGCTTGTCGAAGGGGCAGGCTTCAACCATCGGCTGGTTGGGCGGGGATTTTGACTTTCGTCGCTTCTGATCGGGAAGTATCCTCAACCGTGAACCCAGTCGCACTGCAAACGAAAACCTCCACGCAACCAACTGAGGCTTCCACCCCAACAAGCGCAAATGCGGCGCTTGTTGGGGATTCTGGGTTGCATGGGGCACCCTCGTGAGTATCGTAAGTTGAAATGTGTTGCCCGGGCCACCCGCCACGTTTTTGAAAGGAGATTTGGTATCCACGCCCAAAACAGCGTCTTGGCCACAAAATCAGGCCACCTTCCGAATGAAATAGTGTGTATACTTCCTGCTACCCTGGGACGTAAAACGACCGGGGATGAAGCTGCAGGTGAGTTCGTCCTTACGTTGCGAACGTTAGGCACAGGGCCAGCACCTAGTGCACGCGGCGGTTGTAATGAAGTTGCGCGCTAAAACGCAGGAGGCTCCGAGTAAGGGCAGGAGCTTGGCAGCAAGGCCTCTCGAGCGGCAGCGCAATCCGCCCGCGCAGACAATTCTAGATCATCGGGCGAGCCCAGCTATGCTGCTGCTGCAACTGCAGCGGACGCGGGGAAACCGCTACATACAGCGCCTCGTGGCGAAACTACCTCTCGCGAGGTGCGCCGAGCGAGCCGATGAACCGGCCCAGCGCCGGCTAATGCTCGCTTCGTTGTTATCCCAGTCGAACGCCACCCATGCTGAGTCGAACCTGCAGAGGCAGTGTGGATCGTGCCGGCAGGATGAACAACGGCACGACGGATCGCATATTGCTCATGATCTCGTTGAACGCAGCGTCGATCCTTTGACTGCAGATACAGAAGCCATCGATCGACAGGTCGCCAGTGCGGTTGAGTCTCACATCATGGCTTCAAAGGGAGGCGGTGCCCCCCTCCCGGACAATGTTCGCGTGGACATGGAGTCCGCTATAGGCGCAGACTTCCGCGCCGTCCGCGTGCACACCGACAAGGATGCCATTAGCCTGAACCAGGCCGTGGGGGCGAAGGCCTTCACCCATGGCAGCGATATTTATTTCAACTCCGACCGATACAACCCACACGCGACGTTGGGCCGGGGTCTGTTGGCGCACGAACTGGTGCACGTGGTGCAGCAATCCGGAGGCGAGCTTCAAGGCAAGTCGTCCACACCTCCGAGTAGAGTGCGCCAACTCTCTGCTGGTTCTGCGATCCATAGGGATCCGCAGGTAACTGGTCTGGCTGGGCCGGCAGAAATGCCCGCGGGCACGGGAGCTCGCGTCACGTTGCGAACAACGGCGGCCCGCGGGACGGCTATCACCTACAGTTTCGTCGGCGCCAACAATGGCGCTGTTTTGGGCGGGGGTACCGGGCTGACCACGACTCTTACGGCACCGGCAGGCAGCACTGGTGGAAACATTGCGGTGCAGGCTGCTGATGCGGCCAATCCCGCGGACGTTTCGCCTGTGCTGAATATCGCTCTCGTCGAGGTCCAGCAGCCCACCTTCACATTCAACCCCGGAATGCCGGCCTTCGCCCCTGCGAACACCATGGAAGCCTCGGTTTGCGGAAACACGGCAACGGCGGCCGCGGTTGTGGCGCCTGCTGGGCGGGCCCTCACCTGGAGTGTCGTTGGTGACCGCCATGGAGCCACCATTGACCCGGCGACGGGAGATATCACTCCCTCCGCCACGAATACTGGCAACATCGTGGTGCGAGCCACGGATAGTGCGCTTCCAGCGGCGCGCAACCAGCAGACGCTGACCATCCAGGCACATCCAACGGGGATTAGCAACACTCGGATCACCCAATTTCCGTTAGCAGCTCCTCTCACTCCTTATGGCGCCGTCTACAAGCACACCTTCAGCAGCTCAGGCGGCAACATCGCCAGTGTTGTGCTCACGGAACAAGTGTTGAGTGGCAACGATCCATTCCCGGGTGGCGGCCTTCCAGTACTGCCGGGCAACCTGAACGCTCGAGTGGCCTTTATGCAAGACACCATCGGAACGCCGGCAGCAGGGATCGACGTAAATAACTTCCTGCCCAGCCCGCCGCGGCCGGGACTGCCACAGGAGATAGATACTCCGCAAACCCTTTATTGGCGATCGGATCAATGCTCGGCCGCGCCGGGAGTACCGCCCGCAGCCACAGCAGCGGACCACTGGGTGCCGTTTGTCAATGTTCCTATTAAGGCGCGACTGTTCCAGAAGGGGGCGAACTTTTTCTTCGTGACCAGTGACAACGGTGTTAGCACAGCTCCTGAGCCTTACATCGGTACAGCGCTGGCTGCCCCCGGTGCGCCCGCCGCCCCCGCGTGTGCCGGAGGGGAGAAAATGGCGAGTGTCACCTTCAGTCCGTCAGTTATCGCAGCCGACGGCAACGCGGCAACAACCACGGCGGGTTCGGTACAAGCAACTCCCGCGGGCAGTCAGGTGACATGGTCGTTCCCTAGCACGACCTTCGGCGCTTCGATCGTTGCGCAAGGGAATCCAGCACTCTTCAGCGCAGGCACCATCGCCGGGCGAGTCAGGGTAAGAGCAGCCCTGACCGCAACTCCTGGGTGCTTTGCTGAAGGCTGGTTGCGCATGCAGGAGGTGGAGATTGGGCCTGCGATCAAATTCACACCTGATTCCGTACGAGCCGGGGGGGCGACAACCAGGGCGACTGTAAAGACACAGCCCGGGGGCAGAATCGTGCTGTGGAGCGTTCAAGGGCCTGCCCTCGGCGCGGTCATAGCAAGAAACGCCGACAATTCTGCGACCATCACCACCGGCGCTCAATTGGGAAGAATCACCGTCCGCGCAACCGATCAGCGAGACGGAACCAGGTTTACCGAAGCCTCGTTAGTGATCCGGTAATTAGCGAACGCTGTGTCATTCCTGCCCACCACTGCTATGGCGTTGGTCATCGGATGGGCAACCGTGGGTATCTGCGATATGAGTGAGAAACCTGATAGTCAGGTCGTAACGCTGACCATCCATACCGGCAAAGCTCATTACAAGGTGGGCGAGGACATAGACTTGGAAGTCAAGTTGTCTAACGCCGGCCCAAACCCGGTTAACGTCCTGAAGTTCTTTATGCTGCCCGCTGACGATCCAGGCAAGAACAATCTGGAGATCCAGGTACGTGATGCCGGCGGGAACCTCCTGTCTCGCGTAAGTGAAGTCTTAACCGGACGTGCTCTGTATTTTCCGGACGGACAGACTCTTAATCCTGGTGAGACATGCACCGCGTCATTTCGCCTGGCCGGCACATTTGTACGACCTGAAGAGCGTGACAAGCATAAAGAAGCCCTGTGGAGCCTGGGAGAGAACCCGGAAGTATATTCGAGCGACTATCCGGCCATGGCCGGCGGCACATTCAGCGTTCAGGCGATCTACAAGGTAGGCGAACAGCAATGGGAGGGGTTTCGCAAGGCCAACGATGCCAGCCTTTGGACGGGACAACTCGTATCCAATACCATCGTTTTAAGCGTGGAATGACCTAGGTCTGAGCGGAAGGATCTGCGTGAGTTCGCCGTCGCTTCGCGAGCGTGCTCTGCACCTACGGTAAACGGTTGTGTTGCAATCTTCACACGCAGACGAGGGATTGCACGGGCGCCCTCGTATGCTCAGGCTGCTAAATCGAAAAGGCCGTCGATGAACCGAATCTGCCGAAGAAGATCATTTCCTGCCACCTGTCGAACCTGCCCCTTCCGGATCATGTGTATTGCTTCGTAGCCTTGAATCGTTCGCCGAGCCGCCTGAAATTCTCGGAAGCCCTGCTTCGCATTCACTCGACGTTTGATGGCTCGATGATCCTGTTCGAGAATGTTGTTCAAGTACTGCACCGGTCGGTGTCGACAGCGGTTGCGCAGCGTCCCTTCCTTCTTACTGTCGGGGATCGCGCAAGTGTAAATCGGTGCCAGGTCAGTGTTGATCACTCGAGGTTGAGGATGGGATCGATCGCCGAGCGCCTTGCGAAACAGCCGCTTGGCAGCATCGGCATCACGAAACGCTGACAGCAAGAAATCGACGGTGGCACCCGCGGAATCGATGGCGCGATACAAGTAGCACCAGCGTCCCTTCACGCGGACATAGGTTTCGTCCACCCGCCACGACTTGTTTGTCGGCTTGAGATGCCTTCGCAGTCGCTGCTCCAACTCAGGGCCGTAATACTGCACCCAGCGCCAGACCGTTGTGTGGTCGACGTTGAGACCACGCTCCTCCAGCAACTCCTCAACATCGCGCAGCGAGAGAGAATAGCGAAGATACCACCGGACCGCACAAAGGATGATGCCGGGTTCGGTCTGCCGCCATTGGAAGATCGCCGGTCGGGTTCCCATTTCGCGATTGTTTCACGTTACAGCCAGCAACCCTGGACATTGCAACACATCCGTCGATTCTGTGTACGGGGAACTGAGAGTGGGACGGAAGCGCGCAGCGGGTTCCGTTTATTTGCTACCAAATGCTACCAAAAGTGAGAATCGAATCGCGGCAAGACGCGATTTGCTACCAAATGCTACCAAGCGGAAGAGGGGAGGATCTGCAAGTGATTGAAAAGATGGTAGGCACGAGGAGACTCGAACTCCTGACCTCTACCGTGTCAAGGTAGCGCTCTAACCAACTGAGCTACGCGCCTACGCCGATTGCAAGTCTAATTCTATCGGGGTGTGAGCGTCGCGGCAAGTGACGCTCACGCGGGCTCTGCCTGTTAAGGTCGCCGCCACCAGCGCCTGCGATCAGGAAAGTCGTACCGAGTCGCATAGTAGTAGTCCAAAGGGTTCTGCGACGTGACGTGCATCACGCCTTGCCGTGCCGCTGCCGTGTCTCAAGTGCCAGTTCCGGTGCACATGTTGCCAAGCAGGCAGACCAGCCTTCACAATCTAGGACAGGGATTGCTTCTCGCGCCGGTTCATCGACTGATGCGCGAGCGCTCGCCCATCGGGGGATCGTGTCACTCGTGCGTAAGCGAATCGTCGAAGGCCACGCTTGGGAAGTGGCGCAGTGAAGAACCAGTTCTGGACTGCGCCCAATCAACTCACCCTGCTGCGGCTGATCTTTATTCCGTTCGTCATTACCAACGTGCTAGACGGCAACTGGGACTGGGCGCTCGGACTACTCGTGTTTGCGGGGTTGAGTGACGCGCTGGATGGGTGGCTGGCACGCGTGTTGAACCAGCGCACGATGTTGGGGCAGTACCTCGACCCCATTGCCGATAAGCTGCTGTTAAGCTCCCTCTTCCTGGTGTTATCCATTGCCAAGAAGATACCGTGGAAGTACACCGTTCTGGTGTTGAGTCGCGATGTATGCATTCTCGCCACCGCGATGGCGCTCTATGCCACCGTAGGATTTCGAGATTTCCGTCCCAGCATCTTCGGCAAGATCAACACGGTTTGCCAGATTGGAGCGATCTTCGTCGTTGTCCTGGCACAGGTGTTTGTCTCGCCCGCAACCATTTTGCTGGAAAAGCTGTTTCTCTACGCAACCTTTGGGTTTACGTTGGTGTCGGGCATTCACTACGTGCTCATTACGGGTTCGCGGTTGCGGCACGCGGACTCTAAGGTCTCGCTCTCCTGATGGCCGAAACCACTCAACTCAAAGGTGCGCCATCATCCCATCAAACTTCGGGCAACGGAAGTGAACCTCGCCTGAAAGTCGTGATTGCTTTCGGGCTAGTTTACGTCTTCTGGGGATCGACCTATCTGTTCATCGGCATGAGTTCGGCCGAGGGGATTCCGCCATTCGTCATGTGCGCAATGCGTTTCCTGATCGCGGGGCCGCTGATGCTGGCTGCCTGCGCGGTCTTCGGTCGCAACATCCGCATCTCCAGGCAGGAAGCGTTGCGGGTGGCGACGATCGGCGGTTTGCTGCTGGTGGGCGGCAATGGCGGCTTGGCCTGGGCCGAGCAGTATGTGCCCACAGGATTCGCCGCGCTGATCATTGCGGTTACCCCCATTTGGTTTCTGGTGCTGGAGACCTTCGTCTTCCGCGGCGACCGCATGTCGCGTCGGGGCCTGATCGGGCTGGCGATGGGTATTGTCGGCATCGCAATCCTGGTGTGGCCGAAGGTCGCGCACCGCGAAGCGCTGGGAGTAATGCAGTTAATTGGATCGATCAGCCTGTTGTTCTCGTCGATGAGTTGGGCGATCGGTTCGGTGTTTTCGCGCAAATGGCAGATGAAGGTTGACCCGCTCGTGGCGACCAGTTGGGAGATGATCTTCGCCGGACTTGGGCATCTCGTACTGGTCTTGCTCACAGGGCAAGTCCACAGAGCTTCTTTCAACCAACGAGGTGTGCTGGCGGTGCTTTACCTTGTGGTCTTTGGATCGTGGATTGGCTACACGGCTTACATTTGGCTGCTGAAGCACGTCCCCACGCCGAAGGTCGCGACCTACGCTTATGTGAATCCGATCGTCGCGGTACTGCTGGGATTGTTCGTGCTCCACGAGCGCTTTGATCACTTCATGCTGGCAGGAACCATCGTGATTGTTGCGGCGGTAGTGTTGGTGACAACCGCGAAGGTGCATGCTACCGGCAAAACATTCGAAGTACCTGGCGAGGGATTGCCTGAGCTTGAATCCGAAGTCTGAAACGCGATCTATTTTCGTTTCCAGCGCACGCCCTCTTTGGTGTTCTCCAGAATGATGCCATTTGCGGCGAGTTGATTGCGAATCGCGTCGGAGCGCACGAAGTCTCGGGTCTTGCGCGCCTGCGAGTGTTCGGCGACGAGCTTCTCCACATCTTCGTCAGACAGCGACGCCGCCTTCGCGAGTTCCGCGGCTGCAGGACTGATCTTGTCCGCATGGCCTTCGGCCTTCGCCCATTCGACCGTCGCTCGCACCTTGAAAGCATCGTCATCATTCAAGACTGCAAAGACCTCTTCGAACTGATCAAGGATCTTCAGCAACTTGGACGCATCATCGTGATGCACCTGTCCGTTGTCCGCCGCGGCGTTGGCATCGCGCACTAGATCGAATACGGCACCTAGCGCGCGGGCGGTATTTAAATCGTCTTCCATGCCGGCCCGCATTTCCTTGGATGCCTCGTCTACGAGTTTGGCTATTGCGGGGTTCGAGCCTGCTGGGAACTGCGAGGTCTCCAGCCGTCGCTTGAAATTTCGCAGACGCTCAACCGAGTTCGCGGCCTGGGTCAGGCCATCAAAGGTGAAGTTGAGCTGCTTGCGGCAGGGAACCGACAGCAGCAGAAATCGGATCGACGAGGGCTTGTGGCCCATTAGCACCAGGTCGCGCACGGTGAAAAAGTTTCCGGCGCTCTTCGCCATCTTCTGGCCTTCCACCAGCAGGAATCGCGAATGGAACCAGACCTTTACGAACGGCTTGCCCGTCAGCGATTCCGATTGCGCGATCTCGTTTTCGTGGTGAGGGAAGATCAGGTCCTCCCCTCCGGCGTGAATGTCGAAAGTGTCGCCGAGGTACTTCATCGACATCTGGGAGCACTCGATGTGCCAGCCGGGGCGGCCGGGGCCAATTTCAGTGTCCCATTGGGCTTCGCCGGGTTTGGGGGCCTTCCACAGGGCGAAGTCGCGGGCGTTGTCCTTCTCGTACTCGTCGACGTCGACTCGGGCGCCGTCGGTCATGCCCTCGAAGTCCTTCTTCGACAGCTTGCCGTACTCGGGGAACTTGGCGATGCGGAAGTAGTAGGATCCGTCGTCGGCCTGGTAGGCGTAACCCTTGTCGCGCAGCACCGCAATGAAGTGCGCCATCTCGTGAATGTGCTCGGTCGCCTTGGCCAGCAGCTCGGGATGCTGGATGTTCAGCGCGTCGGCGTCTTCGAGGAATGCGTCGGTGTACTTCTTCGTGTATTCCTGCACGGTGACGCCGTCGCGGGCGGCGTTGCGGATGATCTTGTCCTCGACGTCGGTGATATTCATGACGTGTTTGAGCTGGTAGCCGCTTTGCCTCAGGAAGCGGCGGAGCACATCGACCGCAACGAACGTACGGAAGTTACCGATGTGACCGTAGTCGTAAACCGTTGGGCCACAGGCGTACATGCGAACCAGGTTGTCCTCGAGGGGATGGAACTCTTCGACTTTACCGGACAGAGTGTTGAAAAGCTGTAGCGCCATGAACCTTCCCTGTTGGGGTGCGAATCTTCGATTGTAGGGAAGTGCGAGGAGAGCAGCAATTAGCAACTGGTCGGAGATGAGTTGCTAAGCCGTGGACCTTAGTTTCAGAATCGGAATATGGCGATACATTGGTACCCCTCCCCCCAAATCGCTGGAATCAACGGTTTATGCATCATTTCCACCGCAAGAGCTTGATTCCATTATGGTTAATGGTAACATATTGACGAGAAAGTGGGTTGTACGACGAAATTCTGGTTCATGGGCATGCGTCCTCAGCATGCAGGTTTACCAATACAGATGATGCCAGGACCCTATGGTTATCGAAGAGCTGAACACCTGCGGGTATCGAGCTCCCCGACGCTGCGTCGATGCCGACATAAGCGCGTCGCGTCAATAAGCAGCATTCTCTCGAGGAAACCCTGGTCGCAAGCAAAGTCGAGAGGTCCAAAAGACTAAAGTAACCTAATCGCTGAGCGGGCGGTAAAAGGCGGAGATTCAGCGCTTTGCGAACCGGAGGTATGGTCAGTGGCGCGACGGATGATTAGAATCGCGACGGAAAAGGAGATCTTGTGAGCAAACGCATAAGTGGAACCTTTGAAGTGAAGTTGGCGCCACAGGCAGAAGGCAAAGGCGAGGGCTCGACCCAGGGCAGGATGTCAATCGACAAGCAATTTCATGGCGACCTGGAGGCGAACAGCAAGGGAGAGATGCTGACCGCAATGACAGAGGTCAAGGGCTCCGCCGGGTATGTTGCGATCGAGCGGGTGAGCGGAACACTCGAGGGGCGCAACGGCAGCTTCGTGCTGCTGCATCGCGGGATCATGACGGGTGGCGGGCAGGATTTGTCGATCACCGTAGTCCCTGATTCCGGTTCGGGCGAGTTGGTTGGCCTGGCCGGCAAGAAGGACGTCAGGATCGCCGATGGGAAGCATTTCTACGACCTCGAGTACACACTGCCGGAATGAGTGGTACTGCCCGGCGAGCCGATTGTGGTGGGGGAAGTCCCTGGGGCAGTGGTTCGGGTTCTGCCCGATCGTTTCGTTCTTCACGGCCTATTTGACGGGGCACACTCTGGATCTCTCCGAGCCGAACCTCCTCCGGGATCGAAAAGGCAAGCCGAAGACTCCGAAGATCGGATTATTGAGTAAACTAGGGAGCCAGTTTTTCGGGTGTGACTAGCATGACGAACGAGTTGCAGCCCACAATCGAACGCTTTCTCGATGGCGATCCGGTTGCAGGCGACAAGGCCTTGCAAGAATTGCTTGCTTCAGGCGATGCCGGTGAGGAGGCGTTGTTCCACCAAGGTGTCGAGTTTCCGAAAACGGTGCAGGTTGCACGACGCTGGCTGCGTTATGTGGCATCACGCAAGTCCACCATCGTGAACCGGCTGTTCGAGCGACTGCAGAGTTCGAAGGGCGCCTACACGGCCGCATTTCTGTTCGCGGGATTGGCGAAAGACACAGCGATCACCAGCCGGTTGTTTGGCGAACTCAAAACAGCAATGGCATCGACCGATGATCGTTATTCCCATGCCTCCGACCTATTTTCTGCCTGGGGTCACGCTGGGGGCGACGGTTCCACGCTGTGGCACTTTATCGAAAATGATATCTACGCATGGGAAAGGCTCGTCACGTTTGCGTTTCGCGCCGCTTGCGCCGGCATGGCGCGAGTGAATTCGGGAGATAACTGGGCGATTGAGCAGCTCATTACCCATGAATTGCGTGAGGGTGAAATTCATGCACACGAACTGCTGAAGATCCGAAATTCCCCCGCCGCCAAGATTGCGCATGAGGCGGTCGGTGAAGCTGAGCTATGGGCGCAAGCGACCGGCCCGTTCGCCCCCTTTCTGATTTGGAGGCGCGGCGAAGTCGCGGATGTAATTCTGCGCGATTGTTCGAAAAACGATCACTGGCGGGTGCGAGCATTCGGAGCGCAGGTGCTGGCTAGCCTGGGATTCATGCGGATCCTCACACCTCTGATTGACTGGCTGAAGTGTGAGAAGTTGGCGCCGGTGAGAGGATCGTTGCTGCATGCGCTGGAGCGAACGGAGCGCGAGGCCGGCGCCGACGCATTGCTGGAGCATTACCGCTCTTCCGATGGCGAGGGGCGGGCTAGCGTGGCCAGATCGGCTTGGCGAGCCAGCGACAAGAATGCAGCCCTGGCTGCCTTACGAGAGATTGCGGAAACGTCTGCAGAAGCCGTCGTGTCACTGGCGCGCTTGGGAGACCGTCATCCGCGTCTGGAGGCAATGCTTGATGCGAGTGATCAGTACTTTCGGTTGAACGCGGCATTGGCAGCCGCCTATCTCGGTGACAAAGCCAGGGTCTGGCATCTGACTGCGATGCTGAACGAGGCGTCGGCGCCGATCGAGCGAGTTTACCTGAGCTCAGCCTTGGCAATCCTCGGAAAGCCAAACGGGGCAGCGGACCTGAACGGGGAACTGATCGCCATGTCCGGCGCTTCAAATTACGATGACCGTCTGGATGTTTTCTTCATGCACCGCTATCTACAGATTGCGGTGCTCGATGGTTTGCAAGCAGGCGGACAAGGCGCCGCGGAGCTGTGGCGTTCCTGGCAGCAAGAACTGGAACCCTTGGAACCTGTGCCGATGCCGGTGAAAGCTAAGGAGGCCCCAAAGTATGCTTCGGTGCATAAGCGACCGGCTGTAACGAACATCTCGCAACCGGCCCGGCATGCCATTCCTGGCAAAGCGAAAAAGACAAGGCGGTCAGGACCTTTGCGCAAGGTGCGCATTTTTCTCGCCTCGTCCTCCGAGTTGCGGGAGGACCGTGATGAATTCGACCTTTACTTTCGCCAGCAGAACGATTCGCTACTGAAAGAGAACATTTACCTGCAGATCGTGCGGTGGGAGAACTTTCTGGATTCCATGTCGGAGACGCGTTTGCAGGACGAGTACAACAAAGCAATCTGCGAGTGCGATGTTGTCGTCAGCCTCTTCTTTACCAAGACCGGGAAATTTACGGACGAAGAGTTCGACGTGGCGCACATGCAGTTCCAAAGCACTGGCAGGCCGCTGATTTATACGTACTTCAAGAACGCTGACATCAAGACTGGAAGTGCGCGCGAAGAAGATCTTATTTCTTTGTGGGCATTTCAAAAGAAACTGAAGAATCTTGGGCACTATCAAACTAACTATGACAATACGGAGCATCTGAAACGGCAGTTTCGCGACCAGATTGACAGAATTCTCGAGAAGCTCAACCTGGCGGCTGGTAACTAGCGGCGAATCGCTTGAAAGTTATTGGCTCAAGCGGATTTGGGTCTTGAACGTCGCGAGTTGGCTTTTCTACCCTTTCCCAAAGAAAGGTACCCATGCCGAGGGCATTTTGGGGGTTACGGGGCAGGGGAAAGCCGACTATAATAAATGAAGGTTGTCCCATATGACCAGCCGTGTAGCCAAGCCGCGAGTGATCGCCGGTGCCGGAGTGCATCCCGCATGTGGCGTGGATGTGCGTGCGGCGTGGTCCCGGCCGATCTCGGTGCGCGTGGACTCCAAGTTCTCCCCCTGCATGGTCCGCCCCAATCTCTTTTCTGGCGACTAGTTAACGTCATTATCCGGGTTCAGGCTCGGCTTGGATGTGCCGTCCTACGATGTGGGACATGCAATCTAGGGTAAGCAAGAAATTCGGCACGTTCGCCGTGCCCAAGCCAATTCGCAGGAGAAGACCATGACAACCAATACCCTACTTCCAGTAGCAGGTCCGAAGATTAAAACCGTTCTGCCCGGACCAAACGCCAAGCGCATCCTCGAAGGCGATGAGCGCTATGTCTCGCCGTCTTATACGCGGTCGTATCCGATGGTTGCGAAACGCGGGCGAGGCGTGATCGTGGAGGACGTCGACGGCAACGAGTTCCTCGACTTTTCGGCCGGCATTGCCGTGACTTCGACGGGACACTGCCATCCGGAAGTTGTGGCGGCGATTCAGAAACAAGCCGGCGAGCTGATCCACATGTCGGGCACCGACTTCTACTACGAGAGCATGGTCACGCTGGCGGAGCGGCTATCGAAGGTTGCGCCGATGAAAGGGCCGCACAAGTTTTACTTT
>Ga0210406_10003361_pt1 | contig 17598 bp, 18 predicted proteins | sample IncBWC30MmetaG_FD_155454 | JGI IMG/M metagenome (GOLD analysis project Ga0210406, IMG submission 155454) | Forest soil microbial communities from Barre Woods Harvard Forest LTER site, Petersham, Massachusetts, United States - Inc-BW-C-30-M | ecosystem: Environmental > Terrestrial > Soil >... | reverse complement strand
CGTTTCTTGCGCTGATCGGCACGCTGACGGGAACGGCTGCATCCTTGCCCGCGGCAATGCATGCGGGGCCGGGCTTCGGCGGGCTGGTGCAGTCCGATTCCTTCAGTTTTTTCTTCCGGCTGCTCGCGGGCACGGTGGCGTTTCTGGTCGCACTGGCAGCGGGGCCATACCTCGAGCGAGAACGGCTTCCTTTTGCGGAATTTTATGCTCTGCTGCTTTTTGCCACGGCGGGCATGGGCGTGCTTGCTTCGGCGCAGGAGCTGCTCACGGCATTCATCGGTTTGGAGATGAGTTCGATCTCCAGCTACATCCTCGCGGGATACCGCCGCGATTCGCTGAAGTCGACGGAATCGGCGATGAAGTATTTCCTGCTCGGCTCGTTCGCGACGGCATTCTTTCTCTACGGGATCGCGCTGGTATATGGTTCGAGCGGTACGACGATGCTGACCAAAATGGGATCCGAGGAGCTCCTCCATAGCACGCTTTTCGAGCTTGGGCTGGCCATGATCCTGATCGGGCTGGGCTTCAAGGTGGCCGCGGCGCCGTTCCAGGTGTGGACGCCGGACGTGTACGAGGGCGCGCCAACTCCGGTCACTGCCCTGTTTTCCGCAGGACCAAAGGCTGCGGCGTTCGCCTTGTTGCTGCGCATCTTTGCGACGGTTCCCGCCGCCACGCACTTCTGGTTCTGGGCGTTCTGGGCGCTCGCGGCGCTCACGATGTTCGCCGGGAATCTGGGCGCGCTGATGCAGACGAACGTCAAGCGGCTCCTGGCGTATAGCTCTATCGCGCACGCCGGATATATTTTGGTGGCTTTTGCGGCGGTTACTTCCATGGCGCAAGGTGGATCGGCGGAAGCAGCGCCCGCCTACGCCGCGGTACTTTTTTATCTGCTCAGCTACGCCCTGGTGAAGCTGGGTGCGTTCACGATCGTTTCGCAGCTGGGTGGCACGGGCGAAAAACATCTCTCGCTGGACGACTATGCGGGACTCTCCCAGCGGCAGCCCTTTGTGGCGGCCGCGTTGAGCGTCTACCTGCTATCGCTCCTTGGGTTGCCGGTTACGGCAGGATTTTTCGGGAAGTTCTACATCTTCAAGGCGGCCGTGAATTCGCACCTGTTGTGGCTCGCGGTGCTGATGGCCATTAATAGCATCATCGGGGCTTATTACTACCTGCGTGTGATCGTGGTGATGTATATGCGTGAGTCAGGCGCGGAGGCGAAGTCGGCTGGTCCCGTGGGATTTCCGCTTACGGTAAATTTTGTTTTGGCCTTCACGGTGGCGGGCACGTTGTACTTTGGACTGTTTCCCAACCAGGTGTTGAACTTCATTCTCCAACCCACGCTTCTCGGGCGATAGTTTTGAGACACGCGGAGGGTCGACACCTTGAGAAAAAGGAAAAGCGGTGGCAAGGCGGCACGCTCCGAAGCATAATTTAGTCCGGCACCCCCCCACCATTTTGCATGAATATCAAAACGGCCCGGGGCTTTGCGCCGCCGGGCCGTTAGGGAAAATCGTTTCGGGGAATTAGATCTTCACGAAGATGATAACCAGCGTGAAGAGCGCGAGGGTCTCGACGAACACCAAACCGAGAATCATTGCCGCGCGGATGGCCGCTGCTGCTCCGGGATTGCGGGCCATGCCTTCGCAAGCCGCCGAAGCAATCCGGCCCTGCCCTAGTGCCCCACCGAAGGCCGCCAGAGCCATTCCGAAGCCGGCTGCTATCGCCATCAGGCCCCTGCCGCCGGCTGCCGTAGCTGCTGTCTCCTCCGCGAACGCGGACGGCACAATCAACATCACCGCCGCGAGCGCCACCAACACCATCATCCACTTCTTCATCACTTCCTCCTTATGAATTGCCGTCAGGAGGTGGTTCCCGGACACCGTGCAGCCGGGCTCACACTGGAACGGCACAACAGCCTTGGCCCAGAAAAACGCGAAGAACTTGTCTAGTGTTCCTCTCCCGTCGCGATGCCCAGATACACGGACGGTAGCACCGTAAAAATGTAGGTCTGAATGATAGCCACAAAAATGTGCAGACCGATAAATAGAAGAGGAATAAGAGCGGGAAAAACTGCCAGCACTATTCCGAGAACCGGTGTCTTATTCCATCCCCAGAGTACGGGGGCCAGGAGCAGACTCAAAAAGATCGCGTACAAAAGATCGCTGGCAAAAATATTGGCCCACAGACGCACAGTCAGCGAGAGCACCCGGGCACAGGTGCTGATGATCTCGACGGGAAAAATCAGCGGGGAGAGCAGCGGGACAGGCCCAGCGAAATGTTTAAGATAGGCAATTTGGCCGTGATGGCGAATTCCCTGCCAGTTAAAATAGAGGAAGGTGAGAATCGCGCAAGCCAGAGGGACACTGACGTTTGCCGTTGGCGCCGCGAAAAGCGGGAAAACACTAAAAAGATTGGCCAACAGAACGAATACGGAAATCGAGCCGACCCAGGGTACGTATTTCAACCCCTCGTGCCCGACGTTTTCTTCCAGCAAATCCTTGATCCCGAATCCAATCGGATTGGTAAGCAACAATTCCGCGACCTGTTGAAAGCCGCCGGGGCGCTCCACGGAAAGCCGCGACCGAAGCAAAAGCGCCAGTATCGTGCCAACGATCAATACGAGGAAGCCCATCACAACGTGCTCCGGGATGGGCATCTCCGGGTTCTCGGGCTTGATGTGGAGCCACGAGAGCAACGCCAGCGCAAATTGCCCCAGGAAGTGATTCACGAACTGCGTAAGTCCGGTAACGTGTTCAGCCATTCGTCAGCTCACAGGACGCAAGATTTCGTACACACTCGCCACAACCGTTGCGGCTCCTAAAGCGCACAAACCCACGATCATGCTCACAAGGGGAACTCTGAGATACTCAAAAATAACATACACCGCGAGGGCTATCAACCCGTAGCGGAAGAGCATGCCGAAGTAGCTGAGGAACGGGACTACGGGCTTTTCTTTGCCGGTTTGCGCCGTAGAGGCTAGCACCAAAGTGTCCAAGCCGCGCCTGAGCCAGCGAAAATTCAACCACGCCAAGGCAGCGCCAATCCCCAGGCCCGCGCCCCACAAACGGTCGCGAAGCAGAGCGACCAAAAGACCGGCGGCCAAACCAATCAGGAGAGTCAGCCAGGAGATGCGCCGCTCTGTCACAGCGCCGGCCGGCGATTCAATTACGCTTGATGCCATCGCCGCTTCCCGCAAGCCGCCGGAGAACGTCCCGCACGCCGGCATAAAAACCAATGCCGCCAAGCACGAGCAGGAAAACCGGCTTCGTGTGGAGCCAGTGGTCAAGAAAATAACCCAGAAGCCCGCCCACGACCACGGCGGAGACGAGCACGAAGGGCAATTCCATGGCAATGGCGGCCTGGTTGGAGACGTCTTTCGCTTTCTCCAGCCCAGGAGAGGGCGAATCGGAATTTTCAGGTTTATTGTCCGAAGGCATATTGGGCGAGCCGCGTGAACGGCTCAGGATACAACCCCGCGGCCAGCGTTACAAACACGGCGACGCCGAGGGCCACGGCCTGCGCGCTGGTCATCACCGGACGAGGCGCTTCGCCCGGCTGCTTGAGCCAGGCGTGCACGACGATGCGGAAGTAATAGTAGAGCGCGGGAACGATATACAACACGGCGAAGACCGCGAGCACCGGATGGTGCGTTTCGATAAGCGAAAGAAAAATGAAATACTTGCCCATGAAGCCCGCCGTCGGCGGGATGCCAGCAAGCGAAAGCATGAAGATCAGAAGCAGCAACGCCGCGGCGGGACTCCGCTGGTACAGACCGTTCAGATCCTCGAGTTCTTCGCCGATCAGCCCTTTCTGGCGAAGCACGATGATGACCGCAAACGCTCCCGCGGTCATGAACACGTAAGCGAACAAATAATATGAGATTCCGGTCAAGGCGGTCCCGTTGCCGGCAACGAGACCGAGCAAGATGTAGCCGACGTGCGAGATCGAGGAATACGCCAGGAGGCGCTTGACGTTGGTCTGCGTCAGCGCGGCGAGGTTGCCCCAGGTAAGCGACGCCACCGCCACGCCCGCGATGAGGTACATCCATTGCTCCTGCGAAACCTTTTGCGAAGGCGAAAAGACGGAGAGGAATAGCCGCAGAAGCAAAGCAAAACTCGCCGTCTTGGATGCCACGCTGACATAAGCTGCGATCGGCGTTGGCGCGCCTTCGTAAACATCCGGCGCCCACTGATGAAACGGCACGGCCGCGACTTTGAAAAACAACCCGACCGCAACTAGAACGAAGGCGAGGATCGGAAGAAGCTGCAGAACGAAGGGATCGAAGTTCAGCGCTATGGGGAGATTCCTCTGCAACAGCAGCCGCATTTGTTCGCCCTGTACGCCAGGGAGCTGGCTGAGCGCAACGGCGTGCACCAATTTGTCGCGCTGCGCCAGTGCGCCCGTGATGGCGCCAATGTTCGTAACGCCGCTGAGCCCATACAAAATCGAAAAACCATAGGCCAGGATCCCGGAGCTGAACGCGCCGAGCAGGACATATTTTAAAGCGGCTTCATTCGAACGCTTATCGCGGCGCAAAAAACCGGTCAGCACGTAAAAACTGAGCGCCATGGTCTCCAGGCCGAGGAACATCACGATCAGGTCTATGCCGGAGGCCATGAGCATCATTCCGACGCAGGCAAACAGGAGAAGCGCGTAGTATTCGCCTTCCTGCTCCCTTTCGATCTCCAGGTATTGCACGGACAGCAGAATCACGAGCGCAGTAGCGGCCAGGAAAAGAGTGGCGAAGAAAAGAAAGAACGGATCGACCTGGACGGAATCATGAAATCCGACGAAATCACCCCTAGCCGCAACGGCTCCGCGGAGCTTCCAGATCGTGAAAGCGCTGAAAATGGTTCCCGCCAGCGCCAGCCCGGCATTCCAGTATTTTTCTTTCCGCTCGATCCAGAAATCGATTAGCAGGATCCCCAGTCCGAAGAGGACGAGTTGCATTTCCGGAAGGATAGCGGCGCCGTCGCCCTGGAGATAGCTTCGAATCGCGTTGATAAACGGGATATTCATTGGGGCGGGCTACTTCGTCTCCGCCGCGGCGGCGTGGAGTTCCGCCGGAGGCAATTTTGCGTGCTCCGCTTGATAGAAATTCGGATTCACCTGCTCGACGATTCTTTGCACGGGCTTTTCGATCAGGGCGAAGAACGGCTTCGGATAGATACCGATCCAGAACGCCAGAATCACGAGCGGCACGAGCGTGGCGTACTCGCGCAGATTCAAGTCCGGCAAATCTTCGTTGGCAAACTGCGTGACCGGGCCGAACATCACGCGCTGGTACAGCCACAGCAGGTACGCAGCGCCCAGCACGACGCCCAGCGAGCCCCACGCGGCCCAGGCCTTGCTCACCTGAAATGCGCCCTGCAAAATCGTGAACTCTCCGATGAAGCCGTTCAGAAGCGGCATCCCCAGCGAGCTCAGACTTACGATCAGATAAATGGCAGCGAAATTCGGCATGGGCGTCGCCAAGCCGCCGAATTCGGAAATCATTCGCGTGTGACGCCGTTCGTAGAGCACGCCTACAATTAAGAAAAGTGCTCCAGTAGAGATGCCGTGGTTGATCTGCTGAAGCACACTGCCAGCGAGGCCGTTCGGCGTGAGGGCAAAAATTCCCAGCGTGCAGAAGCCAAGATGGCTGACCGAACTGTAGGCGATCAGGCGTTTCATGTCCTTCTGCATGAGGCAAACAAGCGCGCCGTAAATGATGCCGATTAAGGAAAGCACGATGACGATGTGAATGATTCGCGATCGCAGTGGGCCATCCCCCGGCAGCAACGGGAGCGAGAAGCGGATGAAACCGTACGTGCCCATTTTCAGCAAGACACCCGCCAGAATCACGGAGCCGGCAGTGGGCGCTTCGGTATGCGCGTCGGGGAGCCACGTGTGGAACGGAAACATGGGAACTTTGATGGCAAACGCGAAGAAGAAGCCCCAGAAGAGCCATACCTTCAGTGGGTCGGAGAAGTGTTGTGCGGCGGCCAGCAGCGTCGGAACATCGAAGGTGCGTGTCCCGCCTGCGGGCACAGGCGCGTAGAAGTATAGCGCCAGAATCGCGAGCAGCATGACCACCGATCCGGCCAGGGTGTATAGGAAAAACTTGATGGCTGCATACAGGCGCCGGTCGCTTCCCCACACGCCAATGAGGAAGTACATCGGGACGAGCATCACTTCCCAAAACACATAAAAGAGGAAGAAATCCAGAGAAACGAAAACGCCGATCATCCCGGTCTGCAGCAGGAGAAGCAGAATGTAATACTCCTTGGTGCGCTGATGAATCGCGCTCCATGACGAGAGAATGGCGATCATCCCGAGAAAGGTGGTGAGCATGACAAGCAAGAGGCTGATGCCGTCGATGCCCAGATGATATTTCGCGCCGATCGAAGGGATCCACTCGGCGGATTCTTCGAAGGAAAAGGGCTTCTCCCCAGGATTCCACCAGCGAAGCAGCGGAAGCGAAACAAGAAAACCAAGAGCGCCAAATGCGTTTCCAGCGATCTTATGCGCGTTCTCCATCTCGCGAGGAAGGAAGAGCAGCACCAGGGCGCCCAGAAGCGGCGTGAAGAGAACCACGCTCAAGATGTGATGTGCAAGAAAGTCCATTCTCATCGCCTCTCAGTGCGCGCCGCGCAGCAGAACCTGCATATGATGCCCGTAATACGCCAGAAGAATTACCAGTCCTACCAAAATCAGCATCGCGTAACTGGAAAAGACTCCGGTTTGCAGCAGCCGCACCGGATAACTGAAAAGCTGCATCAGCTTCGCGCTGAAATTCAGCAACCCATCGATGATCCACTTGTCCCACCACATCGATAGCGTTGAGCCGAAACGCGCCAGCCAGCCCGCGCCGTTGACGCCGACGCCGTCGATGACGTTGGCGTCAAATTTGCCGAGAAAAGTGCCGAGGTTTTTAGTGCGGTCGACGATGGCAGCGTCGTAGATTTCGTCGACGTAATATTTGTGGAGGAGCAATTGATAGAGTCGCGGCAACTTTTTGGCAACGAGTTCCGGCACGATCCTCTTGGAGCAATAAAGCTGGTACGCCAGGAAAATTCCGGCGGCAGCAATCGTGAGCGACGCCCCCATTAACAAAAGCTCTTTGAGAACAGCGTGATGCACGATATTCACTTCTCCTGTTTCAAGCAGTACGCCCTTCAGGATGGGGTCAAGAAATTTTTCGAAGCGGTTCTCTCCGCCGATTACTTCCGGCCAGCCAATCCAGCCGCCAACAATGGAGAATCCGGCGAGAATCATTAGCGGAACGGTCATGGGCCATGGCGATTCGTGGATGTGTTTCTCGACGTGCTCGTCGGCGCGGCAGTAACCGAAGAAAGTAAGAAAGAGCATGCGGAACATATAAAACGCGGTCAATCCTGCGGTGATGAAGCCGACAACCCACAGCAGGAAAAAGCGGTCGAAGGCCCGGCCCAGGATTTCATCTTTGCTGAAAAATCCGGCGAAGGGAAAAATTCCGGCGATCGCCAGAGTGGCGATCAGCATGGTGTAGTAGGTGTACTTGATCTTCTTGTCGAGGCCACCCATCTTGCGGATGTCCTGTTCGCCGGACATGGCGTGGATGACACTGCCGGCGCCGAGGAACAAAAGGGCTTTGAAGAACGCGTGGGTCATGAGGTGAAAAATTCCGGCGGCGAAAGCGCCGACGCCGAGGGCGAGGAACATGTAGCCGAGCTGGCTGATGGTGGAATAGGCGAGAACTTTCTTGATGTCGGTCTGGACGAGGGCCATGGAGGCGGCGAAGATGGCGGTGGCGGCGCCTACGATCGCGACGACATCCATCGCGATCGGCGACAGTTGGAAGATGGCGTTCATGCGCACGACCATGTAGACGCCGGCTGTGACCATGGTGGCGGCGTGGATCAACGCGCTGACGGGCGTGGGGCCCTCCATGGCGTCGGGGAGCCAAACGTAGAGTGGAATTTGCGCGGATTTGCCCATGGCGCCGATGAAGAGCAGGAGGGCGATGGCGGTGAAAATAGAAGAGCCGTAGCCTAGTGTGTGAGCGTCCACGGCGGCTTGAAGCGACTGGAGGATTCCGGTTACGCCAGATGCGTCCGGCAAACCTTGCGAAGTAAAGCGGATGGTGCCCAGCGTCACTGCGGTCAGGAGAATCCCGAGGATAAAGCCCGCATCTCCGATGCGATTCACGATGAACGCTTTTTTCCCCGCGTCGGAAGCCGACTTTTTCAAGAAATAGAAACCGATCAGCAAGTAGCTGCACAGGCCGACGCCTTCCCAACCCACGAACATCAGCAGCATGTTGTTCGCCAGGACCAGCGTCAGCATGGCGAACATGAAGAGATTCATGTAGCCGAAGAAACGGTAGTAGCCGCCTTCGTGGCCCATGTAGCCGATGGAGTAGACGTGAATGAGGAAACCGACGCCGGTGACAATCAGAACCATGACGCAAGAAAGCGGATCGAGAAGGAATCCCCAGTCCGCCACAAACGGTATGGTGTGGCCACCGGTCATCTGCATTGGCCCGGGCGTCAGCCATTCGAACATGATTTGCTGCGCGACGCGATGCTCCGGCTCCGCGGCCAGCAATTGAAACACCGCGCCCGCCGCATACACGAAAGACAAGCCCACGCTTCCCACGCAGAGCACGCTCACGCCGGCATTCGGGAGCCGCCTGCCAAAGAAAACCATCAGCGCCGCGGTCGCCAGCGGAAACAGCGGGATGAGCCAGAGATGATCGAGAAAGTAGCCCGTGGGTGTCATGCTGATTTCATTTCTTCTTTCCTGTCGTCACGCTACCACTTCAACAAATCCATTTCGTCCGCCAGCACCGTTTCGCGGTTCCGGAAAAAGGCGATGATGATTCCGAGTCCCACGGCGGCCTCTGCAGCCGCATCGGCAATGATGAAGAGCGCAAAGACCTGCCCCGCCACATCACCGTACAAACGGGAAAATGCCACCAGGTTAATGTTCACGGCATTCAGAATCAGCTCGATGGACATGAGCACAACAATCACGTTGCGCCGCGTGACCACTCCGATCACGCCGATGATGAAGAGCGCGAGACTCAGGAACAGGTAATTTTCTATCGGAAGCATCGCTGCGTTACGCCCTTTTCTTGGCCATCACCACGGCGCCAATCATAGCCACCAGCAACAAGACAGACGCAATCTCAAACGGCAATAGATATGAATCGAACAGGCTTTTTGCCACCGCTTCAGAATTGGGCGGCAAACGATTCGCGGCCACCGCCGTCAGCACCGGCAACCCCTGCCCAGGCATTTTCCCGGAAGTCCAGAACATCACGCCGACCTGGCCGGCCAGCGCCAGCGCGACGATGAGCGCCACCCACTTCTGCCGTGCGAACTGGATCTGCTGCAGCGCCACGTCCAAGTTGACCAGCATGATCACGAAGACAAACAGCACCATGATCCCGCCGACGTAAAGAATGATCTGGACGATAAACAAAAACTCCGCACGCAACTGCAAGAAAATCCCAGCGGTTGCGAGCAGCGCGGTGATCAGAAAGATGGCGCTGTGGACTACGTTCCGCCGCGTCACCATGAGCGCAGCGCTCGCCACGGCGATGCCGGCAAAAAAGTAAAATAGGACTCTATCCAGCATAAAAATCCGAAGCGGCGGTTTGCTCTTGGCGCGCGTCGTGCTGTTTCTCGAGAGCTAGAATAAGAAACGCGGCCACCAGCGCCACGATGGCCGCGGGAGTCGTAACCAGAAGCAGTCCCCAGCCATGCAACTGAAAGTGGGCTCCGACGATCAACGCCACGCCCACCAGCAAGACGTTGATGATGGACAGCGGTATCAGGAAATGCCACCCCAGGCGCATTAACTGGTCAAAGCGGTACCGCGGTATCGTGAATCGCAGCCACATGAAAAAATAGATGTACAGGCTCACTTTGAAAATAAACCAGAACCCGCCGTGAATTCCGGCGTAAAACGGCGCTACGGCTTCGCGGAGCGACGGTTTGATCACCGGCAAAACGACCGGCGCCGCGAGCACCAGCGCAACCACAAAACAGAGACCCGCCACGGCCAGCATGAACAACTCTTGAACACGTGTGGGCTGCTTTGGCGCGCGCACGACACAATAGGCGGCGATGGCGACAAGCAAGAGCGTGGGAACAAAATCCAGGAAATTCAGCAAGTGAAAGCCGGGAAGCTCGTGCACGCTTGCGAAGGGACGGAGCCAGCCGCCGAGAAACAAAGTAGTGGCCACGGAAGCGACCACGATCATGTTGGTGTATTCGGCGAGAAAATAGAGCGACCAGCGGAATCCGCTGAACTCTGTCATGTACCCGGCGACGAGCTCGGACTCGGCTTCCGGCAAATCGAACGGCGCCCGGTTGGTCTCCGCAATGGAGGCGACGAGGTAGGTAAAAAAGGCCACCGGCGCCAGCAGCACGAACCAAATGCCTTCTTTGGTCTGCGCTTCGACGATCGATTTGATATTCAGCGTGCCCGTAAATAAAAGCGCGCTCACCAGCGCCATCCCCGCGGCGGTCTCGTAACTCACCAACTGCGCCGAACTGCGCAGCGCCCCCATCAGCGAATAGTGGCTGTTCGAAGCCCAGCCGCCCAGCACGATCCCAAATATTCCCAGCGCGCTGATCCCCACAACGAAGAGAATGCCAATGTTAATGTCCTGCGCGATCTGAAATGCCGGTCCAATCGCGAGGCCAGCCAGCGAAAGCAATCCCGCCCCAACGGAAAGTACCGGCGCGAGCCAGAAGACGAGTTTGTCCGCGTTCTCCGGGATGATGTCTTCTTTGATGAGCAGTTTCACCGCGTCCGCGATCGGCTGCAGCAAGCCATGCGGTCCCACGCGCATGGGCCCGAGCCGGGCCTGCATATCCGCCATGATTTTGCGTTCCACCAGCACGATGTAGCCGACGATCAGCGGCAGAATCGCGACGACGGCCACGCCACAGAGCAGCGGCGCCCAGTACAGCTTCAGGAATTCAAGCGTTGCCTGGAGTGCTGCATTCATCAGCGGTCCACTTCTCCCAGCACGATATCAATCGTTCCGATGATGGCCACCACGTCGGCCACCAGGTGCCCACGCACCATGCGATCGAACGCCTGCAAATTTATGAAGGAAGGCGGCCGGATGTGCACACGATAGGGCATGACCGTGCCGTCGCTCACGATGTAGTAGCCGATTTCGCCCTTTGGCGCTTCAATCGCATGATAAACCTCGCCCGGCGGCGGCTTCAGCACTTTCCCCACTTTCGCCAGTATCGGCCCGCTGGGAATATTCTCGATGGCTTGCAGGCAAATTAGCCGCGATTGCCGCATCTCCTCCATTCGAACCAGATAGCGATCGTACGTATCTCCGGTTGTGCCGACGGGAATCTCGAATTTGTATTGATCGTACGCCGCGTAAGGCGCGGCCTTTCGGATGTCCCATTTCACGCCGCTGGCCCGGAGCACTGGCCCGGTCACCCCAAAGGCGATGGCGTCTTCTGCGGTCAGAATCCCCACGCCCTTCGTCCGCCCTATCCAGATGCGGTTTTGCGTGAGCAAAGTCTCGTATTCAGCGATGCGCGATTCGAAGTCCTTGCAGAACCGCTCAACGTCCTTCTCGAGAGTGTCGTAGGCCTCGTATTGCAGCCCGCCGATGCGGAACGCATGCGTCGTCAAGCGCGCCCCGCAATATTTTTCAAAAATCTTCAGAATTTCTTCGCGCTCGCGAAAGCAATAGAACAGCGGAGTGAGCGCGCCAATATCCAAAGCATGCGTTCCGAGCCATAGGAGGTGGCTGGCGATTCTCTGCAGCTCCGTCAGGATGGTTCGAATCACGCGCGCCCGCGGCGGAGCTTCCACCACCAGCAATTTTTCCACGGCCTCGCAATATCCCAGGCCGCTGCTCACCGCCGCGACATAGTCCATGCGGTCGACATAGGGAGCAAACTGCTGATACGTGCGGTTCTCCGCGATTTTCTCCACGCCCCGGTGCAAATATCCGATGATGCACTCCGAGCCGATCACCCGCTCGCCGTCGAGTTTCAGCTTGACGCGCAATACGCCATGCGTGGACGGATGCTGCGGCCCCATGTTGATGATCAGCTCGTCCGCGCCCAACAAGGTCTTGCTATCGTTTGTGGTATCGATGCTCAGGGTCGTCTTCCCTTTGCTGCTAAAACCGCCTCACTGCCCACTTTCAATTCCAAGATTTTCCCGGACCCAGGCCGTGTCCTGCTGCAAAATGTCATAGTCTTTCCGCAGCGGATAGCCTTGCCATTCGTCCGGCAACAGAATGCGTTTCAAATTTGGGTGCCCGGAAAAAACTATTCCGAACATGTCAAACACTTCGCGTTCCTGCCAATTGGCCGTGGGCCAAACGCTGACGACGCTTGGTACCTCTTCAGCGTCCGCCGCCCACACTTTCAGCCTTAGCCGCTCGTTCTTCGCGAAAGAGTATAGATTGAGAACCACGTCAAAGCGCTTCTCACGCTTCGGCCAATCCACCGCCGTCAAATCGGCGAGCATGTCGAATTTTTCTTCGTCGCGCAGGTGCAGTGCAATCTCCACCAAGCGGGCGCGATCCACGGTCAGAATGGCCTGCTTGCGGTCCTCCATCGCCTCCAAAAGCGCTGGACCGAACTTGGCGCGAAATCGCGTGACGAATTCGTTGTCGAGTGGAGTCTGCAACACCACGAGCGGTTTGGGAGGGGCCGGAGCCGGTTTCGGAGGAGCAGCCGGCGCCTTGGCATCCGCGGGTTTGCCAGGGGGAGTTGACACCGCGGGTGTACTGCTTACGGGCTTATCGCCCGTGGGGACTTGAGGCGGTTTAGGTTCCTTGGGCTCGTCAGCCATGGACCCAGGGTGCGACAGGCTGCGGTGAACAGCCACCGTTCACAATCTGCGACAGAGGAGCAGCCGAAAGTTCAAACGCCGCGTTTCTAACACACGCTACAAACCTAGTCAATCAGAACCACTTGCGCACGGGAGGAGGGGTGTTGGGGAGAGGAGGAAATTGCGGCTCACGCCCATTCAAGAGCACCCTTTTTGTATAGCCACAAATACCCGACGAGCAGGATTCCGAGGAACATTACCATCGAAACCAGAGCGAACACTCCTTGGTGAGCCGCGACCCACCCTTTGTACAGAATCGCCCAGGGAATGAGGAACATCGTCTCGACGTCGAAAATCACAAACAGCATGGCCACAATAAAAAACCGCACCGAATAGCGTCCGCGCGCATCGCTCTCCGGAGGGATTCCGCACTCATAGGGCTTGAGCTTCGCGCCGAACGAGGTGGATGCCGGCCGAATGAACTTTGCCAGGACTAACGTTACCGCGGGAAACGCGATCACCAACACCGCGTAAATCAGCACAGGAATGTATGCGCTCTGCATCAAACCCTCACTGGCAGCATCCTATCACCGTTGTCAATCCCGGGGCCGGCTTACTTCTCAAACAGCAGCTCTCCGGCGCGACTGGTGGCCTTCACCACCGCCTTGATGAGCGTCACGCGGAGCTTCCCTTCTTCCAACTCCATAATTCCGTCGATAGTGCATCCTGCGGGCGTCGTCACGGCGTCCTTCAGCAGCGCGGGGTGATCGCCTGTTTCCAGAACCACACTCGCCGCGCCCTTCATAGTCTGCGCTGCGAGCAGCGTTGCCACATCGCGCGGCAGACCTACCTTGACGCCGGCTTCCGCGAGCGACTCGAGAATAATGTAGGCATACGCCGGGCCGCTTGCTGAAAGCCCGGTCACTGCGTCCATATTTTTCTCGTCAACGACCACCGTGCGCCCGACGGCGTTGAACATGGCGCGCGCCATCTCCAGATGCTCCGCCCCTGCGTGTGCGCCGCGGCAAATTCCTGTCATTCCGCATCCCACAGCCGAAGGCGTATTGGGCATCGCGCGCACCACGGGGACTTTTCCTCCGAGACGCTGCTCGATGTAGCTCGTCGGCACCGACGCCGCAACGGAAATGACCAACGTTTTCTCATTCAGCTCCGGGGCAATCTCTTTCAATACATCGCTCACGACTTGCGGCTTCACGCCGAGAAGCACGATGTCCGCGCCGTGCACCGCCTGGCGGTTTTCGGTCGTCGTGGACACACCTAGTTCCTTCGCCAGCGCCGTGGCCTTCTCGCTGTGCTTCACCGTCGCGGTAACCCGCTTCGGCGAGAAAAGCTCCTGCTTCAGATAGGCTCGCAGCAGGATCCCGCCGAGTTTCCCTGTGCCCAGAACCGCTAGTTTTTTGTCCGACAGTTTTTGCGCCATGATCCAATCATTCTTGACTTGAATCGGCAATCGGTCAACCCAAGAATCTCAAATGACGCCGCCTCAAGCGGTTACTTCGGCGAGAGCAGCTCTTCTGTCAGACAGGCCCGCGCGTCCCATCGAAACATACACCACGTTCCTAAGAAATGGTGTATAGTTTCTGTATGGGCAGAACAAACATTGAGATTGACGAGAGTCTGGTGCGCAAGGCGCGCAAACTCACGCGGCTTAAGACCAAGCGGGAAATCGTGGACAAGGCGCTGGAACTCCTGGTGCGCTCGGAAAGCCGCAAGGGCATCCTTCGGCATTATGGAACGGGAATCTGGAAAGGTGACTTAAAAGCGATGCGCAGGAACCGCCGTTGATCCTGGTGGACAGCTCGGTGTGGATCGATTTTTTCAGTTCAGCGCCCGGCCGCGCGGGAGATGAGTTGCGGCGGATGATCAGCGACGCCGAGCCTTTTGCTCTGACGGGGGTGGTGGTCGCCGAGATCCTTCAAGGCCTCACGCGAGATGCCAGCCGGATCGAGCACTATCTTTCCCAGTGGGAGATGCTCGAGCCACGTGGCTTCCGGACCTACCGAGATGCGGCGGCGATTTTCCGGCTGGGGCGCACCAAAGGTGTGAGTCTAACAACCATTGATGCCCTCATCGCGGCGATTGCCCTGGAGCATCGCGCCAGCGTGTTCACTCTCGACAAGGACTTTTCTCGGATCGCGCGCTTGACGGGGCTCCCGCTTCATCCGCTGCCAGGACCATGACGCAAAGAAGGAGCAGAGTCTTCGCTCTTGTTATGGGTTTTGCATGGCCAACTACAAGAACCTGTTTAGAAAAGCTTCTTTGACACTAGTCGATGGACTCCTGTTGGTTCTCTGTGCGGCGTCTTTGGCGAATCTCTCTGTGCCTTCTCCTCAACCACTCTGGCAACAACGCGGTGCTGCAAAGCATGGCGAGCGAAAAGTGTCTCTTGACAACGCCTTCGCTCTTATCGAGCGCCACCCAATTCAACAGCCTGGCCCACGGCCCGTTCGGCAAAAGCGCGTCTACGTTTGACTATCAACGCTCTGCCCTGCGTCGAGAAGCTCGCGCTTTTTGGCCTTCATGGCATACATAGCGACGTCTGCCTTCCTTAAGAGGGCTTCGATTCTTTCCCCGTCATGGGGATAGACTGCAACGCCTATGCTGACGGACAGCAGCGGTCCCATCCCATCATTGGCAATGCCGTCGCAAATGCGTTGCGCCACCTGGTTGGCCGCCTCTGCGCCTGTTTCAGGCAAGACGACCGCAAACTCGTCTCCGCCGTAGCGCGCCGCCGTATCGATGTCCCGGCAGAAGCTCAAAGCATCAGCCACCCGGCAGAGCGCATGGCTTCCTATCAGATGGCCATGGCGATCGTTGATTTGCTTCAATCCATCCAGGTCAAATAACAGCAAAGCAAACTCCCGAGCTGTACGCTCGGAACGCTTGATTTCCATGTCCAGCACTTCCGCAAGGCGGCGGTAGTTGGCTAGTCCCGTCAGTGGGTCGCGGGCTGCCTGTTGACGCAGATGATCCTCCAACTGACGCTGTTTGGTGACATCTTCAGTGATTACCTCATAGGCGTCCAACTCGCCCCGCTCACCCCTGACTTCTTGTCCGCTGACCCGGATCTTCAGGGTTGTGCCGTCCTTTCGCTTGCATTCTATTTCGATGGGATCGACTAGACCTTGCTGGCCCGATTGCCCCAACAATTGCGCCCGCTTGTCCGCATCTTGAATCAGAGCACTCACTAGGTCTACGGCCAAGAGTTCCTGTTTTGACGCATAGCCGAGCATTTTCACCATGGCCTCATTCACTTCGAGAAACTTGCCGTCGAGGCCGCAGCGGCAAATTCCGTAGCTTAGATTTCCTGCCAAGGCGCGGTAACGTGCCTCTGAATGCCTCAAGCCATTTTCCGCCCGGTCGCGGTCATCGCGTAGTGCTTTCTCATCCAGAGCCCGATGAATAGCCACCGGGAGATGGCCAATGTGATCCATCTCGATACAATCGTAGGCACCTTTTGTAATGAAGTCAGCCACCGTCTCACGTTGCAAGGCACTACCGACGAAGATTAGGGGGATCTGCCTGTTTGATAGGTGCAGGAGTTCCAGTGCCTGCGTTTCCTGCCAGTTGGGGCTGGGGTGCTCGGCGACGACAAGGTCATAAGCGCCCCTGCCCAGCCGTTCGGTAAACTCGTCGGGAGTTACAACTACTTCTGCGCTGACCGTGAAATGCAGCTTGTCGAGCACTTTCAGGCAGCGCTCTACTTCTGCTATGTGACTATGAACAAAGAGGATGTGCAAAGGCGGATGTCTGCCTTCTGATCCGCTCAGGGCGTCTCGTTTGAGGCGGGCTGGTGGGGTCGAAGCCATTGGGGCCGAGGAAAAATTCACGGGGGCCAGTCCTTCCCATTGCCATGCTGGCCCCGTGAATGTTTCAGTTCTAAGCATCTAAAATGTATGATGGGAGGGTATTAATGTCTGTCCAATATTAGACACTTTAAATTTTATGTTAACTCTTACAGCACAGCTGTGGCGCGCCAACAGCAGGTACACACACAGAGACCTGGCATGAAGTCGCGTGATTCTGGCCGGTGGCGCAGAGAAATTATTTCGAGATTTTCGTTGGTCTCTTTGAACCGCGGCAGTGTATTAAACGGGCGCGGTCGTCTCTAGATTGAATACGTGAGTTCCTGACTTGCGACAAGACCGCCCCTGCTCAGGAAACTCTACCGACCCGCACATGCGTTCATTGCGCTTGCGATGGCACGTTGGGACTTCGCAGCGGGATGAGGGCACGCAGCCGGTCTTCGCGCAGGTAAAGCCCTCCCCAGACGAGCACTCCAAAAATGATTGGGAAGTAGAAAGGTTGACCGGCGCGCAGGTGGGTAACAGTTGCGCCGCCAAGATAGGCTGCCAGCAAGATGGCGCCAAGGATCGCGGTAGACGGAATCACGTAGAGGACCGTGCTGACGAGCAGGACGGCTCCGATGGGGACTGCCAGGCTGGTGGAGAATCCTAGCTGGGTGAATGCCTGAAGGACAGGAGCGATCCTCATCAATTTAGCGACAGCGTCGAAGAGCAGGAACAGCACGACCAGTGTGCTGATGATGCGTCCGGCCCATAGGCTTGCCTTCGAGACCGATTGAGTAGCTGATGCCATGAATTTCCTCCACATATCTACCCGTGAAAACTAACAGATGGGTGAAATCGTTTCCAGTGTATGTCGACGCCGAGGCGTGGATCAGCTTGAGAGCACGCGCTTGCGTCGTGATCAATCCTGGCTAGCCGCCGGCAATGGCCCCGATGATGAGAAGGGGCTCTTTCCCCGATGCGACCGCTTCGGGCA
>Ga0210406_10003359_pt1 | contig 17600 bp, 8 predicted proteins | sample IncBWC30MmetaG_FD_155454 | JGI IMG/M metagenome (GOLD analysis project Ga0210406, IMG submission 155454) | Forest soil microbial communities from Barre Woods Harvard Forest LTER site, Petersham, Massachusetts, United States - Inc-BW-C-30-M | ecosystem: Environmental > Terrestrial > Soil >... | reverse complement strand
GGACTCGACCGCGATCCAAAGACGCCGTCAGCCCCGTCCGGCGACTCGCGGGAAGACATGATCTACCAGATCGCGACTGAGGTCAAAGGGATCGACGCCATCATTTTTGGCCACACGCATCAACAACTGGCCGAACTGAATCTGGGCGGCGTTCTCCTGATGCAACCGAAGAACTGGGGTATCTCGCTCGGGCGCATGGACCTTGTGCTCGATCGCGACGTCACGGGCGGCTGGAAAATTATTTCGAAGACCAGCCGGCTTATCCCGGTCACCGCCGCCACACCGTCCGATGCCAAAGTGCTGGAGATTGGCCGGCCGTACCACGAACTCGCTGAGCGATACCTCAATACCCAGATAGCGGATGCGCCGGTATCGCTGGATGGGCGGTTGGCTCGCGTCCGGGATACAGCCTTGCTGGATGCAGTCCAGCAGGTGCAGCTTTTCTATTCGAAGGCCGACGTCTCGTTCGCGTCGGCTTTCAACACGCGGGTTGCGATCCCCAAAGGGCCGGTCACCGTGCGAGAAATCGCCGCCCTGTACGTTTACGAAAACGAGCTCTACGCCATCGAAGGCACTGGCAAGATGGTCCGGGAAGCGCTCGAGAACGCGGCACGCTATTTTCAGACCTGCTCCGGCGACTGTTCCGAAGGTCCCCTGATCAACCGCCGCGTGATCGGATACAACTACGACATGGCTGAGGGCGTCGATTACGAAATTGATCTTACCCGGCCCGTAGGCGACCGCATCCGAAATCTTCGGTGGCATGGGCAGCCGCTCCAAGATACGCAGCCGCTCCGGATCGCCGTCAATAACTATCGCTCAGGGGGCAGCGCTGGATACACGACCTTTCGCGGCGCTAAGATCGTGTGGCGATCGGGAGATGAGATTCGCGACCTGGTAATCCGCTATTACATCGAGCACAAAGAGCTGCCGACCAAGCCGGTCGACAATTGGCGAATCGTTCCCGAAGGCGCCCGCAAGACGCTCGAAAAAGAGGCTTCGACGGAGTAGGACGAAGAGTCCTCCTCAACAGATCCACCTCAACAAACCCAGCACCGCCATTCTTCGCGCTGCAGGATCTTCTTGGCCAGGAACCCTTCGGGCGGGTCGCCCTCTGGAAATCCAGAAAGAATAAGCGTCGAATCCGGCTTGCGTACTCGGGCCAGCTCGGGCGCCAGCCGCTCGATAGTGGCTGAATCGATATTGGCAACGACCACATCCGCCCAGTTCGATCGCACCGCATCAGCCGACCCGGTAAAGAGCGGCAGACGCACCCGCTCGCGCGCAATCTCGACGGTATCGTGGTCGATGTCGCAGCCAATCACCTGCTCCGCGCCCAGCAACACTGCCGCAGCCGAGAGAATGCCAGAGCCCGCGCCGACGTCCAACACGCGATCACCCGGCCGGACGTATTGTTCGAGCGCTTCGAGACATAGTTGCGTGGCGAGATGACGTCCGGTGCCGCAAGCCCGGCCCGGGTGCACTTCCAATCGAAGCCGGCCTTCGGGCGTCGGTTCCTCGGACCATGGTGCAACCAGAAAAAACTGCCGGCCGATGAGCAGCGGCGGCCAGGCTTCGCGCGTCGCTTGCGCCCAATCGGTGAATGGCTCCTGACGCAGTTCCGGCGAGAACTCGGCGAAACGTACGAGCAGCCTCGCGGGATCACGGGCATCGTCGAAGAACGCGCGGATACGGCCGTCTTCCTCGATAATTCCCGCCGTATTTTCGTCCGAGAGTTCCGCGATCAGGTAGTCTTCGCGGTCTTGAGGTGAATGGAGAAGAAGGGAGAACAAATCATCAGTCTACAGCCGTGTAGACCGTGGCTCTTATCAACCCAATGTATTGAGCGACGGGGCAGCCGGCTGGGACGTGCCAAAGAGCGCGTCGAGCGCTTGGGCCTGGAGGCTACTTGCGTTGTTGGCGATTTGATCGGCCAGTGACGATGCGGTGGAGGTCGAACCAGTGGACGCGGATGTCGTGCCGTTCGCTCCGGTGACACCTAGCGAGGAATCCAACGCTTGAAGTAGCAGATCCGGTTGAGTGGAGCTGTCAGATGATAGCGACGGGAACAGAGAGTCCGACAACGAGTTGGGACTGACCGACTGTGTGCCGTCCGTGGTTCCGAACATAAAACCCACCTCCTGCAATTGCAGAGCTTGGTCACTGAGTTGGACCAGATCCCCTTGAGAGGCCTTCCCCAGCGCCGACTGCATTTGGGGCGTCGAGAGCATGGACGAAAGCTCCGGCGACGCAGCGTTGAGAGTTTGAAGCAGGTTTGTAAGAGTCGAATTGGTTAAGCTAACGGAACCCATGGATGGTAACCCCCATTAGTGATATCGACCGAGGGCCCTGGGATTTTAGCGCGGGAGTGTATTTAAAGCTGGCGCCAAGCATTGATCACCGCGGCAGAAATTTGGCGCTGAGGCGGATGTTCTCGATTCTGCCATTTCAATAACTTGCAGTATTCGGAAAACGGCGGCCAAAATGCCAATACGGCGAGCATGGGTTCCATAAACACTCTCTCCAGCAGCTATCTACAGTCCATTCTCGGCGCCGCTCTCCCGGCCACCGGCTTGACTGCGAATACCACCGGGAACACGCAAGGCAGCGCCAGCCTGGCTTCGGCTGCGCTACAGGCCGATAACAGCCAGCTTTCACCGTTCGCGGACATTCTGAGTACGCTCCAGCGGCTCCAACAAACGAATCCGAGCCAGTATCAGCAGATCGCGCAGCAAATCTCCATCAACCTCGGAACCGCCGCTCAAACCGCCCAGACGGACGGCAATACGACCGCGGCCACCCAGCTCAACCAGCTTTCAACCGACTTCTCCACCGCCTCCAAGAGCGGCCAACTGCCTAACATCCTGGATTTGGCGCAGGCCATTGGTGGCGGCCATCACCATCATCACTTCCACGCAGGCTCGCCTGGATCAGATGACAATTCCACCAGCAGTTCGAGCAGTAGCAGCGCTAACCAAACCTTGAGTCAATTCCTCTCCGCCATGCAACCCGGCGCCGCCCAGAACGACGCACTGGATCCGATGGCGATTATTCTCAGCACGCTGTCCACCGCGGGGATTAGCGGGTCCTGATAGGGGACGTCAGCATCCTTCGAACTGCGGCGAAAATCCGCTCGACAGCCGGGCGACGGTATGCCCACCGTTGGTCGGGCTCGGGCGGATTCACGACCATCGTGGCATTGGCTTCGAAGAGCAATAGATCGCCGCTGGCGCTCAAGCCGAAATCGATGCCGGCATAGTCCAGGCCGAGTGTGGCTTGGATGTGGGCGAGCCCCTGCATGGCGCGGGGGCCCAGCACACCCGGCATGTTCTCCAAAAACTCGGCGTCCTCGGCGCGATGGTCCGCCCGTTCTGCCATCTCAGCCGTGAAATAGTGGATCTTCCAATGGCTGGAAATCGCTACGTGCAGCGGATAGAGTTCGCCATCGATCATCATCACCCGGTACTTGCGCACTTTTCCGTCCGCTCCCCGTGCATCCAGGAACTGGATAACGGTCAATTCCTTGCCGGGAAGCTCGGCCACCGCACCGGCGAGCATCTCCGGTCTTTCTACACGTAGAAAATGGCGCCCGGTGTGAAAGCCGGGAGTCCGCACCAGCAACGGGAAACAGAAACCGTGGCGCGTCAGGCTGGCGGCAGCCTCTGGCGAGGCGAGTAGCTCGCGGGGCAGCGTAGCGGTCAACGGCAGTACCACGCCTGGCAATCGCGAAAGCCGTGCATGATCGGCGCGCCCCGTCGCCAGTACGGCCGCGGGTAAATTGATTACCGGCGCAGCGGTGAGTGCCACGATCGATTGCGCTGCCGCCAGGGCGGGCGCGGCCAAGTCGGCGTCGCCGATGGCGTTGAACACGACTTGATGCTTCGGTAGCGGCACTTTGGGATCGTAAAACTCGGGCGTCAGCACGAATGTCTGGAACACGCGATCGTCCAACAAATTGCGGGTCGGTATGTTCCCGCCCACCGCCGACACCAGCAACAGCAACGACACCGGCGGCCCTTCTCCTCGATAGGGCAACGTCACTACTGGCCGATCTTCAAAACCCTTCCGCCGGTGGAATTGAGCGCCCTCTTCGTCGCCTAGCTCGGCCAGCACATAGGACAGGCCTTGGTGCGCTTCCGCATGACCGCCGTCGAAGCGGAGGGCGGTTTCAAAATGCTCTCGAGCAGCTGGAAACTCGCCGCTTTCATATAGGACATTGCCCAGGTTCACGTGGCTCATGGGATCGTCGGGATGGCACGCTACGGCTTCGGCATAAGCGGTGCGGGCGGCGGTTCGATATCCGGTGGCATGGAGCAGCGTGCCCAGGTTATTCAACGCCAGACGGTGCGATGGCTCGCGCGCCAGAAGAGCGAGGTACGCATCTCTAGCTTCCAGAGTGCGGCCCATCTCGGCCAGTAAACAGCCGAATTCAAATCGCAGGCTAACCTCGTTAGGATTGGACGTGATGCGTTCACGAAGCTCGCGCAGGGCGGATTCCCGCGCGCGTTGCGGCGGCCAGTCCGCACCCGGTTCAAGCCGGGACGCACGGCTCCGGGCAGCGCTGGATTCCATGGAGCGTCCCAAAGCCACGGTTTTTTCCACCAATATGTCGATCTGACGCCTGCCGGTGCGATGGTTTACAATCGCCGCGCGAATTGCCAAGCGTCCATCCAGGATGGTAGTCGATGGCGCCACGGCACCGGACTCCTGAAGTTCTATTACGATTCTGGGATTAATACGCTGGGCGTCTTCGGAGCGGTAACGGAAGCAAACTACATTGAGTTCGACGGGCGCCAGTAGCTCCAATTCCGGCGTTTCGGCGATCCGGCTTTCCAAATAACGGGCCAGCGCGCAGGTCCCGGAAATGACTGCTCCCAGCGCATCGGTACCGTACACTTTGAGCGTGAACCAGGTCTTCAGCGCTCGAAAGCCGCGCGAAAGATCCGGCCCGTAATCGCAGGGCCACGGCACGCCCCCGGCCAAGCCCCGCTGTTCCTTTCTCAAATAAGGAGCCGAGGAAGCAAACGCCTTGCGATGCAAAACACCGTCGCGCACCAGAATGAATCCGGCGTCGTAGGGCGCCTGACCCCACTTGTGAAAATCGAAAGCGAGCGAGTCGGCGGACTCGATTCCTTTTAGCAGCGGCGCCAGATCTGGCGCCAGCATCGCCAGCGCTCCACACGCACCGTCGACGTGGAACCAGAGCCGATCGTGACGGCACAGGGCAGCCAGCGCTTCCAGATTGTCAATGGCTCCGGTGTCGACCGTGCCGGCCGTTCCTACTACCAGGAAAGGCGTGAGGCCCGCCTTCCGATCATCGGCAATCGCTTTTTCGAGCGCGTTCAGATCGATCCCGTGGCGTCCATCCACCGGAATCAAGCGCAGCGCATCGCTGCCGATGCCACAAATATCCATGGCCTTCCCAATGCAGCTATGCGCCGCCGCCGAAGCGTAAGCGGTAAGCCTCTTCGAACCCGCGGCGACACCCGCGCATCGCACCTCGAAGCCCAGCTCCGCATCCCGGGCTATCAGGATGCCGATGAGATTGGCCATCGAAGTTCCCGTGACAAACAGGCCAGTCGCGCCTTCCGGGAATCCAAAGATGAGCTGCATCCAGCGGACAATCTGGCGCTCCACTTCGATCGGAATGTGATCGCGTCCTCCCAAATTTGCGTTCAATCCGGCGGCAAGCATCTCCGCCAGCATGCCTATTGGCGTGCCGCCTCCGTGAACCCAGCCCATGAAACCGGGATGCACGTTGCCGGTGGCGAAGGGCAAGATGTAGCGCATGAATTCGTCATGAACATCGGCCAGATCAGAAGGCGTTGCCGGAAGATCGCCGCGGAACCGAGCCCGCACCGGATCTGGGATCGGTTGCCAGACGGGACGTTCGCGGATATTTTCGACGTAATCGAGAATATCGTCCAGCATGCGGTGAGCCTGGGTCTTGAGGGCCGGCCAATCGGAAGGGTCGAGTGTCCGGCCCGGGTCAGGCGGAGGATCCGCGCTCATGGTTTATCGGATGCTGCCGCGGGCGCGATGTGCACTTCCATCCCGGACGTGAGCGAGTCCGGCGGATTCAGGATCACCTGGTCATTGACGTTAATTCCAGAGACGACTTCGAGCTCGGTGCCGTAATCCTTGCCGATGACGACTGGAACCAAATCCACCTTGCGGCCTTCTCGAACCACGCCCACGCGCAGGCCTTCGCTACGGAACAGAAAAGCGTTCACCGGCAAAATCAGCGATCGCGCCGCTGCCGGGATCGCCAGGTGGACTTCGGCGTAGGCGCCCGGTTTCAGCTCGCCCGAAGCATTGTCGACATCCACCTCCGAGAGCAAAGTACGCGTTCCCGCGTCGATCGACTCCGCGTTCCGAACCAGCGTGCCATGGAAGCGCCGTCCGGGGAACTCGGCCAGCGTTAGAGTCGCAGCCAACCCAGGCACCGCGGACCGCGAATACATCTGGGGAACGCTTACATATACTCGCAGCTTCGCCATCGACGCGATGTGAAACAGCTCTTGGGTAGGTGTCCCGGCGCCGGCATTGATCAGCGCGCCGACGTCGGTATTGCGCGCCGTGATCACCCCGTCAAAGGGCGCCCGCACTGTGGTGTAGCGTTGCATCTCCTCCAGACGCCCGAGATTGGCTTGAGAGGCCACAATACTGCTCCGCGCCGCCGCTATTGCCTTTTCCAGTGCCTGGACACTAGCTTCCTGGGCCTTGTACTGCATCTGGTATTGATCATTTTCCTGCCGCGAGACGACACCCTTGCCGGCCAGGTTGCGCCAGCGATCCGCGGTAACTCTGGCGAGTTCTTCGTTGGCTTTCCCTTGTTGGGAATTCGCGAGCGCCTGATCGAGCGCGGCCTGCGACTGCTGGACGTCCGCGCGCGCCTGCTGGACCTGCTGGTCCAACTCCGGCGCATCGATTTCGGCCAGGACCTGTCCGGCTTTCACTCGCGCGCCGATGTCCGCATACCAGCGCTTCAGATAACCGCTGGCTCTGGCATAAACCGGCGAATCGATGAAGGCCTGAATATTGCCAGGCAGCACCACCTCATCCTGAATGGTTCCTGGCCGCGGATGGAGCACCGCCACGGTGGGAACAGCCAGCGCCAGCGTTTGATTTTTGACCGCAGCCGCGGTCTGAATGCGGGTGTGGATACCACGATAAACGACAGACCCGGCGACGAGCACAAATAGCGCGAGCAGCAACATAGCCCTCAGAGCGCGTGAGCCGCCGGAGCGCTTCGGGGGCTCGACGCCCCTGCTTATGGTTTGGTCGGTCTGGATCATGTGTTCACTGTCTTGCATCGATCTCCCGGCCGCGACGGTGCAGGAAGCTGAAAACCGTAGGCACAAAAAATAGCGTGGCGACCGTCGCGAATATCAAGCCTCCAATCACTGCACGTCCTAGTGGCGCATTCTGCTCGCCGCCTTCGCCCATCCCCAGAGCCATCGGAACCATTCCGATGATCATGGCTCCAGCGGTCATTAGAACCGGGCGGAAACGAGTGAAGCCCGCTTCCAGGGCGGCCCGAGTCGGATCGCCATGCAACGCCAGATCTTCCTTGGCAAAGCTGATCACCAGAATACTGTTGGCAGTGGCGACTCCGACGCTCATGATCGCTCCCATCAGCGCGGGAACGCTTAGTGTTGTCCGCGAAACGAAGAGGAAAACGATGATCCCGGCCAGCGCCGCGGGCAGTGACGTAAGGATGATAAATGGGTCCAGCCAAGATTGGAAATTCACAACGATCAGCAAATAGACCAGCACGATCGCCAGGACCAATCCGGATAGCAGTCCTTGAAACGAAGTTCGCATAGTCTCAATCTGGCCGCGAACAAACAACTGCGAGCCGCGAGGCAGGTGGTTGCGGCTTTGGTCCACGATGCGATTGATATCGCGGGCCACACCGCCCAGATCGCGGTCTTGAACCGATCCAAAAATATCGATGGAGCGTTGCAGGTTGTAATGAGAAACCAGAGCCATCCCGGCCGCGCGGCTGGTGCTCATGACGTCGTTCAGGATTTCCGGCCGGTGCCCGGTTTCGCTGCTGATGGGGATGTTTTCGAGATCCGAAAGGGAAGACGCCGCGTATTGCGGGGTCTGCGTCACGACACTGTATGTCACACCAGTCTTCGGATCCAGCCAGAAAGATGGCGTGGTCTGGAAACTTCCGCTCAAAGATACCAGCAGGTTATTGGCGACATCCATCTGGGTGAAGCCGCTCTCCATAGCCTTGGTGCGATTCACCGCCAGCTCGATGCGAGGTTGATCGAAAAGCTGGTGGACGCGCAGGTCGACCGCCCCTGGTATGGTTTGGAGCTGGCCCAGAAGATTCGTCGCGAACGCGTGATTGGCTTCTACGTTTGGACCAGACAGTTGAATGTCGATCGGGGCAGGCAAACCGAAGTTCAGAATCTGGCTGACGATGTCGGCCGGGAGAAAGTAGAAAGAAACGCCTGGAAATTCGCGCGGTAACACGCGTCGCAGCTCATGCACATAATCGTCGGTCGGATGGTGGCCCGGCTTCAGCGTCACAAGCACGTCGGCGTCCATGGTTCCAATCGGCGCCGAAGTGCTATAGGCCATATTGATGGAGCTGTACGGCAGCCCGATATTGTCGATGATGCTGGACACCTCCGATTCTGGAATTGCTCGACGCATGGCGGTCTCGATGAGATCGCCCAAGCGCGCAGTCTCCTCTATTCGCGTAGCCGTCTTGGCGCGAAAATGCAGATTGAACTGACCCGCATCGGTGCTAGGAAAGAAGTCCTGCCCCAGCCACGGAAGCAGCAGGAACGCAGCCGCACAGATCATCAGGAATCCTGGAAGAAAGATCGCCCGCCGGCGGACACAACCTTCCAACGTTCTAAGATAGGCCGCACGCAAGGCTTCAAAGGCGCGCTCGAAGCCCCGTTGGACGCTCCCGGCCAGATTCCACGACGACGGTTCGGTGTGCTGATGGACGCCGGCCTTGAGTAAGTACATGGCCAGCGTGGGAACCAGCGTTCGCGAGAGAACGTAGGAAGCCAGCATCGCAAACACCACGGCCTCAGCCAGCGGAATAAACAGAAAGCGCGCCACGCCGGTGAGGAAGAACATCGGCAGGAACACGATGCAGATGCACAACGTAGAAACCAGGGCCGGGAGGGCGATCTGCGCCGCGCCATCGAAAATGCCGGTGTGCAGATCCTTCCCTTGATCGAAATTGCGATCGATATTTTCGATCGTTACCGTGGCGTCGTCCACCAGAATTCCCACTGCCAGCGCCAGGCCACCCAGTGTCATGATGTTGATCGTTTCGCCTAGCGCGCTCAAGACGCAAATGGAAGTGAGAATGGAAAGCGGAATCGACACCGCGATAATCAGTGTGCTGCGCCAACTTCCGAGGAACAGCAGGATCATAATCGCAGTAAGACAAGCCGCGATGATCGCCTCCCGGACGACGCCATTCACGGCGGCGCGCACGAACAGCGATTGATCCGAAATTGGTTCCATCTTCAGCGACGTGGGAAGCGTTGCCGCGATTTGCGGTAGCATCGCCCGGACCTGGCTGACGATGTCGAGCGTCGACGCCGTGCCGATTTTCATGATCGTCAGTAGAGCGCTGCGCTGCCCGTCGCGCCGGACGATGTTGGTCTGCGGCGAGAAACCATCCCGCACATTCGCCACATCGTGGACGTAGATGGTGTTGTTCCGATCCGCCTTCACCGGAAGATCATTGAGCTCCGCCACCGTCCTGGGACTGCCGTTGAGCCCGATGTCGTATTCAAATTGCCCGATCTTTGAAGTTCCCGAAGGCAGCACCAGGTTCTCGGCGCTCACGGCGTTGACGACGTCAGCCGGCGAGAGCCCCTTGGCCTGGAGCAGCTTAGGCTGCAGATCGATCATCACCTGCCGCTGCTTTCCGCCGTAGGGCCAGGGAATCGCCGCGCCTTCCACCGTCGAGAGCTGGGTGCGGATGCCATTGGCGGCGTAATCGAACAGTTGTTGCTCCGAAAGGCCCTCGCCCGAAAGCGCTAACTGCAAAATCGGGACGCTGGAGGCGCTATAGACGATCATGTAAGGCGGAGTCGTTCCGGGCGGCATCTGCCGGACGCTGGAGACGGCGGCGGCCGTCATTTGAGCCATCGCCATGTCGACTTTCGCGCCCGGATGGAAGAACACCTTCGTGATACTGCGGCCGTTCACCGTTTGCGATTCGATGTGCTCCATATCGGTTACCACGGTCGTCAACCAGCGCTCGTACTGCGACCCGATCCGTTCTTCCATCTCCTCGGCGCTGAGACCCGTGTAATTCCAGAGCGCGCCAATCACCGGGATGTTGACGTTGGGGAAAATGTCGGTTGGCGTCCGCATGATTACCAGCGGACTAACCAGAAGGATCAACAGAGCCAATACGACGAACGTATAGGGCCGCTTCAGGGCGATATTAACGATCCACACTTCGCTAGGGGGCTCCTCGGAGTCAGCGACTCTGCGTTGAATACCAGTGTCTCAAAAAACGGGATCGTGGGAAAATGGCTTTGCCGTGCGGACTGAGGAACTTCTGTAGCGGCATGTACGTAATCGACATCATGGAAACGCTCGTCGGGGACCTCCGCCACGCTCTGCGCGGACTGCGCCGGAGTCCCGGTTTTGCGGCGGCGGCCATTGCGATCCTGGCCCTCGGGCTGGCCGCGACTACGGCCGTCTTCTCAGTTGCCGACGCGGTGCTGTTTCGCCCGCTGCCCTATCAGCGGCCCCAGCAACTCGTTGTTATCAACGAAGTGATTCCACAGCTCAGCCAGCGATACCCCAGCCTTCCGGTGAACGCGAAACACTTCTTTGAATGGCAGGCGCGCTGCCGGTCCTTTGTAGACCTGGCCATCCTCCGGGAGGGTACGATGAACCTGACCGGTAACGAAGGACCTCCGATGCGCCTCTCTGTGAAACGCATCTCGTGGAATCTACTCCCGCTGTTGGGCGTGCAACCGCTGCTCGGCCGTAATTTCACTACCGAAGAAGATCGTCCCAACAACGATCGTGTGGTAATTCTCGGCTATCGCCTCTGGCAGCGCCGGTTCCATGGAAACGCAGCGATTCTCAATAAGACCATCGTGCTGAGTGGAACGCCCCACACGGTAGTGGGCGTGCTCGGTGCCGGGTTCCGCTTTCCACAAACGAAGTGGATGGGTGATTTGGGCGAGCGAGCAACTCCTCCGGAAATCTTCACGCCCTTTGCGATCGACCGCACCAAGCTGGACGCCATGGGGAATCACAATTTCGGGGCCATCGCCCGTCTGCGCGATGGCGTGTCGCCGCAACAAGCGATCGCTGATTTGAATACGGTGCAGTCGGCCCTCATCCACGAAACTCCCATGCCAGGGATCGATCTGCGGGCCCTGGTTACGCCGCTGCGGGAGGAGATTGTGGCCGGATCGCGGCAGGGCTTGCTGGTACTGCTCGCTTCGATTGCGATGGTCCTATTGATCATCTGCGTGAACCTAGGTAACCTGATGCTGGCCCGCTCCACTTCCCGGTCGCGCGAGATGGCGGTTCGAGCGGCATTAGGTGCAGGTTCTTGGAGAATCATCCGCCAGGTTTTGACCGAGAGCCTCGTTATCGCGCTGGCGGGCGGCGCGTTCGGGCTGATGCTGGCCTATGCGGCGGTGCGCGCTCTGGTAGCTAGCGCACCCGTGGATCTGCCGCGTCTGGATGAAGTGCATCTCGACTTCCGCGCTCTGCTCTTCGCGTTCGCCGTGTCAGTGGTGGCCGGCTTGCTGTTCGGGCTGATTCCCGCGTGGCGGGCCGCCCGCTCAGAGCCGCAGGATGCATTGCGCGGCGGCGGCCGCAGCGCGACACAAGGCCGGGGTGGTCTGCGCGTGTCGGAAATACTGGTTACCACGGAGGTGGCGCTGAGCGCCGCACTGTTGGTAGCGGCCGGATTGCTCATCGGAAGCCTGGTCCGCATTCTCGGCGTCGAGCAAGGCTTCCAGGCTCACAATGTGCTGACCGTTGGCCTGAATCTCCCGGCCACCAAGTACAGCGACACCCAGCAGCGCGCCGCGTTTTTCGATCGCCTGATTCCGGTCCTCCAGCACCTGCCCGGCGTCCAGGCGGCTGGGGTCATTTCCACTATGCCTCTAGAAGGCGATACTTGGGTGGACATGATCACCCGCGATGACGACCACCGGCCCATGTTCCAGCGGCCGGTTGCCAACTATCGCTTCATTAGCCCCGATTTCTTTGCCGCGCTGGAGATTCCTATTCGGGCCGGTCGTGCCTTTCAACACGCCGACCGCAATCGGCCAGTTGTCGTTGTGTCCGCCACGACGGCCGCGCGAATCTGGCCCGGAGCCAACGCGGTTGGAAAGCATATGCGCGGGGGTGACGAAAAAGATCCCATGGCTGAAGTTGTAGGAGTGGTGACGGACACGCGCACCGGCATGATGAAGGGTGAGCCGCCGCCTTTGATGGTCTACATGCCCTACTGGGCGCGACTCGAATCTGGAGCGTCTCTAGCCATCCGGACTGTTCCGGAACCAGGGGCAGCGGCCAGCGCGGTACGCAATGCCATCTGGTCGGTAGATTCGGAACTTCCGGTGCCTGAAATGAAAACCATGCAGCGCATCATTTCCGATTCAGTCTCCGAACGCCGCTTCCAGACCACACTGTTGGCGTGCTTCGCGCTGGCAGCCCTCCTGCTGGCCGCGGTCGGCATTTATGGCGTCATTTCATACTCGGTGAATCGGCGAAGCAACGAGATTGCCATCCGCATGGCTTTGGGCGCACGGCCGGCGCAGGTCAATCGCATGGTGCTCGGCCAGGGTATGCGGCCAGTTGCGGCTGGGCTACTGATCGGTATCGCAGCGGCTCTTGCGCTGGGCCGTCTCCTCGAAGCGATGCTATTCGAAATCCGGCCGGGTGACCCCCTGGTCATAGCTAGCGTCACGGGGGTGCTGGGCGCGGCCGCGGCATTGGCATGTTTCGCTCCGGCACGGCGGGCTACGCGAGTAGATCCTGGGATCTCGCTGCGCTATGAATGAGTTCGACTGAGTGGCTTTAGGCTGCGAAGCGCAGAGTTTCCAGATAGCCCTGTTCGCGATTCAAGTCCGCCAGTGCCTCGGGGCCAATCCCTGTGAGCCGGCAGGCTGTTCGCATGCGGATGGCCGACGGAAGATCCTCTTCCGATTCGCTAACGACTTCGGCCAGGTAGAGCAAAGAAGCTATTGTGGACGAGGAGCGCTCTGGACGGTGGTGCCAGCGGACCGCTTCCACTAGCTCGTTGGGGAACTTCCATTGTGTCAGCGTTTGGGCGCCGACTTCGCCGTGGCACAGTCCGGACAGGCATATCTCGACTTCGACGGCGGGGCACCTCCGGTCCGTCAGCCGGTAGAAGCGCTCCAGGAATGCCGCTGGCATGATGGAGAACGCCAGCCTCCCCACATCGTGGACCAAGCCCGCCAGAAAGGCCTCGGAAGGATCGAGCGGCATCTGAGAACGCATGGCTAACCGTTCGGCAGTCTGCGCGACGTCCAGAGAGTGATTCCAGAGCTGATGCATTCGCATGGACGCGAAATTCGAGCGGAATGTGGCGGCCAGGAGAACTTTTCGAGTGGCCTCCACTCCCATGTAGGAAATTGCATGCCGGATGCTGCCGATGGGATTCCGAGGACTGTAGTAAATGGAGTTGGCGGTCCGCACCAAAAGTCCCGACATCACTGGGTCGAGCGAAGCAGCTTTTTCGAGTTCGCGGACACTTAAATCCCGGCTCGAAACACACCTCACTACTTCCCGCGCCGCAAGCGGAAACACGGGGAGGTGATCGATTACCCGGCTGACATCCGCCCGGCTGGTCACTTGTAAGTAGGAGAACAGTGTTTCCACCGACGGGTTGGCGGATTGATCCGCCGTATCGAATTCTGCCAGCGGCTCGGCTTCAAAGAACTGATCGAAGTCGTCGCACATTTCCAGTACGGCGGCCAGCTTTGCGATGGAGCCGTCGGATCCGGCCTCGCACCCCCAAAAAACCTGTAAAAGCTGTCCAACTTCGTCGGGAAACGCAGCCGGCTGCCCCACCGTTTCTTCTATCTTCAAATCGCGCAGCAGGCCATGGCGGCTGGTTTCATCCAATGCGATTCGAGAAAAGTGATGACACAGCGCCGCCTGCTCCACCAGACTCCGTTCCGAAGGGGACAACCCGAGGGCGGCGGCCAGCTCCGAGGACCAGGCTGCAACTCGCTGGCAGTGCGACTGAACACCAAGGTCGCCGCGCCCATCCTGCAACCCTTGAGGGCCGTGATTCATATAGCGGTCTTATCGGCCAAAAACAGGCAATTTTCCAGGCAAGAAGGTCCCAGATTCGATGCGCATCCGATAAAATCCGGCCTAAGAATCAAAAAGGAAATGGTTCGTAATGGATCGGGGGGATAACTACAGGGAGCCGGTTCCCAGTACGAGTAACCAGGTGAGTACCAACACAACTTAGGGACAGTTTTCAGGTAATTAACATGTTTCAGGTAACAGTCTCCTTAAAAAAAAAAGCGAGAGATCCATGAAACCCAACACTAAAGAAGGTGGTCTATATTCCGTGGCAGGATGCTTGTTTAAGTCTCCTGTTGCCGCGTCCTCTTCCTAACCACAACTTTCTACGCTTGGAGAATATCGTGAAAACGACACAAACGTCCTTATTCCACCTCGCTGTTTTGCTGGCAGCTCTGCTGTGTTGCATCGACACGGCGCGCGCGCAAAATAACTCACTGACGGCCAATCCGCCCCAGCTTCTCTTCAACGGCACATCAGTAACGCAACTGGTGCAGATTACATCAGGGACTGCACAGGCGATCACGGTATCGGCGTTCTCCGACTCAAACTGGCTGCAGGTCACTCCTACCAGCGGCACCACCCCGGTCATACTATCGGTGTCGATCGGCTCGACGCCCCCTACCGTCACCGACGTGGGATTCATCAACATCAGTTCGGCCGGATCATTCCTTTCTATCGCGGTGGTGTTCAATCCCAGCGCCGCGGGCGGCATCAGCCCAATTTCAACCAATCCGACGGCACTGAGTTTCGTCTTCCCCGCGAATAGTACCGCGCCCGTGACGCAGGACGTCACGGTGTCCACCACCAGCTCCAACACATCGTTTACAGCCACGCCGGTCACCAGCAACGGTGGAACTTGGCTCACGGTGTCGCCCTCCTCAGGCACGCTTCCCAACACCGTAATGGTGACTGTAAATCCGACCGGCCTCCAAGCAGGGACGTTCACATCCGCAATTGCCATTAACGCGCCGGGGTCGAATGGTCAGACCCTGCCTGTGCAGGTTACGATAGGCGGCACACCGGCCATCAACTTCAGTCCGGCACAACTTTCGTTCGGTTATCAGATTGGAACCAGCCAACCACTCGCTCAGACGCTCAGCATCACCAGCAGCACCGGTGCGAATGTCAGCTTCACGGCTTCAGCCACCACCACTACTTGCGGCAACAACTGGCTGGTGCTTTCACCACAGACCGGAGCTACTCCAAGTACCCTAATCGTTCAGGTGAATACGTCCGGCCTCAGCGCAGGGACATGCACCGGCGTAATCAGCATCTCCGCGCCCAGCGCCTCCAACCCGAGTGTGACTATTCCAGTAAGCCTGCTGGTCAGCACTAATCCGCTGCTGCAGGTTCCCACCTCCGGGCCGACGTTCACCTATCAGGTTGGCAGCAGCACGGTTCCGGCTGCGCAAAACGTGCAGATCACCAGTACTACCCCCGGTGTGGCTTTCACCGACAGCGCCTCGGCTGCATCGGGATCGCCGAGCTTCCTTCAGCTAACTCCCACATCCGGCACCACACCACAGGCGCTGGCTCTATCGCTGAACGCTCAGGCCGTCGCGAACCTCGGTCCCGGAACCTATACCGAAACTGTGACCGTAACATCCGGCGGGGCGGGCAACTCCCCGCAATCGTTCCCGGTCACGCTTGTTGTCAGCAGCAATCCGACGCTGACCTTCAATCAACATTCGCTGACTTTCAATTATCAAGTCGGGCAGACCACGCCGTCGCCCCAAACCATCACTCTGAACAGCACCGGCGCGCCGCTCCCGTTCCAAGTCGCGGTGAGCACGACCAGTTGCCCCGGCTTCCTGTCCGCCTCCCCGTCAACCGGCAATACTTTCTCACAGACTCAAAACCAGGTGGTCGTGTCGGTCAACACAGCTGGCCTAACGCCTCAAGTCTGCAGCGGCACAATAACTCTGACGGTTCCCGGCACGAATATCGCGCAAGTGATCCCGGTGACGCTGAACGTCAGCAACACGGCCCTTCTGAACGTGGGGCAGTCCTCTATCAACGTAACCACTTTGGTTGGGGCAGCGGCCACGAATCAGACGGTTTCGGTCAGTAGCACGGATCCAAATAACCAACTCCCGTTCACCGCCGTTGCAACTACGAACCCGGTTGGATTGACCTGGCTCAGTGTGACGCCTAATAGCGGCAACACGCCGAATAATCTCCAGGTCACCATTAATCCAGCAAATCTCGGACCCGGAACCTACAGCGGCTCGATCACGGTATCGAGCACCGCAACCAATGTTCCGGCGCAAATCATTCCGGTGACCCTGGTGGTCGCATCTTCGTCGGCGGTCGCAAACCCGAGCAGCGTCACGTTCACACAGTCTGTTGGGGGTTCGCAGCCAGCGGCCCAAGTGGCACAGATCTCGGGCGTGCCGGCCGGCACCACAATTGGCGTTCAAACTACAATGCTCAACGGGTCGGGCTGGCTGACTGCCTCGGTGTCAGGAAACGCCGTCACGATAAACGCCAACGGCTCTCAACTTACGCAAGGCGCCTACCAGGGCGTGGTCACCGTTTTTGTTCCTGGGGCGGGCAATAGTCCGCTGTACATTCCGGTAGCGCTCAGCGTGGGTCCGGCGCCCACCATTACGGTTACGCCTGCCTCGGTGACGTTCAATTACGCCTCCGGATCGGCTACACTTCCGCAGCCTCAGGTTGTCCAGGTGACCAGCACGGGAAGCGCGACATTCACCGCTACCTTTGCACCCAGCGCGAGCATTGCGAACCGAGGCAACTTCATTACTGTCACGCCTGCCAGTGGCACCGCACCGGCAACCCTAACGTTGGGGGTGAATTCGACTATCCTGGCTACCCTTCCGCAGGGTACTTACCCCGGGACCGTTACGGTATCTTCGCCCGGAATAGCTAACCAAACGATCAGCGTCACGCTAACTGTTGGCCCGGCGTCAGGCCCGGCGGTGACGGCGATCACGAACGCCGCCAGCCTTCAGGCGGGACCGATTGCTCCCGGAGAAATCGTCAGCCTCTTCGGGACTAACATTGGCCCCTCGTCGCCGGCAGGCGGAGTCTTGTTCTCTTTGACTGCCAACGGGATGGTACCGACTAGTCTAGGAGGCGTCTCCGTCACATTTAACGGCACCGCCGCGCCGCTGCTGTACGTCTCGGCGCAACAGATCAACGCGATCGTGCCTTACGAGATCGCGGGCCAAACGAACGCTAACGTGGTAGTCGCATTCGGCGGGTCGACGTCCGCCAACTTGCAAACCAACGTGGTGGCTACCGAGCCCGCCATCTTCTCGCTC
>Ga0210406_10003358_pt1 | contig 17602 bp, 18 predicted proteins | sample IncBWC30MmetaG_FD_155454 | JGI IMG/M metagenome (GOLD analysis project Ga0210406, IMG submission 155454) | Forest soil microbial communities from Barre Woods Harvard Forest LTER site, Petersham, Massachusetts, United States - Inc-BW-C-30-M | ecosystem: Environmental > Terrestrial > Soil >... | reverse complement strand
GCTCGCCTCGATTAAAACCGTTCGCAAGAATCTCGGTGGTGTGACCTTGATCGGCCAGTCAGCAAACGACCTGGGCGAGAACGCAGACAGCATTGTCAACTCTTGCACATCTTTCCTCTTTTTACCGGATGCCACATTCAACCGGAAACATTACGGCGAGTTATTCAAGCTAACGGACCAGCAGCTTGATTTATTCGAGTCTTTGCGGGAGCGAGAAGGGCTGTACGTTCGCCGCGACGGTTTGACCAAGGTTGTCACACTCAACCTCGACAACCGAAGCTATGCCAAATTCTCCACGAAGCCGAAGGACCGGGTACGCCGGACCAAGCTAATCGAGATGTACGGACTCACCGCGGGCATTGAGCGGTTTGCCCAAGGAGAGACTGTCTAACCGCTGCGCCACACCACTCCACGACAAGGAAACTCTATGAAGACCCTCTCAATCCTGCTAATAAGTTCCGGCCTTGCGGTTGGCGCAGTTACAACCAGCCTTGCAGCCACACCCCCCGACGCTCCACACGTTCTTTTACCCAGTGCACCGCGAACAGTCGTCATCCGAGAGACGGAGACGCCGCCAGTCATTCGCGCCGGTCTTCTACAATCAACCCTCATTTTGCTTCCGGCAGAGGAAAGGGTCGCAACTGTTTTCGGTGGAGATACAGTGTCCTGGGTCTTCGACGGCGGACACGTCGCTAGCCGTTTCATCTCAATCAAGCCCAAGGTTGCGAACACAACGACGGACGTGCATATCGTCTCCGATCACGGAAACGAATACACATTGCAGCTCCGCGAGGTATCGAGCGACGGCGATCCTCATTTTGATTCCAAGGTGTTTGTCACACCCGGCGATCAGGCCGGGAAAGACAAACTGGCCGCGATGCCGGTATTCGTTCCCGCTGCCGAACTGGACAAGGCCAAGCGCGAAGCACTTGAGGCGCAGTCAAAAGAAGCCAATGAGCGCAAAGCCGAAGAAACCAAGGCTGAGCAGTACCGGAGCCAATACCCCGGCCAGCTCCACTTTGACTACACCTGGAATGAGAAGAAAGGGAATGCGCTTGGACTACAGCAAGTGTGGCGCGATGAAAAGTTCACGTATCTGCGTGGCAATTTTCAAGAGACCCCCGCTCTCTACGAGCTGAAGGACGGGAAGGGAAGTCTCATCAACTTCGATTACAACGATGGACTTTACACGATACCCAAGACGGTCGCGGACGGCTACCTCACCATCGGTAAACAGCGCGTCGAGTTCAAGCGCGCAGGAGGCAACTAACGTCATGACTGACCCGAACCAGATCCCGCCCACCGTCAACGACCCCGGGCCCGTTCCGGCCCAGCCCGAGGCTACGCCCGCCATCAAGAAGTCAATGCCGGTCGTCATCGGCTTAGGCGCAGTCATTCTGATAATAGGGCTCGCCAATGTTGGGAGCCTATTCCACAGTGGCCCGAAGGAAGCACCGCGGAGTGCGCTTCCAATGCGTCCCGCATCTCCGAACGCTCAGCAGGTTACAAGCTTCGAGGCGCAGCAGAAACTACTTGCCCAGCGTGACGAGGCCGAACGTACCCGGCAACAACAACTCGCGGCACAAATGGACCAGCTTCGGCAGGAGCAAGCCGTCCCTGGTCCAGAATCGCCCAATGCCGCGCCGATGACCGCTGCCCAGCGTCAGGCAATCTACGGCGATAGTCCCAATGGACCAAAGACGACCTCGAACGTATCGCAGCAGCAAGCAGAAGCCAAGCAACGGCAGCTCGCCCGCGAGAAGCAGCATCAGGACGCCCTCAACAGCGACACCGTAGCTATCGACTTCGCACGTGGCGGCACATCGAGCGGCGGCAGCAACGTACTTGCTGCGAATGCTTCTGCTCTTGAGACGGCAAGCGGTGAAGATACCACGCCGCTAGCGGCCTCATTCGATGCCGGCAGCGGCACCCAGCCGGACTCTCAGGGCGGCAATTCTCCTTCAGGATCACAACAACGGCCAGCCGGGGCACGCAGCGTTGCAGCGCAGCAATCCCAAAAGAAAGACCCGATGGCTTCTTATGACTTCGACGGCTATCAGGGGCGGCTATACCGCGTTTTTGAGGGGACAGTTTTTGAGGGAGTCGTGACCAACCACGTTGACGGAGGTTTTTCCGGTCCCATCATCGTGATGTTGACAACGGACTATTACTCTCACGATCATCAGCAGCTTTTACTTCCGCAAGGAACCCGTCTTATCGGCAATGTCCAGAGTGTAGGAAACGCACAGCAGCGCAAGCTTTTTGTCGTTTTCAATCGGGCTATCTGCCCAGACGGATTCTCCCTCGACTTGAACAAGTACATCGGCCTGGACCCGCTAGGGACAACCGGCCTCGCAACAAATGTCAATAACCACATACTCAGTTCGTTTGCAGCAGCCGCCGCGATCGGCGGGCTGGCTGGCCTTGCGCAGATCGGCAACAACGGAAGCATTCTTACCACCGACACGCAAATCCGCAACGGAATCTCCTCGCAAATCAGCCAGGAGGCCGAGCAGATATTGAATCACTTCATCAATCGTCTGCCCGTAATCACAGTAAAGGAGGGTTCCCGCGCCCGCGTTTACATCAATCAAGACATTTTGATTCCGTCCTACGCAGAACATCGCGTCGATTCAGCGCTGTAATAGCCGTTCCCGAAGCCAGGAGGACGTATGAAGCTATCGCTCACAAAACGCCACAAGTGGATTGTTGCTGGCGTTGTCATACTCGGAACTGCTACCCCCGGCTTTGCCCTACTCGGGTTTGGGGATATCGTTTTCGACCCGAGCAGCTACGGCGAACTCGTGTCGCAGCTCTCCACAATGGCCAAAATGCTCACCACGGCACAAAGCCAATACAACACCCTCAAGAGCAACGTTCAGAACTTCTCTGTCAAGAACATCTGGCAAACGGAGCTGAATAAGGTAAAAAGCGTCTCGGTTCCCAACACATACGGGGAAACCAACGGTTTTTCTAATGCTCTCAACCTCAACAGTCAGAGTGCTGCGCTCATGGCCTGGACCAACTCCAAAATTGGTTTGGCTCCAGAAACCAACGGCATTCTGAGCACACAGACGGTAGGGAACAGTTCGAACCTAACACAGCTCGCGATGATCGAGGCGTCGGATACTGCTTCACCCGATTGCCTCAACGCCGTGGGTTCCTACCGTCAAGCCCGCAACGATTCCGCCACAGCCCAGGCGAACCTACAAACCGCCCAGCTCGACGGATCAACTTCCACCAACAGCGAGGTTGAACAGCTCAATCTCCTCAACGCTGCGCAAGCCCAGCAGCTCAATGAACAGCAGTCGCAAGGGGTTCTCCACGCTTGTCTCGCCCAGCAGATGACCATTCAGAACATGCAACAGCGGAACGCCGCAGCGCAGGATCTGAATACGTGGGGCTTCGTCCAAGCCCAGCACACCGCTAACCCAACCCTCAACGTGAGCGACAGCGGCACGTGGACGACTTATCTTCCCTAAGGATTGACTTCGATGAACCTGACGATGTTCAAACGCCTTGCAACCGATGTAGCGCCGCCAATTGCGGCGCTACTCGCCTTCGTCGCAGTCGCTCTGGCCATTTTCACTGCTACTGGAGATGACCGGAGCCAATCATGCTCTTCAGCATTGGGGTCAATCCCTTCACACCCACTTGAACCCTACATTTCCAAGAGACCAGTAGTGCTAGGTCTGGAAGTCAAATCAACCTAGTCGCGCGATGCAGCTCACAACACGGAATGGGATGCCATGATGATGCACCTAACAACCTTTTCAGTTTTGGCTCTGGCCCTACCTGGCACCGATTGGCTCTATCAGTTCACCAACAACCTTACCGCCCTCACAACGGCGAATGGGGGTGTGCTAACGAATCTCGGCATCTCAATGCTGAGCTTTATTTCGCTCATGATGCTGGTAAGCATGGTTATCAGCTTCAGTACGGCCAACATGACCTTCAGCATGAATCCGACTCCATTAGAAGCTGGAGAGATCGTTCGGTTTCTAATCCGGCTTACGGTGTGCTGCCTGCTGGAGACCTATTGGGTAAACCCTTTTCCGGGGTCGAGCTTCGGCTTCAATCACTTGTTCTCCTATGTCGCACAGTCCATTGTGACGGCGCTCGATCAGAACTCGCTCGCAAATTTCAATCAACTTCTTAGCGAGGCTGCATCGAAGACAGGTTCACCATCTCTGCTGTCAGTAAGCGAGCAAGTCTGCTACTACATTGTGCAGATCATTCTTGGCCTCGCCGCTGGCATACTCTTTGTCATCAACGTAAGCTCGTTCATCTTCTACGCTGTGACGGCATTGTTTGGACCGCTCTTTATCCCGCTCTACATGACCAACAGTTTCCGAGGCAAGTTCTACAGCTTCATCGAAGTGCTGCTTAGCTTCGCCATGATTCGCGCCGTCGCATCCGCTTTCATTTTCGTGTGGGAAGGCTTCATGAACACCTTCCTACAAAAGACCTTCAATGGCGACTATTCCATCGCGATGTGGCTGGCTAACCTCATCCCCGTCATCATGGTTTTCGCTGCGTTCATCATCAACATGCTCTTCATCCCGACGATTACGCAAGCTATCTTCGGCGGCGGCGCGGGTGCAACCGCCTCCGCTCAGAATCTTGTAACCCGAGTCGCCCTGTTCAAACTCAGGGGCGGAAAGTGAGGTAATTCCATGAATGTCGTTTACACAATCCCGATCCATCCTCCGCGCTTCCTGTTCTACATCTTCCGAACATGCCTGATCCTCATCCTCATCGGCTCAGTCATATTCACCACAATCGGCTTCATCAAGGCAGAACACCGAATCGAAAGGAAACACGCTCATGGCCACGCAATCCACCCCACTCACTGACGCAGCCTGGACACCGAAGGTAGCGTTACTCACTGACGAGATTGCGAACGAGGTCTATGCCTCGCACTACGCCGAGCGCAAGACCAGCCGGTATGTAATCGGCACGCTCTCCGTTTTACTGCTGGGCTCCTTTGGAGCTATCGTGTCGCTCGCTCACAAACCAATCGTCAACCGCTACATCCGCATCGACGAGATGGGCAGGGCGCAGGCAATCCAATACAGCGATTTGAACTACAGCCCGCGCGAGGGCGAAGTGAGGACGTATCTCACCGACTGGGCGAACTACCGTTACACCATCAGCCGGGACACAATTTCCAAGAAGTACCCACTCAACTATTTCTTTTTCTCTCAACAGCTCTCCAGTCAGTTGATGAGCGAGGACAACAGAAATCACATGGTCTCTCAGGTCATGGCCGGTCAGATCGAGCAGAGCGATGTAGAAGTGCGGAATGTCACAATCACCAGCATGGCGGAGGAGCAGGTTCAGGGCGTCCGCATGTCAAGGGGCACAGCTCTTGTGAACATGGACAAGCTGTTCTCGGTGCGTAACTCCCACGAGGCGCGCTCCGAGCATTGGATGCTTTCTGTCACGTACTACCTCAACCCCAAGCAGGTCAGCGAACAATCCCGGGTCTTCCCACAGTTCGAGACGATCAACCCTCTCGGCATGACGATTACCGAGTTCCACGAGAACCGAATCGGTGTCGATCCAATTTCAGATGGAACCGCGAAAGCTCTTCCAGCAGCATCAACCCTCACACCTGGCACGATAGCGGCTCCCTCACTTCCGGGAGCGGACACAGGAGGGATTCGTTGAGCTACGACCTCATTCTTCCGTTCTTTCCAGAAGAGATTCGTGGGCTCCTACTAGACCCCACAATCTCTGACTTGATGATCAACGGAACGACCGGAGTGTATGCGGACAAAGATGGGGTGCTCGAAAAAATCACGCTTTCGACGCCGTACACCAACGAGCGTTTGACCGCTGCAATTGAGCGCGTGGCCCGCATCCTGGGTCAAGACCTTACCTTGCAAAATCCCATTCTCAACACGCGACTCCCCGATGGTTCTCGCGTTGCCGTAGTTGGTCCCCCTTCTTCGATCAACGGACCGACCCTTACCATCCGCAAATTCAATAAGTGGTTCACGTCAGATGAGCTGATCGCATCGGGAAGTATGCCCGCAGAGGTACGGGATCTGGTCGTCAGTCTTATCATGCAGCGCAAGAACGGCATCATTGCGGGAGGTACGGGCAGCGGCAAGACCACGCTCATGAAAGCGCTACTCGATCACATCCCTTCAAGCGAGAGGCTTTGCATCATCGAGCAACCCGCCGAACTGAAAGTGCTCCAACCGAATGCAATTCGGTGGGAAGCTGTCGAGGCGATTCCCGGTCAGGTCGCCATCACGCCTAGCGAGCTGCTAGCGGCAGCTTTGCGTCACCGGCCCGACAGAATCATCATGGGCGAGATTCGTAACGAGTGCGGTTATGACCTACTCCAAGCGATGAACACAGGCCACGGTGGAACCCTATCCACAATCCATGCAAAGTCGGCATGGGATGCGTTGAACCGCCTTGCCAATCTCGCTCTCAGTGCTCGCCCGAATCTCAACCACGCTTTCATGCGAAGCGAGACGGCCGAGGCAATCGACTTTGCTTTGTACTGTGAACGAGCTCCCAACGGTCGCCGTCGGGTTCGCGAGCTTATCACTGTCAGAGGATACGACCACAAAGAGCAGCGCTTCGAGACGGAAGTCATCTACAGCGCTCCCAACGCCCACGCAGCATAACCCCAAGGAGAATACGCATCATGGCTCTGCTTACCGTAAAGGCTTCCAAGAAGATCGACGCCACTCTCAGACTTGAAGAGTCAACCGCAAAAATGATTGACCGCTATGCGGCTTTCCTAAAGGTTTCTGCTGATGAAGTGGTGGACAAAGGTATGGAGTACATATTTACCAAAGACAAAGACTTTCAGCAACACCTTGAGAAGCAGCCTGAACTTCAGGTGCCAGCTTCATTGCGAATCAAGAAGACGCCGAGCCCAGCTGCGAGCACAAAGAACGGCGTGAAGGGCATCGTTTCCGACGCAAAGTAGCAGCATCCTTTCGCTGCTTCTCCTTCACGTCTCCAGCTCCGCAGCACTCCGTTGCACTTCGTAGAGACAACAGCAACGGCAACAACAAAAGCATCAGCAACAGCAACAACCAAGGCGGATGTGCTGCGCACATGAGAAAAGTTGACACTCCATCCCTTGGAGGGTGGTGTTTGAGGCACATGCGGTTACCGGATGCTAACTGCATGTGCCAGAGCAGCATACGAGGTGTCGGTTACTACGTGCTAACGCCGGTTAGCACCGAGTAACCGGGATCAGGCTGAAAGGAAACGCACATGGATGGAGTGGACCTGCAATTGGAAAGCCGCCTAAACCGCTCTCAAGGACGAGAGCGGCGCTCTCGGAGTTTCGGGACAAAACTCACCAGAGCCGAGGAAGCGGAGCTATACAGAGCGGCGAAAGCCGAAAACAAATATGCGGGCGAGTGGGCACGTGAAGTCCTGCTCCGCGAAGCTCGCCGGAACGAGGAAGACGCGCTATTCACAGAGCTTGTCGCCACACGAATGCTCATGGTGAATCTCTTCAAGCCCCTCATCACTGGGAAGCCAGTGTCCCCGGAATGGGTCACTGAAGTCATGGCCGCAGTACGCAAAGAGAAGAGGAAGGCTGCGCAAGAAGTACGTCAGCAATACACCGAAGAGACAGCAGGAGGACGATAAACATGGCATCACAATGGGGACGAAAAGAAACGATCATCTGGCCGCCGCACGCGCCGATCATGAGTTATTCCGCGCTCGCGATGGCGCTACTGTGCACTCTGTTTTTCATTTGGGAGCATCTGAACTTTTCAATGTCGCCCCTCCAGCAGAGCTACATCACGGAATATGTAACGTCACAGGCGGGATCGTCTTTCAATGCCCACGAGAATTACCGGCTTGTGTTCCTGGCCGGTCCGAAAGTAAAGACTCGACTTGCCCTTCCGGTAGACATCACAGATGGAAAAACGACACTCCCGAACGGCAAGACGGTGCCCATTGGCCTCTCCGAGCTGGCCAGCGCGCAAGGCTACCGTCGGTTCTATCGCGCACCTGCACAAAAGCTCGCAGACGCGCCCATGCACCGCTGGCTGAAGGCCGCAGTCTATGAGGGGAAAGGTTTGCTGGAACTGTTTCAGGTGAGCTTGATCGAGGGCGGCGTCTGCCTCGCCGCGATGCTTTTCTTCGCAATTCCCAAAGACCTAAAACGCTTCCGTCAGATGAAATATGGTCGCATTCTGCGCGGCCCAATCATGCTCACTCCAGCCGATTTCAACAAAGCGGCAAAGGGAGATGGCATCGGCTTCAAGACCACGGAGCTTGGAAAGATGATGCGTATTCCAGAGCGGAAAGAGGCGCAACACTTCCAGATTATGGGCGACACCGGCGTGGGAAAAACCCAGCTCATCATGCAAATACTTCGACAGATTAGAGGCCGGGGCGACTCAGCTATTGTCTACGATCCGGCTTGCGAGTACGTTCAGCGTTTCTACGATGAGGATCGCGGCGACATCATATTGAACCCCTTGGACGAGCGCTGCCCATATTGGGGGCCAGCTCAGGAAATGGCCTCAAATGCTGAGGCCGATGCTATCGCGGCGTCTCTCTATCAGCCCACAACCGACAATAAGGATGAGTTTTTTCACCAGACCCCCGCGCAGATATTTGCTCACCTACTCAAGAAAGGACCATCACCGCACCAGCTCGCCGAATGGCTGGCTGACGGCACGACGCTGGAGAAATTAGTCGCGGGAACTGAGATGAGCTTTTATATCGACCGTAAGGCTGGACCTCAGCGCGCCGGTGTGCTGGCATCCCTCGGTCTGGTCGCAAAATCCTTCCGTTTGTTGCCCGAGAGAGGCCAAGCAAAACGGACATGGAATGCCCGCACCTGGTCACAGGAGCGCAAAGGGTGGATCTTCATAACCTCACGCCCCCCAGAGCGCGAAACGCTCCGTCCGCTCCACTCGCTTTGGATAGATTTGCTTGTCATGCGCCTGCTGAGCGCCCCACAGCCCGGACAGAAACAAGTCTGGTTTGTGATCGACGAGTTGGCCAGCCTGCAGAAGCTCCCGCAACTCCACACGGCGATCACGGAAAACCGTAAGAGCAAAAATCCGCTCGTGTTGGGGTTCCAAGGGAAAGCCCAGCTCGAAGCGATCTATGGGCATCTGGCCGAGGTCATGCTGTCCCAGCCCGCTACCAAGATTTTCATGAAGACGGCGGAACCAAAAGCGGCCGAGTGGATCTCGGAGGCGATAGGCAAAGTCGAAATCGAACGGCTCAAAGAAACGAAGTATGACGGCACGCGATCAGGACACAATTTCAGCCTTGACCGACAGATTGAACCGCTTGTCATGGGCTCTGAGATTAGCGGACTGGACGACCGCCATGCGTACTTGAAGCTGGGCAATAACGTCGCCCGTTTTGATTTTGACTACCTAGACCTGCCAACCCCAACCCCGGGATTCATTCCCCGGAAGCACGCGGACGGAGGGATGAGTTTCGATCCCGATACCCTTGAACCCCGCCGCATGCCGTATTTCAGCACAAATGAAGATGAAGAAGAGGAAGACGCAGACATCGACTCCGAGAGGGCGACAGCCCAGCCAGCCGCAGAAGGCTCCAGCGGCGCTCCGATCGCTCACGGATTGAAGCAGCAACCTATCCCGTGGCCGAAGGAACAAGAACAGGAATCGAACCGCGCAGGCGAGAAGAAGCAGCCCGCGCCTACCCCCAAGCTCACGCCCGAACCCAACACGGCAAACCAACCAGAAAACGCCGAACATATCATGGTTACCAACGGTAGCCCGGAGTTGGACGGCCCCGCCTTCGAGTTGAGGCCATAACGCTATGCTGACCATCTCCAAAGCCCTTTCCGGGAGCCAGGCACAGACCTATCACAAACTAGAGTTCACGTCGGACGCGCAAAACTATTACAAGCAGGGCGACACGGTAAAAGGGGAGTGGCAAGGCAAGCTCGCTGCATCCCTCGGACTTAGCGGCGAAGTCTCGCCGCTTGAGTTTCACCGCCTCTCCGAGGGAATTCACCCTCAGACTGAGGAACAGATGGTCAAACATCGTCTCACGCAGGAGTACACGAACGCGGATGGGGCCACTACCAAGGCGGTTGAACATCGGGCTGGATGGGATGCTACCTTTTCAGCACCCAAATCCGTTTCGCTGACCGCGCTCGTAGGCGGGGATGAGCGGGTGAGAGACGCGCATCGTGCCGCCGTCGCTACCGCTCTGGACGAGCTGGAGCGCTACACACATGCGCGGCTCGGCGGCAATAACCCTGCCGAGCAGACGGGCAAATTCATAGCCGCGAAGTTCGAACATGACACGGCTCGCCCGGTGGACGGCTACGCTGCGCCGCAGCTTCACACTCACGCGGTCATTTTCAATGTGACCGAACGAGCCGATGGCTCCACTCGGGCATTGCAGGAGCGCGCCTTCTTTGAAAGCCAGCAGTACGCGACCGCCGTGTACCAATCGGTGCTCACGTACCAGCTCCGCAATCTCGGCTATGAAGTCGAGACAGGGAAGAGCGGCGCACCAGAGATCAAAGGCTACTCGCAGGAGTACCTTGATGCATCGAGTCCCCGTTCTCAGCAAATCAGAGAGCAATTGGAGAAGACCGGATACAGCGGCCCGGAGGCGGCGCAAATTGCGGCGCACGCGACCCGTGACCGGAAGCAGACACTTACCCCCGAGGAGGTTTTAGCCGCCCACAAGCAGATGGCCGCTGACTTCGGCAATCAGCCGCAGCAGGTTATTGCCGCCGCCCGCGAGCGGGCAGAGCAACAAGAACGGCGCCCGGAGAACAGCACGCAAGCGAAGGAGGCCGTTACCTTCGCCCGCGAGAGCATCTTCGAGCGCGAGGCCGTGGCTGACGAGCGAGCCGTCCTTCGAGACGCGCTCCGTCGCGGTATGGGTGAGGCGACATACGGAGAGATTCGGGCCGAGTTCGATAGACGCCGCGAGGCCGGAGACTTTCGATCAGTCCAAGGAGAGAAGTACAGCTCTGGGCGGAGCTTCACCACACCCGAAACCATCGCCGCCGAACGTGCCAACGTGCGGCACGTCCTTGAGGGTCGTAATACCGTCGCGCCGATCATGGGTGCAGAGCAAGCCAGAGGGCAGGCCAACACCCGCGAATTTCTCAATGACTCCCAGCGGAAGGCTGTTGAAGAAGTTCTAAACTCCTCCGACCGTATCCACGGCTTGCAAGGACTCGCAGGAACCGGAAAGACGACGACGCTTGATGCCATCCGCGCGGGCGCAGTTAAGGGCGGTTATACGGTCGAGGGCTTCGCTCCTACATCTAAAGCTGCCGGGCAGCTCCGCGAGGCAGGGATCGACGCGACCACGCTCCAGAGCTTCCTCGCACGTGGCGAGAATCACCCGAGCGCAAATCCCGAGACGAAGCATTTGTACATGCTCGATGAGTCGAGCCTTGCTAGCACGCGACAGATGCGAGCGTTCCTTGAAAAGCTCAATCCAGACGACCGGGTTTTAGTGATTGGCGACACTCGCCAGCATCAGAGCGTGGACGCTGGCCGACCCTTTCAGCAGATGCAAGAGGCCGGAATGCAGACCTCGCAACTGGACAGGATTATGCGGCAGAAAGACCCGGAGCTGCTAAAAGCCGTGCAGCATCTCGCGAGCAACGAGACTGAGAAGGGAATTGCATTGCTTGCAGACCAGGGCCGAGTGTCAGAGATTGCCAACGGTCAGGATCGTATCAAAGCGATCGCCAAAGACTATGCAGCACGGCCAGAAAACACGATCATCGTTTCCCCCGACAATAACAGCCGCCAACAGATAAACGAAGCCGTACGCGCCGAGCTGCTGCAGAACGGTACGTTGGCCGACGACGGCCAACAGTTCCGCACGCTCGCCCACCGCTCTGACATGACCGGAGTCGATCGAACCTGGGCGGCCCGATATAACGCCGGCGAGGTGTTGCAATACACTACCGGCAGCAAAGCTGAAGGCATAGAGCGTGACAGCTTCGCCACCCTCCGTTCTGTGGATGCGCGCGCTAACACTTTGACTGTCGAGTTGGAAAATGGATCGAACGTCACCTATGACCCGCGACGACTCCGAGGCGTAAACGTCTTTCGCGAGACAGAGCGCGAGTTCGCTACCGGCGACCGCATCCAGTTCACCGCCCCCAATAAGGATCTCGGCGTTGCCAATCGCGACCTTGGAACCATCCTCGGCCTCGAGGACGGCACTATGGCCGTCCGATTGGACGGCAAGGCCGAACGAACCATCACGTTCGACACCGCGGAGTTCCGGCGATTCGATCACGGCTATACCGTCACTTCTCACAGCTCGCAGGGTCTCACTGCTGGCCGAGTCATCGCCAACGTGGATACAGAATCCTCGCGCAGCCTTATCAATACACGGCTCGCTTATGTGGCCATCTCCCGCGCTTCAGAAGACGTCCGCATTTATACGAACAATGCGGAGACGTTAGGAGAGCGGCTTGCAACCGATATCAGCAAGACCGCCGCAGTCGATTTCCGACAAGGAAGTTCTACAGAACTGACCCGGCAGGCCGTCTCCGCGTTCCGCAGCAACGATCCGACTACAGCGACCGAGGTCCTGCAGCAGCAGGGTCGCGTCTATCAATACGCACATCCGGACCACCGCATAGCCGCCGTTGCCCTCGATTACACGGCTCAGTCCGATCGTGTGGTGATTGTTGCACCCGATCTGGCCGAGCGCAGGGAGCTTACCCGGCTCATTCGCTCCGATCTACAAGAGCGAGGCAAACTCGCAGAGGAAAGCCGCACTATTCCTGTCCTGGTCGAGCAGGACTATTCCAACCCTAAGCTCGCTGCAAGCTACTCTCCCGGCGATCAGATCCACTACCGCACAGGAAGCCCGAGCATCGAGGGAATACCTCACAACAGCTTTGCCACCGTTCTAGATGTCGATGCGAAAAAGAACCTGCTCACCATCGAAACACGAGATGGAGAGCAAGTTTCCTACAATCCGGGCCAGCTCAAGCAGCAGACCAAGGAAAGCACTGTCTACAGGGAGGCGGAGCGCGACCTGGCTGTAGGCGAACGCATTCAGTTCACCGCACCCGACCGAGCAAATCGCATAGGCTCAGGTGATTTTGCAATCGTTGAGCGTATCGGTGATGACAACGCTCTCTCTGTTCGGTTGGACAACGGGAAGACGGTCGAGCTGGACCCTGAAAAAGCCCGCCACATCGATTACGGATACACCGTGGAGACAGCGAAGCACGTCTCTGCCGATCGCATATTGCTTACCGGCGAGAGCAGCCAGCTCGCGGAGCAGCAGGCGACTCTCGCGAAGCTGAATCCCAATGTTCGCGAGCTCGCAATCTACACGTCAGAGAGCACAAATCTGCTGCAGAGAGACAACGGCATTGGTAAAGAGCCGGAGCCTTCACAAGAAGGGCTTTCCAATGCTCCTAGTCTCAGTAACGCATCGGAACCGTCAGGCCCCTCAATCGAAGGCGAGGGCTACGGAATTGGCCTTTAGCTATGGTCCACCGCGTCTAACGATGAGATATGCCGAAGAATAGCGCACAGACCGCCAGGTTTCTCGAATGTATGGAGTGTTTGCCGGTGCCTCGCGTGCCGGAAGGCCCGCAATGGAGCTTCGAGTTCAAACTTGATGGCTACCGCCTGGAGGCCGTGAAGAGTGCAGGGAAGATCACACTCTACTCTCGCCGTCAGAACGTGCTCAATACAAAATTCCCCTACATCGCAGCCGCCCTTAAGGACTTGCCGGATGAAACCGTGATCGACGGCGAGCTGGTCGCGCTCGCATCCGATGGCCGTCCAAATTTCAATTTGCTGCAAAACTACCGTTCCGCAGAGTCGCACATCATCTACTACGCCTTCGATTTGATGACGCTCAAAGGCCGCGACCTTACGCAGCTCCCGCTCTCGGAGAGAAGGGAGGTGCTGCGCTCGATTCTGCCGACTAATGAACACCTTGGTATTTCCATCGCCGTTCAAAAGACGGCTCATGACATGATTGCGCTGGTTCGCGAGCAGGGAATCGAGGGCATTGTTGCTAAGCGCACCGATAGCATTTACCAGCCTGGCAAACGCAACGGATCATGGACCAAACACCGCATCTCGCTCGGACAGGAGTTCGTCACCGGCGGCTATGTGCCCAGCAATCTCGGAGTCGATTCGCTTGTAGTCGGCTTCTATCGAGGCTCAGACCTGATCTACGCCGGGCGCGTGCGAGCGGGCTTCGTACCCGCTACACGCCGACAAGTCTATGGACAAATCAAGCACCTGAAGACGGACCGTTGCCCGTTTGCCAACCTTCCAGAGAAGACGGCAGGGCGATGGGGAGAGGGACTCACCGCAGAAAAGATGACGGAGTGCGCGTGGCTGAAGCCGGAGGCCGTGGCACGGATCGAGTTTCTTGAGTGGACCGGGGCCGACCATCTGCGACATGCGAAGTTCATCGCTCTGCGCGATGACAAAGACCCTCGCAAGGTGGTCCGAGAGACGTAATGGAATCTATTCGATCCGCTTCCGGGTGTGTCATCAGCTCTATCTGGGCTTCCAACTCTTCCACTCGATCCTCGCGCAGCAGAGCTATCGTCTGCACATCACCGGTCTTATCGCAACGCGTTTCAATATCGTGGATGTACTTCCGGAACTTCTCTGGCAGGGCGTTGATCTCGTCAGCGGTGGGATAGATCGAAGCTGTGCGGGAAGGTTTCATCGACAACTCAGTAAATGGTGCAGCAGTTCGATAAACTTGTAAAACAAAGGAGAGTGCCGTGAAAGCTTCTTATGTGGCATTAGCGATTGTAATTTGTTTAGCTGGTTGTAAATCTGAGCCAAATCCCGCAACCGTTCAGCAGCGTACGATCGTGCAACAGGTTGAAGACGCCGGCGCAGGAGATCTCGGCAGGGCTGATGTAGCTGGGCTTCAAATCTGGCTCACGAAGCACTCAGATGTTGCGCGAAGCATCGCGTCACAATGCAAAGAAGCAATGAAGCCAGATACCGCATGGAAGAACTCGGTAGAGGGACGAATCTGCATAGCGGAAAAGGATGCTGGCTTTTCCAACTAGACGCAACGACTCCTGTGCGGCCGTGGCCTCGGTATATTAATCCTGAGGTCATAGATGTCCTGCGAAGAAAAGAATCGGTTGGCAACGGAATACGACACAGCCACGTCGAAGTTTTCCGAAGCAGTGAGCGAACTACATCGGAGAATAGGAACATCACCGAAGGACGAATACGATCGACTGGAGCGAGCTAGTAACGAGGCGCGAGTACGATCCGAGCAGGCACGCCTGGCACTTGGACAACATGTTTTGCCGCGCATTGTTGTTAAGAATGCGGGAATTCATGTCAAGCGTCGGAAGCTAGAATTCCCTCCTTTGTGTAAAACGTCTCCCCGGTTTGTTCAGAAACCGTCCCCAGGACTTCCCGTGGGGGGTCCCAACAGCTCAGATCCATTGCGATTGCGTCACTCCCTATTGCTTTTGTCTCTGTAGTGGTTTGTTCAACCGCTGTGATGGGTATTTGCCGTCCTTCTCCCGATCATGTGGGATCAAGCATCTCAGGCCCGTTGTTGCGCCAGTTGCCGACGGCGGGATTGGCGGGTTTCATAACCATCTTGTCCGCGTCGTAGGGATGGAGAAGGTCGAGCGGAGGGCGCGGGTCCCCTCCCCTGGTGTCGATGCCGAGCCAGCGATCGTAGTCCTTGGGGTGCAGAATGAGAGCAAGACGATCGTGGATCTGTGCGACGAGTTCGTTGGGCTCCGTCGTGACGATCGCAAAGGTCTCGAGCCGGGTACCGTCGGGCCGCTTCCACGAATCCCAGATGCCGGCAAAGGCGAAGGGTCCGGGTTCAGTGAGGGTGATAGCGAAGACGCGCTTGATTGGTTTGGCTGCCTTCGTCTTCTTATCCGGCGGCGGCGTGCCGAAGAGATCTCCGGATCTTGCCGGGAGATCTTGCCGATCAAACAGATCTCCGGATTCAGCCGACGTTTCGGAAAGTTCAGAAACGAGAAACTCTTCTTTGATTTTATTATGCTTCGGCCACTCGTAGAGGCCGCTGGCGGGGACCAGGCAGCGGCGCTTGGCGAAGGGCTCGCGCCACATCTTGCTGTCGGTGAGCCGGTCAGATTTGGCATTGATGGTCGAGAGCTTCTTGAATTCGAGTTCACTTTTGGCGAACCAAGGCACAATGCCCCACAGCATCATCTCCAGCTCGCGCTCCCCAGTCTCGCGGCTTCGGCGGATGACCGGCTGGGGGTCACCGGGCGCGACGTTCCAGTTAGGCGCGATAGGGCCAACGTTGTCCGCTGTGCTACGTACGTGAAAGTGCTCAGCGATTTGTTGCTTGTCGAAGAGGCTGTAGTAGCGACCGCACATTCAGCTCTCCGCAGACCTGCACTCATGCTCCAGAAGAACCCATAGCGGCTTACCGATAGAGCCAGGCTGTGTGGGGTCGAAGCCGTACTCAAATCCACAGTTGAGGCAACAAAGCGCGTGCTTCGTATCGGCATACTGCCTACGCACGACGTCATCGGGAAGCTTGTCATCCGTTATGAACATTGCTACCCCTTCATCTCCAACTCGACTTCGATGGCAGCCTTTGATTGTTTCAGCGTGCTCTGGACGCGCTCGATGGCAGAGCGCTCAGCTTGGGTGGGAACATCTTCGCCTTTGCTCACCGTCTTTTCGATCTCAAGGGTTTCGATATCTCCCTCGATAGAGTCGAGGATCTCACGGAAGAGCTCCGCGGTCATGCGGGGCATAGCAACGTTTGAATCGGCCACTGAGACCTGGTTACATTTGGGGCAGGTGGCGCTGTGCGCGGCGAAGATGCGAAAGAGGACGACAAACTCCCGCAGCAACAACCGCGGATCGTGGTTCTCGATGCTGCTGACGGCCTCGCCGGCACTGGTAAGGAAGGCACGGGCGTGTTCCATACCCTCGTCGCAAGCAGGTAGCTCTTCAAGGCTCCAGAGATTGAGCAGGGCTGAAGGATCGATGGGCATGGGGGAAATTTTACCTCCTGAGTTTGGTGTACTGCTCGTCGGTAAGGTTAAGAGTGATCTCGCCGGTCTTGCGCTGAATCATCATGTCGAAAATTTGCCGGTCCTCGGACATCTTTATCCCACCGGCGCGCTGGGCGAACTCGATCAACGCTTCATCGCTGTTAAACCTGGCTCGGCGAGGCAGCGCCGTCCGCATCGGGTCAGTGTCGAAGAAGATCACGTCCCAGGCATTCCAGTACCGGAAGGACATCAGGACCTTGTGACGTCGAGGTTGCGGAGCGGCGAGCTGCATAGAGGAATTGTAGGCGAACATAAGGCGAATAACTGCCACAATTCCTACACGCAGCATTATGGCCCCTTGCGTGTAGGCACACGCTAATGTACTATTGCGGTAAATAAAACATAATAAAACACTTAAGTCTGATAATACCCCTTATGTATAGTCGGATTGTTGAAATTGAGCCATGCTGGGGCTGAGCTCTTCCAAACCGGTAGAGCGAAACCTTGCGATGTGCGCTAACGCGGGCCAGTTCGACAAGTTTTGCCGGGCAGAATGTGACCATCAAAGGAAAGCTAGATGGAAAGACAATCACGGTGAACTCGATTGCGGCTGCCAAGTCC
>Ga0210406_10003357_pt1 | contig 17602 bp, 15 predicted proteins | sample IncBWC30MmetaG_FD_155454 | JGI IMG/M metagenome (GOLD analysis project Ga0210406, IMG submission 155454) | Forest soil microbial communities from Barre Woods Harvard Forest LTER site, Petersham, Massachusetts, United States - Inc-BW-C-30-M | ecosystem: Environmental > Terrestrial > Soil >... | reverse complement strand
AACAACGCCCAACCTTCCGCTCCAATCTAATCGCCGACCTTATGCACCAGTCCGTCAGCGCCACGCTCATCCATGCCCAGGGCGCCACGCCCACCCTCGATCAGCAGACCGCCATCGTCAATTTCGAACTCGGCCTGAACTCCGCCCAGTTCTACGACAATTCCGCCGGGTTGCTCTCTGCCTATGGCGCGGGTGGTGGTGCGCTCAATCTTGCCCAACAGTCATACCATCCCGGCACCAACGATTCCCTCGGCAAGGATCCCAACGGGCAGCCTTTCAATCCCGCCGCCACCTTCACGCTCTTCGACTCCTGGGCCAATTTGCCTCCGACTTTTCCCGCGTTCCGCAACTCCGGCGACGCCATGCGCAAACGCATCGCCGCCGGCGAAGTCCTCTTCAACACTCGCCCGCTCACCATCTCCAGCGTCCGCGGCCTGAATGACAACGCCGCTCTCGGCGCCACTCCCATCGCTCCATTCACCGGCAACTGCACCACCTGCCACGACACGCCCAACATCGGCAATCACTCGTTCCCGCTTCCGCTCGATATCGGCACCGGCCACAACCCCGCCTACGAATCCGATCCGCTCATCGCCAACGGTGTCTCCCAACTCGACTTTCCCGATCTACCGGTCTATCAAATCAACGGCTGCCCCAATCCATTCGCCACGTCGCCATCCACCGAACCCTACGTCATCTACACGACCGACCCCGGCAAAGCCCTCCTCACCGGACTCTGCAGCGACGTCAATCGCATCAAAGGCCCCATCCTCCGCGGGTTAGCCGCGCGCGCTCCCTATTTCCACAACGGCGCGGCGCAAAATCTCGACCAGCTCCTCAACTTCTACAACCAGCGTTTCCAGATGAACCTCACCGACGATGAGAAGGCCGACCTTATCGCCTTCCTCAACTCTCTGTAGCAACTGATCTGTAATTCGTGCAAGTGGCCCGTCCCTTTGCTCTTTTTGCAAAGGCCGGGCCACCAATCTTCTTGCCCACCAATTCTCCGCGTCCTCTGCGGCCCTCATTCCGACCTCTGTGGTAAGGCTTTTCTCTTTTCTTCTTCCGCTCCCGCTTGTCAAACCACCCCGCTCGTCCTAAAGTTATTCCCTCAGGAAAAAACGCGCGCATGCCTCCCAAAAAGCTCCCTCGTCGCCACAAAAAATCCAAACGCAAACCACGTCGCGCCAAAAAATCCCTTCGCCCCCCAAATCCCGGCCCCGCCTTCGCCAAACTCGCCGCCGTTATGGCCCGTCTCCGCGCCCCAGGCGGCTGCCCCTGGGACCGCGAGCAAACCCACTCCACCCTCCGCACCTATCTCATCGAAGAAGCCTACGAAGTCCTCGACGCCCTCGACTCCCGCGACGACTCCAAATTCGCCGAAGAACTGGGCGACCTCCTGCTCCAGGTCCTCTTCCACGCTCAAATCGCCGCCGAAGACCGCCGCTTCTCCATCACCGACGTCATCCGCGAAATCCACGACAAAATGATTCGCCGGCACCCCCACGTCTTCGGCACCGTCAAAGCCAAAACCTCCGCCCAGGTCCTCCGCAACTGGGAGCTCCTCAAAAAACAAGAGCGCCAACCTGCCCGCCGTAGCGATAGCGAAGGCGGGTCAATTCTCGACGGTGTCCCCCACACGATTCCCGCCCTGCTACGCGCCTTTCAACTCACCCGCAAAGCCGCCCGCATCGGCTTCGACTGGCCCAACGTCGAAGGCATCTTCGACAAACTCCACGAGGAATCCGCCGAACTCCGCGAAGTCCTCCACAAAAAAGAGCCAGACGCCCGCATCGAATCCGAACTAGGCGACATCCTCTTCGTAGCCGTGAACCTCTCCCGCTTCCTCAATGTAGATCCCGAAATCGCCCTCCACAAAGCCAGCTCCAAATTCACCCGCCGCTTCCGCGAAATGGAAAAAATCGCCCGCGAACAGGGAACCACCCTCGCCGAAATCCCCCGCCCCCAACTCGAATCCCTCTGGGACCAATCCAAACAGCGCGAACTCTCCGAGGCCTCCGCAAAATGATCCGCCACCGAGTCCTCACCGCCGTCATAGGTGGCACAGCCATTCCTGGCTGTGTTCTTGGGTTTCTCTTCTCAGCGTCCTCTGCGCGCTTCCTCAGCGTCCTCTGCGTTAAATCCCCTCTTATTCTTATTTCTTCTCTTCCCAATTTCCAATTTCCATTTTCCATTTTCCAATGACAGCAGACATTCAAATCCGCAAATGCACCACCCTCCCCGACTTCCACCGCTGCGTCGAACTCCAACGCGCCGTCTGGAACGAATCCGACCTCGAAACCGAACCCTCTACCACCTTCGTCGTCGCCAACCAAACCGGCGGCCAGGTCCTCGGCGCCTTCGACGGCCCCACAATGGTCGGCTTCACCATGGCCCTCGTCGGTGTCGGCGAAAAAACTCCCTACCTCCACTCCCACATGACCGGTGTCCTCCCCGAATATCGTGACCGCAAAGTCGGCCGCGCCCTCAAACTCTTCCAGCGCGAAGAAGCCCTCTCCCGCGACATCCGCCTGATCGAATGGACCTTCGACCCGCTCGAAACCCGCAACGCCCACTTCAATCTCAATCGTCTCGGCGCCATCGTCCGGACCTACATCCCCAACTTCTACGGTGTCACTTCCAGCCCCCTCCACCGCAATCTCCCCACCGACCGCCTCCTCGCCGAATGGCACCTCGACTCCAAACGCGTAGTCGCCGCCATCAACGACCTAACTCCCGATCCCGCCGAAGCCCCCGCCGCCATCCACGTCCCCAAACTCGATCCCTCTGAATCCTTCACCTCCGCCCAACAATCCCAAATCCGCAGCGAATTCCAAACGTTGTTCGCCAAGCACTATGCCGCCACCTCCCTCCGCTTCACCCCCACCGGCGCCGACTACCTCCTCCAACCCTGGTCCGACTTCTAGCCTGCAGGTAGCACAGGCTTCAGCCTGTGTTCTTGGGTTTCTCTTCTCTCTTCGCTGTCATCCCGCCTGCCCTGAGCTCGTCGGGCCGCGCAGTGAAGGGACCGGGGCAACTAACGAAATTTTATGCAGACACCAGAAACGCCACGATCTCTCAGCGCCCTCTGCGTCCGATCTCTGTGTCCTCCGTGTTAAAACTCTTCTCTTCTCCTTCTATTTCCTGCTCCCCCCAAATATCCCCCACCCAATCCCAGACCTGCGTCATAATAATTCCCTAATGCAGATCCGCTCGCTCACTCTCCGCGAAATCCACCTCAAACTCCTCTCCCCATTCGAAACCAGCATGGACCGCGTCACCGAGCGCCGAATCCTCCTCGCTGAACTCAACCTCGACAACGCCACCGGCTGGGGCGAATGCACCGCCGGCGAAAATCCCTTCTACTCTCCCGAAGACACTCAAACCTGCTGGCACATCCTCACCACCTATCTCTGGCCCATGCTGAAAGGGAAGCACATCCAATCCGCCGCCGACGTCTGGCCGCTCCTCGAACACGTCCGCGGCCACACCATGGCCAAGGCCACGCTCGAAACCGCCGCGTGGGACGCCGAAGCCAAACTGAAAAATCTTCCCCTATGGAAATTGCTCGGAGGCACCCGGGGAGAAATTCCCTGCGGCGTCTCCATCGGCATAAAAGAAACCGTCGAAGAACTGACCGCTGCCGTAAAAAAAGAACTCGACGCCGGCTACCAGCGCATCAAACTGAAAATTAAACCCGGCAAGGACCTCGTCCCCGTCCAGCACATTCGCAATCTCTACCCGCGCATCAAGCTCTCCGTCGACGCCAACTCCGCCTATCGCGCCGAAGATATCCAGCTCCTTCAGCAACTCGACGCCTTTTACCTCATGATGATTGAGCAGCCCCTCGGCTGGGACGACCTCTTCGGCCACGTCGCCATCCAGAAAAATCTGCAAACGCCCATCTGCCTCGACGAGTGCATTCACACCTACGAACAAGCCGAAGCCGCCATCTCTCTCGGCGCCTGCAAAATCATCAACATCAAACTAGGCCGCGTCGGCGGCCACCTGCAAGCCAAACGCATCCACGATCTCTGCGCCAAAAATTCAATCCCCGTCTGGTGCGGCGGCATGCTCGAATCCGGCGTCGGCCGCGCCCACAACATCGCCATGTCCACCCAATCCAACTTCTCGCTCCCCGGCGACGTCTCCGCCAGCGCCCGCTACTGGGAAAAAGACATCATCACCCCCGAAGTCACCGTAAGCCCGCAGGGCACCATCACCGTCCCCACGACCCCCGGCATCGGCTTCCTCCCCAACCTAAAACGCATCGACACCCTAACCACCCGCAAACTCCACCTCACCTGATCAAATTCCCTTGGGTGGCACAGGCATTCCTGCCTGTGCGCTTGGCCTCCTATTCGGTTTGTACGCGCCGGACTCATAAGCTAAGCCTTCCAGCTATCAATTTCGCGGGGCGGGCTTTAGTGGCATCATTGGTTCGCTAGAGCGAGAGGACGTTTCAGAAAGGTTCCGTGTTCTAATGCGCGATTTGCTCATAGGGGTGGGATATTTCTTAACCACGGCGTGGGTTACGTTCTACGGAGTTTGCTTGCTCCTCAACCCACGACGTTTCTCTACTTTTCTGTCTCGTCCCTTATTTGCACGCCGGTCCATGGAACAAGTCCAAGATTGGACGGAAAGAGACGGTCGCTATTGGCGAAAGCAAGGCGTTGTAATGGCAGTTTCCGGGATGTTCATGTTCCTCATGCCACTGGTAATAGCCGTGATGCACCCCGATGATGTTGTTAGCCCAACCACGACCCCGGAACCTCATCACTCCATCGCAAGTGGGTGGCCGTCGTACGTCGTGTGGTCACTCTTTCTATGCCTAGGAATTTCCTTAGTCGCAAACCCTTTGTCAGTCCTTCGTTATTTTCGGCCTGACAAGAAATCGATTACTTCAAATTCCTCCGATGCTTCCCTTGGGCCCCGGATCGTGGGCGGTGTGGTCATCCTGATAGCATTGTTCGGGCTTTTTCAGGTGGCAAGGCACTAAGGTGTCGCGGGCAATCTAACGCTGAGGGGAGCATCCTTTCTCCCTTCGCCTCCTGCTATCTGATCGCCGCTATCTGTTATCCATCCGTTCCTCTCTCTCGCGTATAATCCTAAAAATGTTCCCGCTCCCATGCGCATAAATCCCTCCGACGGCCACCGTCCCTCGCGTTCCATCCTCGTCGCCTGCATCACCCTCATCATGGCCATCTGGGCCGTCAACTATCTCACCGTAAAAATCGCTCTCCGTTCCTTCGAGCCGCTCACCCTCGCCTCTTTCCGCGTAGTCGCCGCCTCTGCCTTCATGCTCGCCATCTACCCAATCGCCGCGCGCCTCCGCGCCTTCTCCGCCGATCTCAAAGCACACAAGCAGCCGCGCACCCTCCGCGACCTCTTCACCTTCGCCTATCTCGGATTTTTTTGTATCGGCTTAAATCAGATGTCCTTCACGGTAGGTCTTCGTTACACCAGCGTCGCCCACTCTTCTCTGATCCTCGGCATGGGCCCCATTTACGCCCTAATCCTCGCCGTTCTCTTCCGCCTCGAAAAACTCACCCTCGGCAAAGCCCTCGGCATGACGGTCTCATTCATCGGAGTTGCCATCCTCGCCTACGGCTCCGGCGGCGTCTCCCGCCACTCGCCCACGATTCACGGCGACCTCATCACCCTCTGCGGCTCGCTCGCCTTCGCCCTCTACGTCGTCCTCGGCAAGCGCGTAGCAGGGAAGTACGACGCCCTCACCATGACCACCTGGAACTATCTCTTCGGCGGCCTCCTCGTTCTTCCCATCGCCATCAACCGCGCCGCAGCCCTCGGCCCGCTCTCCAACTGGCAATCCATCCCGTGGCTCGCGTGGGCCTGCCTCGCCTTCTCCGCCATCTTCAGCTCCACCCTCGCCTACCTCTTCTACTTCTGGCTACTCCGTTACCTCGAAGCCTCCCAACTCAGCGCCTTCTCTTACCTGCTCCCCGTCTCCGCCACCATCCTCGGCATCCTCTTCCTCAACGAACGCGGCTCCTGGTCCGAACTCGCAGGCGCCGCCCTGGCCCTCTGCGGCCTTTTCCTAACCGAATCCGCCCGCTCCTCCTGAATCTTGCCTTTGTAGGGGCCGGGCTCGCCCGGCCCTCTTGGTTTCTCTAGCGTAGGGGCGGCTCTATGCCGCCCTCCTGAGGTTCTCTTCTCAGCGAACTCTGCGCTCTTCCTCAGCGCCCTCTGCGTTAAGTCCCCTCCTGGCTTCGTCGCCGGGAGTGCGCCACTAAACACCCTCTTTAATCTTCTGCACCTTGATCACAATCCGGTTCTCCGATGGCCGCATCAAATACCCCCTCACCGTAATCCGCAAATTCTCCAGCTTCTGAAACTTGTGCGGATCTCCGTCCACTTCCACCGCCTTCGTCATCTTCCCGCCGATATCCATCGCATTTGGAAAATGCAGCTCCCATCCCGTCGTGTCCGCCCCAACCGCCGACACCTTCACCAGAATCCCTGTCACTTCCACAACCTCCGGCTTATCCCTGCGCCGCTGTCCACACTCCAACGCTTAACATCACCACTGCCATCAACATCGCCGTCATCGCGATCTTTCTCATGGTTTCCTCCTCAGGTGTCGTGAGCGTATTCAACTCTTCCGCCCGAGTCAATCCACTCCTTCGCACTCTTCAATAGCTGCTCGGCCTCTCTGCCGCCAGCGCCTTCCACTCTTTAATCTTCTGCACTACAAACACCAGTCGATCTTTCCGCTCCGTTCCCGACCGGTGCACAATGTTCCCCTTCGCCGTCACCTTCTTGTTCTCCAGTTTCGCAAATTTCTTCACGTCGCCTTCCGCCTCGATCGAATGCACTCCATTTCCGCCAAAACTCACTTCCTTGTCAAACTCAATCGCCCAACCCGTACTTTCCGCCCCCACCGCCATCACCTTCACCAATTTCCCCGTAGCCTCCACCGTCCCTTCGACCGGCGTCTCCTGCGCCGCAACCCGCAAACAAACGCCCACCATCACCAGGCCAAGCATTCCCATCACCATCACAATCTTTTTCATCTCCATCCTCCAGCTGCAAATCTGAACTCTGCGCTTCTAATCGTACTCAACCGCACTCTTCTCCGTTCTATTCCCCGGCAAGCATAGATACGCCGCAAACTCATCCACCGTCCGAAACCCCATGCGCTCATACACCGGCCTTCCCATCTCCGTCGCGTGCAGAACCGTCTCCTTCACTCGATACCGCCGCCGCATGAACGCATCCATATGCCGCAGCAGTGCCTCCGCATAACCACGTCCGCGATGTTCCGGCAGCGTCGCCATCCAGCCGATATACGAAACTCCCTCCACAAACGAAGCCGCTCCTCCCGCCACCGCCTGGCCATCCTCGTAAAGCAAAAACCCGTGATGAGGCCCTCCCCACAATCCCGCGCAGGTCAACTCCGGCACGTCTTTCATCTCCATCTCGTGGCTCACCACATTCAGCCGCGCAATCTGCTCCGCCATCGCCGCTCCCGCAACTTCTCGAATCACAAATTCCTTCAGCGCGCGTTTCGGCGGCAACAATTCTCCCCCCACCATCCCCGGCATGCGGAAAATCGCCTCGATTCCCGTATTTGCCTTAACCTGCCCGGTCCGCAAAAACATAATTCCCGGAACGCCTCTTGGCTTCAGAATCTTCCCGAACTCGCCCTGCAAGTGCTCAAACTCTTCACGGCTCATTTCCGTTTTGCTTTTTGGAAACGCCAGATTGAACAGCGGCACCGCGATCCCCGCAAATGCAATCTCCAGCTCCGTATGCGCAACCCGCGTGCTCGAAGGAAACGCGTCAGCATACCCCTGCCACGTTTTCAAAAATATTTTTCCCGTATCAGTAATCATGCCGAACATTCTATCTCGCCCCGCGCCAACGGGCACCGCGGTGGTTTGCTCCCTGCTATCTGAGCGCTGTTATCTGATCGCCTCTGCCCGATGACTGATAACTCTGCGCCACCTGTGCTAACTTACCCTTTCACCATTTCACCGGAGCCACACACGTGCCCAACATTCCCCTCCGCAACGGCGGTCCCAACGCCCGCATCGCCGTCATCCCCGGCGACGGCATCGGCAAAGAAGTCACGCCAGTCGCCGTCAAATGCATTCAGGCGGCCGTAGCAAGGCATCGTCGCCCTATCGAGTTCGTTGATTTCGACTGGGGCGCCGACAAATTCCTCCGCGAAAATATCACCCTCCCGCCCGGCGCTGTCGAAATGCTGCGCGACGAATTCGACGCCATCCTCTTCGGCGCCCTCGGCGATCCGCGCGTCCCCTCCAATCAGCACGCCGCTGACATCCTCCTCGGCCTCCGCTTCAAGCTCGATCTCTTCGTCAACGCCCGTCCCACCGAACTCCTTCACCCGCGCTACACCCCGCTCCGCGACATCACCACCAACGACATCCGCCTCATCGTCTTCCGCGAAAACACCGAAGGCCTCTACGTCGGCATGGGCGGCTTCTTCAAGAAAGACACGCCCGACGAAATCGCCGTCCAGGAAGACGTCAACTCCCGCAAAGGCGTCGAGCGCATCATCCGCCACGCCTTCGACTACGCCCAAGCCCGCAAACTCAAACGCCTCTGCATGTCTGATAAATCCAACGCCATGACCTACGCCGGCGACCTCTGGCAGCGCGTCTTCAAATCCGTCCGCGCGGAATACCCCGACGTCGACTCTCGCCATCTCTACATCGATACACTAGCCATGGAATTAGTCCGCGACCCGCGCCAGTTTGACGTCATCGTCACCAACAATCTCTTCGGCGACATCATCAGCGACCTCGCCGCGCAACTCGCCGGCGGACTCGGCCTCGCTCCCTCCGCCAACATCCATCCTGGACGCACCTCGCTCTTCGAGCCGGTGCACGGCTCCGCCCCCAACATCGCCGGAAAGGGAATTGCCAACCCCTTCGGCTCCGTTCTCACCGCTGGTTTGTTAATGGAATTTCTAGGCTGGAACGACGAGGCTCACCTGCTAAAACAATCGGTAAAATCCGCCCTCAACGACAACATCACCACCCCCGACCTAGGTGGCTCCAAGTCCACCCTCGAAGTCTCCGACTACCTAACAAACCACATCTCCAAACATTCAAGTAACACTTGAACCTCAAGCTCTTTGCCGAATCTCTGCGTCCTCTACGTCTCCTCTGCGAACTCTGCGTTAAGTCCCCCTTCTTATCTTTTCTTCGTCGCCCAGGCAATCACCACTCCCATCAAAAATCCCCCGATGTGCGCCCACCAAGCCACTCCCCCTGCCGTCGCCATCCCCAACCCATTGATCCCGGCCACAAACTGAAGCACAAACCAATATCCCAAAATCAAAATCGCCGGCACCGGAATCAAAAAAATTAAAAAGAACGTCAAAATCTGGTGCTTCGGGAACATCACCGCATACGCTCCCATCACCCCGCTGATCGCCCCACTGGCCCCCAGGGCCGGAATCCCCGACCCCCAATTGAACATCACGTGAATCAATCCTGACCCGATCCCGCACAAGAGATAAAAGAACAGATACCCGATATGCCCGAACGCATCCTCTACGTTGTCCCCGAATATATAAAGGAACAGCATGTTCCCCAGCAGGTGCATCAACCCCCCATGCAGAAACATGCTGCTGAACAAGGGAAACAGCGCCATGCTGGCCGGCGCATGCCCCGCCAGAAACGCCGGTATCCGCGCCGGTATAGTCGCGTTGGCCAGCAAGAACGCCTTAGCCGCATGCGGCGACAACGTAACCTGGTACAAAAACACCAGCACGTTAGCCGAAATCAGCATCACATTGACAAATGGGAAGTTCTTAGTCGGATTAATATCCTTCAGCGGAATCATTCCGCCAGTGTATCGTGCCTCACACCGAAAATCTCAGCGCCGGAGGCGCGAAAGAAATTAGCCCAGTGCGTAAGCGCTGGGTTCGAAGAAGTAATGAGGCACAAGCCCCGGAGGGGCGACACCTTTCTTCCGCGTTGCTCTGAAAACTGAGCGAGACGCTGTTCACGCCGCGGCTCGTGCGCGTCGCTCTTTCAGTCGTGGCCGTTCCACAAACCTTCAAGTATTACCTTCAATGTCGGCGCGCCGACATTCCTACCGGTAATCTTCGCAAAACCTCGGCCCATCTCTTCCCAGTAGCTGGCACCCACGCCGGATCTCATCCGTTATCACCCGGCAAGAATTCTCATCGTTGCAGGCGGAGCGATTCCCCGGCGCAACCTTCTTACATTGATGTTCCAGTTCGTCCGCTCGCTCCTGTCCAATCGAACGATTGCACGCCCTCGCATGCCGATGCTCGTCCCCATGCCCTTCGCCGCGCCCGGTTGTCACAAAATCCGCACGGCAGCCGTGGTCCACCCAAATCCCATGCTCGTCGGCTCCCCACGAATAACCCTCTTGGCAAGCCGCCCCGCTCCGCTGCTTCACCAGTTGCACTCCGCCCCGCGCATCCGCCTGGCAGTAATTTCTCCGCCCATCATCGGAGGCGCAGTAGAGCGATTGCGCCGGGCCACCGGGACCTCCCGGATGCTCAGGCCGTTCGTTGGGCTGCGCCACAAACTCCGCCCGGCATCCATGGTCCACCCAGATTCCCCGCTGATCGAATCCCCACGAGACTCCCTCGTCGCAAGGCGCTTCGCTGTGCTGCCGGATCAGGTCAACGTCCCCGCGCGTGTCCGCCTCACAATAATGCCGCGCTCCATCTTCCGAAGAGCAGCGCACAATCGACTCGCCGCCCCGGTTCTCACCCGGCCGCTCGAACTCCACGCGGAAGTATGCCCGGCACCCGTGGTCCACCCAAATTCCTCCCTGGTCATAACCCCAGGAATATCCCTGCTGACAAGATGCCCCGCTGGTCTGCTTTTCCAGCGCCACCCCCGCCCGCGTATTCGCCGGGCAGTACCGCCGCCGCCCATCATCCGATGAGCAGGGAACCTGCCTGCCACCGCTTGGATTATCCTGACCCATCGCCGCCTTGGCGAAGGGGCATATCAGTGCGCACAACACAACCAGCATCCTAATAATTCGCATGTTGATCTCCGTATCCGTCGAAAACCTGGAACTGCCGCCTCCGCCAAACGTACTCCCCGTCAATGCAAACCTCAATCCATTTGTTCTCCGTGTGTACTCGAGAATGCACGCGCGATTCCGCGCATTATTTGCTGCGCGCCCCGGAAGGCAAGCGCCACGTATCCGCGTCCCATAATTTCCTTCGCCAAAATCCTTGGTTAACAGAATCTTTTTGGCTGAGTTTCGCCGTTTGCAGTGCGACAATCCGTCACGGCAGGTCTCGGAAGTGCTGGATTCGGTTCCTCGGATTGGTAAACCTGTGGGTAGAGATTCAGGAGGGCTGCATGATCAAAATCAGCGTGCTGTATCCCAACGGTGATGGCCATGTCTTCGACATGAACTACTACCTGGCGAAACATATCCCACTTGTCCGCCGGTTGTCGGGCGCGGCTCTCAAGAAGGTTGAGGTCGAGGAGGGAATGGCTGCCCTTGCCGCCGGTTCGCCCCCGGCCTATCTCGCCATGGGGCACCTATTCTTCGAGTCGGTCCAAGCATTCCAGGCCGCCTTCGAGCCCCACGCGGCAGAAATCACCGGCGACATTCCCAACTACACGAATACCCGACCGACGATACAAATCAGCGAAGTGAAACTGTATTAGAGCTGTCCCTCGCCCAGGCGCGACCGCTCCACGTCATGCCTGTATACCGCCACTAGCGCCAGAGGCGCGAGACAAGTTAGCCCAGTGCGTAAGCACTGGGCCTACAAAACAACAACCCCAAGCCCCGGAGGGGCGGCACTATTTTTCCCATATACGCAATTCACCCCTATCCCCAAAAAATGTCGGCGCGCCGACATTGAAAGTAATACTTGAAGGTTTTCCCGATTTGAAAATTCCGTTCGAATCGCCCTTCCCGACCGAACTTTCTTCCGTTTCTTCCACAACTCCTCCACGCCAACATTGCGATGCTTCCCCACCTGTGGTATTCAATCTAGTCCTGCATGTGCGTCCCGCTTGCTTAGAGACTTTCCGTACCGCTCTTCCCAAGCGATCGCACCCAAATTTCATGCCTGCCCGCGAAACGGAAGCTATCATTCTCAAAACCTTCGCGCTGGGCGAGGCCGATCGCCTGGTCAGTTTTCTGGGCCGCACTTCGGGCCGCATGCGGGGGGTAGCCGCTGGCGCGCGCCGCATCAAGAACCGTTACGGCTCGACGCTGGAACTGCTGGCGCACGTGCAGCTCTGGTATGTCGAACGCGAAACGCGCGACCTGGTACGCATCCAGCAGGCCGAGTTGCTCGAGTCCTTCAACAAGTCTCAGAGCGACTACGAGCTTTCGACCAGCCTCGCGCTGGTCAGCGAAACCGTCGAACTGGTTCTTCCGGAGCACGAGCCGTCCGAGCCGATGTTCCGGCTCATCCTGCTCACGGTGCGCGAGGTCGAACGCCGCGGGAACGGCATCCTCCCGCTCAGCTACTTTGCCTTCTGGACCGTTCGGCTGGCGGGATGGCTGCCGCGCTTCGACGCCTGCGCCGATTGCGGCAAGCCGTTCGGGGCCAAACCGGCGTATCAGTCGTCGGCGTTCCCCGGCCTGTACTGCGAAGAGCATCGCCACTCCGGTATGAAGCCGGTTTCAAGCGATGCCCGGCACCTCGCGGAAGTATTCACGCGGGAAGGGCTGGCGAAGCTAGACGCCGCGCTCGAGTCACAACCCTGGGCCAGGGAACTGCGTGAAGCGGCACTGGACTGGATTGAGCACCACACCGAGCGAAAGCTCGCAACGCGCGAACTCTTGGAGACGCCGTGAACGTTAAAGTAAAACTTGAAGGTAAGGCAAAGCCAAAAGGGCTGACCTTTCAAGAGCTGATCCTCAAACTCATGCACTTCTGGGACGCCCAGGGTTGCGTTCTCCAGCAACCCTACGACACCGAGGTAGGCGCCGGCACCATGCATCCGGAAACCTTCCTCCGCGTCCTTGGCAAGGATCCCTATCGCGTCGCTTTTGTGCAGCCCTCGCGCCGCCCCGCCGATGGCCGCTACGGCGAAAATCCCAACCGCCTCTACAAACACTTCCAATATCAGGTGATCCTCAAGCCCTCACCCGCCAACGTCCAGGATCTTTACCTCCGCAGCCTCGGCGCTATCGGCATCGATCTAAAAGCGCATGACATCCGATTCGAGGAAGACAACTGGGAATCCCCCACCCTCGGCGCCTGGGGTATCGGCTGGCAGGTTCTCCTCGACGGCCTCGAAATCACCCAGTTCACCTACTTCCAGCAGAGCGGCGGCATCGACCTCGACCCCATCTCCGTCGAAATCACCTACGGACTCGAACGCATCTGCGCCTTCCTGCAAGACGTCGAGAGCGTCTACCAGATCCGCTGGTCCGCGGACAAATCCTACGGCGACATCCGCCTCGCCGAAGAGCAGCAACTCTCCGAATACAGCTTTGCCCGCAGCGACGCCAAGGCCCTGCGCGCCGAATTCGAACTGCACGAAAAGGAAGCCAAGGAACTCCTGGACGGCTGGAAGAAACGCGAGGAAACCGTCGGCGGCTCCGTGGCCGCACTAAAGCGCTACCCGATCCTGGCCGCTTACGACCACTGCCTCAAGTGCTCGCACCTCTTCAACCTGATGGACGCCCGCGGCGTAATCTCCGCCACCGAACGCGCCGCCTTGATGCAGCGGGTCCGCACCCTGTCTTGCCGAGCCGCCGCGGCCTATCTGGAGCAAGCCACCGGCGCCGCTCCCAAACCCGGGGTGCGCGCATGAACTCACCTTCAAGTATCACTTTCAATGTCGGCGCGCCGACATTTGGAGTGCGAGAGCAAAACTCTCGCTTTTACGGTGCAAGTCCAGTAAAGGTCGTTCCATTTTGGAACGACGCCAAAATCAAATCTCCGATGATTCTGAAAACAAATTATTTGCACAAACCTTCAAGTAATACTTTAAATGTCGGCGCGCCGACATTTTCTTCCGCCTCTGCGTGCAGGGGCGGCTTTACGCCGCCTTCTTCCCGTCGCGCAGAACCGCCGGTGTCCCAATGACCTCTTCCAAGAAGGGAGCCAAGCGCTCAGCCTCTATGCCCAAGCCCAGCGCCAAACCCGACCACCGCGTCGAACTCCTTTTCGAAATCGGTGCCGAAGAAATCCCCGCCGGCATGCTCCCCCGCGCCGTCAGCGAACTACAGTCGATTCTCGAACGCCACCTCGCCGCTGAAAATTATCAGCAGGGTGTCACGCTCGAAACCTTCGGAGGTCCCCGCCGACTCACCGCCTGGGTCCGCGGCCTGATCGCCAAGCAAACCGACCTCGAAAACGAAGTCACCGGTCCGCCGAAGTCCGTCGCCTACGATTCCAACGGTGCCGCCACTCGCGCCGCCGTCAGCTTCGCCGAGCGCCATGGTGTTCCTCTTCACGAGATCTATCTGGTGCAAACTCCCAAGGGCGAATACATCGCCGCGAAGGTCACCAAACGCGGCCGCACCGCCCACGAGTTGCTGCTTGAAATCCTTCCTCGCGTCATTCACGACCTTCCATGGCCACGCACTATGACCTGGACCGGTCTTGAGGGCGCGCGATTCATCCGCCCCATACGCTGGCTCGTGGGCGTTCTCGACGGCAAGCCGCTGAAGTTCTCCTTCGGTGGCATCACTGCGGGCGACACCACCGTCGGCCACCGCTTTCTGGGCAAGCCGCAGATTCGCGTCAGTAGCTTTGCCGACTACGAAAAGAAGCTTCGCGCCAATGGCGTCATTGTCCGCCCCGCCGAGCGTCGCGAAAAGATCGAGCGCGAACTCGCCAGCTACGTCAAACGCACAGGCTCCCATGTCCACCCGGATCCGGACCTGCTGCAACTCGTTACCTATCTCAACGAGTTTCCGCACGTCATCGAAGGCAGTTTCGATCCGGCGTTCCTCGAACTCCCCGACGAAATCCTGATCACCGTGATGCGCGGCCACCAGAAGTATTTCGCCGTCGAAAAACGCAGCGGGGAACTGGCGCCGCACTTCCTCGCGGTCATTAATCTGGCCAAGGATTCCCAGGGCCTCGTCCGCGCCGGGCACGAGCGCGTCCTCCGCGCGCGCTTTGCCGACGCCCGCTTCTTCTGGGAGTCCGACCAGAAGGTCCGCCTCGCGGACATCCTCCCGAAACTCGACAAGATCACCTACGAATCCCGCCTCGGCAGCTATCACGCCAAGGTCGAACGCATGCGCGCCATCGCTCGCTGGCTCGCCGAGCAGTGGTTCAACCTCGGCATGATTCAGGCGCACGTAGCCGATGCCGACCGCGCCGCGGAACTCGCCAAGTGCGACCTGGCCACGGAAATGGTCCGCGAGTTCACCGAGCTTCAAGGCGTAGTCGGCGGTCTTTATGCCCGTGCACAAGGAGAGCCCGAAGTCGTCGCCGATGCTGTCTACGATCACTATCGTCCCGTCGGCCTCGACGATCCCATCCCGCGCAACCTCACCGGCTGCGCCGTCGCGCTGGCCGACAAGCTCGACTCGGTTGTAGGCTGCTTCAGCGTGGGCGTAATCCCAACCGGTTCGAGCGATCCCTACGCACTTCGCCGCGCGGCACTCGGCATTGTCAAAATTGTCCTCGACCAGAAACTTCCGGTATCGCTCTCCCTGGCTGTGGGCGCCGCGTCGAAAGCGCTGCTGACGAATCCACCGAAGAAGACAGTCACTCCGGCTCAAGAGCAGCAGATACTCGAGTTCCTCCTCGACCGTGCCAAGTTCGTGTTCAAGGAAAAATCCGGCTACGCCTACGACGAAGTCAGCGCCGTCTTCCGCGCCGGCTCTGACGATCTGGTAGACGTCGAGAAGCGCCTCAAGGCATTGAAGGCCATCCGCAAGACGCGCAACTTCGAGCCGTTGGCCGTCTCCTTTAAGCGCATCCGCAAGATTCTCGAGAAGGCCAACCTCCCGGCGGGCGACGTGCAGCCCGTCAACACGCAGCTCTTCGAGAAAGATGCGGAGCGGCATCTGTACGCGGCTGTACGCAAAGCCGCGGCCAGCGTCGTCGTAGATAAGCGGCTGGGGAAGTATCAGGAAGCGCTCGAAGAGATCGCCGGCCTCCGCAAAGCGGTGGACGGCTTCTTCGAAGAAGTGATGGTGATGGCCGAAGACGAAGCGGTCCGTAAGAACCGCCTGGCCTTACTCGCAGAGATCCTGCGCGAGTTCACCACCATCGCCGACTTCTCCGAACTCGGCGGCGAAGTGTAGGGGCATTTTGAGTGCGGCAGCAAAGCTGCCGCTTTTGAGGGGTAATGGACCGAGGCCAAATCAGATTTGGGGGCAAGGGCTATCGCTGTAAAAGCGGAGGGTCCGCCTCCGCACTCAATATGAAACCTTCAAGTATTACTTTAAATGTCGGCGCGCCGACATTTTTGAGGGGTGTAGGGGCGGGTTTAGCCTGCCTCTCTTTGGGCGAAGGAGTTTAGCGGGTCAGCGGAAGGCGGCCTAAAGCCGCCCCTCCAAAATCTTCTTCCGGCGAACTGAACGCGGTGCTCCAATCTCAATCGAGCGCCGCCTCACTCGCCAGTACATGCAGGCAAAACTCAAGCGAGGCATACAGTGAAAAAGTGGGTCTATTTTTTTGGGGCAGGAAAATCGGAGGGCGACGGGGAATGGCGGGATCTCCTGGGCGGCAAGGGTGCGGGACTCGCGGAGATGACGCGCATCGGGCTTCCGGTTCCCGCGGGTTTCACCATCTCCACCGAAACCTGCGATTACTTCTACAAGAACGGCAAGAAGTATCCGGGCGAGCTGAAAAAGCAGGTCATCGATAACGTCAAGAAACTCGAGAAAGTCACCGGCAAGAAGCTTGGCGATCCGAAGAGTCCGCTGCTCGTCAGCGTCCGCTCCGGTTCCGCCCGCTCGATGCCGGGCATGATGGAAACGATTCTGAATCTTGGGCTTAACGACAAGTCCGTTGCGGGTCTCGCCGGCGCCACAAGGAACGAGCGCTTCGCCTACGACGGCTACCGCCGCTTCGTGCAGATGTATTCGACCGTCGTGATGGGGATGTCCAAGGAGGACCTCGAACACCGCCTGCGCGCCATGAAACAACGCCTCAGCGTGAAGGAAGACACCGCGGTCCCCGCCAGCGGCTGGAAAGAACTCGTCTCCGAGTACAAGCAATACTTCAAGGAAAAGTCCGGCGAAGCGTTTCCCGACGATCCGATGGAGCAGTTGTGGGGCGCAATCGGCGCGGTGTTCGGCTCGTGGATGGCGGAGAAGGCTGTCACCTATCGCCGCGTCGAAAAAATCACCGGCCTCCTCGGCACCGCCGTCAACGTCGTGCAGATGGTCTTCGGAAATACCGGCGACAACTCCGGCACCGGCGTCTGCTTCACGCGCGACCCGAGCTCCGGTGAAAAGATTTTCTACGGAGACTACCTGACCAACGCACAGGGCGAAGACGTGGTGGCCGGAATCCGCACCCCTGTGCGCCTTTCCGAGCTGCAAAAGATTATGCCCAAGGCTTACGCGCAGCTCGAAAAGGTTCGAGTAAAACTTGAAGGTCACTACAAAGACATGCAGGACATGGAGTTCACCATCGAAGAGGGCAAGCTGTACATGCTGCAGACGCGCA
>Ga0210406_10003356_pt1 | contig 17602 bp, 23 predicted proteins | sample IncBWC30MmetaG_FD_155454 | JGI IMG/M metagenome (GOLD analysis project Ga0210406, IMG submission 155454) | Forest soil microbial communities from Barre Woods Harvard Forest LTER site, Petersham, Massachusetts, United States - Inc-BW-C-30-M | ecosystem: Environmental > Terrestrial > Soil >... | reverse complement strand
TGCTCAACCAGATCGTCCGGCGTCGCCGGCTCGCCGCGCCGGCGCAGATAGTCAGGCGCGGCGCAGACAACAAGCTGGATGTCGTCGAGCTTGCGGACAATTAGGCCTGAGTCTTCCAGCGGTCCAACGCGAAGGGCAACATCGATACCTTCCTCGGCGAGACGTACCGGCCGATCCACCAGCATCAGATCGATCGAGACCCGGGTCTGCTCCGCCAGAAAGCCCGGCAGCATTGGCGCCAACCGCAACCGACCTAGCAGCGATGGAGCGCTCACATGCAACCGGCCGGACGCTATTCCCGTCTGCGTCGTCAGGCCGCGTTCCGCCTCGGCGACCTCCTCTAAAATCTGCTTCGCCCGTTCGTAGTAGAGTAGACCGGCCTCAGTCAGTGAGAGATGGCGCGTGGTCCTCTCGACAAGCGTGGTGCCGAGCGCCTCTTCGAGTGCCATGAGCTGGCGGCTGACGGAGGTCAGAGGGAGACCCAACTGACGGCCTGCGGCCGACAGGTTCCCCGCATCGGCAATCTTAACGAACACTCGCATCGCCGCGAACTTATCCATCGGCGGATTATCGCGAAAAACGGAAAGATGTCTCGCCAAATCTCCGGATACTGATCAAAACCGGGAGGCTCTATGTCTCTGTCGTTGGATGACAGAACAGAGGAGCAAGCCATGAAGATCTGCGTATTCGGCGCTGGCGCAATCGGCGGTTACATGGCGGGGGAACTCGCATTGGCGGGCCATGAAGTTTGCGCCATTGCCCGCGGTGCGCATCTGGCGGCCATTCGGAGCCACGGGCTCAAGTTAATCGTGGAGGGACAGACGCGCACGGCAGACTTGCCGGCAAGCGACGACCCCGCCACGTTTGGTCCGCAGGACATCGTGATCTGCGCGCTGAAGGCCCAACAGGCCCACGCCAGCGCAGGCGCGTTCGCTCCGCTCCTCGGCCCGCGCACCGCCGTTCTCACAGCGATGAACGGCATTCCCTGGTGGTATTTCTACAAGGAGCGCGGCCCGCTAGACGGCCATCATTTGGAAAGTGTTGATCCCGGCGCCGCGCAATGGAACGCGATTGGACCAGAGCGCGCCATCGGCTGCGTCGTCGATCCCGCCTGCGAGGTCGTGGCACCCGGGGTCATCGAACATCGCCTGTTCAAGCGCTTCACCATCGGCGAACCCGACGGCTCCACCTCGGACCGCATCGTGGCTCTGCGCGATGCCCTGGTTTCGGCAGGCTTCGATGCGCCAATCCGCGACGCGATCCGCTGGAACATCTGGCTCAAGCTGTGGGGCAACGTCTGCTTCAACCCGATCAGCGCTCTGACCCTCGCGACCCTCGATCGCGTCGCCTCCGAGCCCGGCCTGCGCGCCCTATGCAAGTCCATGATGGCCGAAGCGGAGGCGATAACAGCATCGCTCGGTCTCACCATTCCAAAACAAATGATGGAGCGGCGACTGAACGCAGCCGGTTCTGTTATCGGTCACAAAATTTCGATGCTGCAAGATCTCGAACGAGGCCGATCCATGGAGATCGATGCACTCGTCACCGCAGTCCAGGAAATGGGTCGCCTCGTCAAGGTCGCAACACCAACGATCGACACGGTGCTCGCCTTGGTGCAGGAGCGCGGCCGGCAAGCTGGACTCTACAGAAACGACATCAGCCTGGTTGATGGGAGCGACGCATGCTCAGATTACAGACTCGATTGAGCGCCAAACCGGGCTGGCCTCGCGCCGCAGCAGTCCTGCGCGCACCAGAAATGAGGAGAAGACAGTGACCATGGACATTGCATCTTACGAGCGGTGCTGGTGCTGACCAAACTGCCGCACTACGTGCTGCCGCTCTACCCGGCGATCGCAATCTCACGGTCGGCGCACTGGAGCGGCGGGAGCTGTCGCGATCCTGGTGGATGAGAGGCGCAGCCTGGTGGTTCGTGATTCCTGCACTCGCTTCCGCGATGGCCGTCGTCGGAGCGGTCGGCTTGACGCGCCAGCCGGTGTTTCTGACCTGGCCATTCGTGGCTGCGGCGCTCATCTTCGGATTGTTCGCGTGGTGGCTTTACGATGACGCCCGGGCCGAGCGTTCCCTGCTGAACGCCATCGTCGCCGCGGCCTTTCTGGCCTTCGCGATTTATGGCGTCATTTTACCGGCGGTGAGCCCCCTGTTTCCGAGCGCTGAAATAGCGCGCGCGCTGCGCAACGTCGCCTGTGCCGGGCCGAAAAGCCGCTGCGGCGGGCTTTCATGAGCCGAGCCTGGTTTTCATGACGGGCACCTCGACCCTCTTGACGGACGGATCGGGGGCGGCGGATTTCCTGAACCAGGGCAGTTGCCGTTTTGCGATTGTGGAACAGCGATCGGAGCGCGCATTCGCGCAACGGGCCGAAGCCATCGGCTTGCGCTATGACGTGGCCACCCGCATCGAGGGCTACAATATTTCGCAAGGCCGCTCGATTTCGATTACGATCTTCCGCTCCGAAGGATCGGAGTGAAGATGCCCGTTCCGGTCACCATCGACGAGCACTCAAACTACCTTGCGCGCCTCCTCGCTATAGTGCGGTTGTTTGCTGCGGTGCATGAGTCCGGTTCTGGCCCATCGCGACATTTCGTTGCGATGCAGAACTTGGTCGCTATCGAGGGCATAACGGACATCGAGCAAGCCGTACCAATGAGTTCGCGCCTAGCAAGGTGCAACGGTAGAACACCCTCCCCCCGACGACTGAGAGCGGGTCAACGTTCCAACGTCGTGACGCCTCGTAGCTGCGGCTTGAACAGCCGGCCCTTTTCCACCACCAGCACGACCGCCAAGGAAGCCAGCGTGCAGAGGAAGAACCCGGTCGCAAACGGCAAAAGCGTGCCGTCATAGTCTTGGCCGATCGTCGTGCCAATGCCGATGCCGAGCAGCGTGGTGATCGACCCATAGAGGGACGAGGCGGTGCCGGCGATATGGCCCTGCGGTTCCATCGCAAGCGATGTGAAATTGGCGAACATCAGCCCGAACGCGAACATCATCAGTGCCGTCAGCGCCATGAACAGCGGCAGCGATAGCGTTTGGGTTTTCACTGCCATAAGCATCATCCCTGCCACCGCCACGAAGCCGATCAGTGCGCCATGCGAAATAATCCGCATGCCAACCCGGCCAACAAAACGCGCATTGAGAAAGCCAGCCACTGCGACGCCGATCGCGACGGCTGCGAACGCCAACGGAAATAAATGTCCAAGCCCGTAAATTTCGGTGAATGCCTGCTGTGACGAGAACACGAATGCGAACAGCGCACCTTGCACGCTACCGGCCGCCAGCGCATAACCCAGCGTCTGCCGGTTGGTGACGGTCTGGCGAAAGGCCCCGAGCACGTCGCGAACAGCAAGCGACTTGCGCTCGGCTAATGGCAAGGTTTCCGGCATCCGTAGCCCGTTCCAAATCAGTGCAAGCACTCCGTAGAGCTTCAACACGATGAAGATGCCGCGCCACTGCGTCAGCAACATCACCGCCTGACCTAACGACGGCGCGATTACTGGCACGGCGATGAAGACCATCATCGCCAGTGACATGACGCTGGCCATGCGGCGGCCGGCGTAGCAGTCGCGAACGATCGAAATCGCAATCACACGGGTGGCGGAGGTGCCAAGCCCCTGCAGCACTCGCGCCAGCAGCAATGTCTCGAAAGACGATGCCGTAATCGCGAGCACGCTGGCGATGCAATACAGCGCCATACCGTCGATCAGGACTGGACGCCGGCCGAAACGGTCTGAAAGAGGTCCCATGATGAATTGGCCAACGCCGAAGCCGATCAGGAACGCCGACAAGACTTCCTGCGGCTGGTTGGCAGTGGTGATGTGGAATGCCGATGCGATGTCCGGTAGCGCTGGCAGCATCATGTCCATAGCCAGCGGGTTCAAGGCCATGATCGACGCGATCACGACAACAAATTCTGGAAAGCCCATCGGCCGGTGGCTCGATGAAACCCAAGCGTCGGCATTCGTATCAGTCACGCAGTGCACCTCACTGTAGCGACAAAGCTTTATCGGCCGTGCTGTGCGTCGCACAACCCATTTTCCGGGATGGCTGGTACGCCGCCCGCCGCGCACTTCGAGCCAGACCAGTCGGACCGCGTCTGCTGCGATCCCTCAGAAAGCTTAACGGCTCCAATCGATCTTCCGATAGGCGAAGGGGTACGTCCGGTGCATACTATGGCGCATGACCGCCTTCATCTATTTTGGCGAAATGCTAGTGGCGTCCCTGATCGCAATCGTCCTGCTGGCAATTTCTCCGTTCAGAATGAGTTCCGATGCCGCGCTTTTAGTCGCGGGCTTCGTTACGTGGACGCTTGCCGAATATGTTGTTCATCGTTTTGTGCTGCATGGTCTCGTACCAACCCAACATGCGCTTCATCATGCCAACCCGGACGCGGCAGTCCTCAATATCGTTTGGCAGATATGGGCCTGTTTCGCACTGATCTATTTGACCGCCGGCGGCGCCTTTCTCGCGGGAGGCTTAGTCGCCTACGCATGGTACCTATTCGTGCATCATTGCGCACATCACGGTCACGATAAGTTGCCGTTACCCCTGCTTGAGCATCACCGAAGACATCATCAATTCGCGACGCGAAACTACGGCGTCAGCACAACGCTGTGGGATCGCGCATTCGGGACGATGTTGCGCTAATGACCCGCGAAAGAGGTGGTGGTCTCAACTGGTCGATGCAACACTTTATCTTGAAGGAGAGATGGAGTGTGCTTGATGGGTCACAGATTTCATAGAGGGTTTACTGCGGCAGAGAAAACGGAGTTATGGGATCGCTCGAAGCGCGGAGAGTCGCTGAAGGCGATTGGACGAGCGTTTGGTAAGCCGTCATCGTCGATCTATTTTTTGGTGGCTCCGCATGGTGGGATTCGTCCTGCTCAGCGGCGTCGCTCCAGGCTGGCATTGACGCTCACGGAACGCGAGGTGATTTCCAGAGGCATTACGGCAGATCAATCGGCACGATCGATCGCCAAGTTGCTTGGCCGCTCACCCTCGACGGTAAGCCGAGAGATTTAATGCCTGTGTTGCGTCGACCGGTTGAGCCGGCAGGGGTAAAGCGGACATCAATTTCAGAAGGGCCGACGTCTGAAAATGACCCTGTGGTGTTTTTCCAAGAATACATTGATACTGCGGCGGATGTTCTCGCAATGTCGTGACAGGCAGCGAGTGGCCCCGGCTGGCAGGCCTCGCGCGCAGCAATCGCACTAATGCGAGGTCGCCTCGGTTGGCGGCCTATCCGGCGAAAATCTGCCCCGGAATAGCTACGAGGCCGACAACCAGCAGGGCCGGCACTGCATGGAACGGCCGCATGACCCACCCCTCTGGTAACGCGCCGAATCGCTTGCGCCGATTATGCACGGGCATCAAAAATACGAAAGTGCACCTCAGGGCTTGCGCGCGACCTCGATGGTGAGATGCGACAGCGATTTAAATCGCGCAAGCCTGGCGCGGTAGTATTGGGGGTCGCGTCCCTTGTTGGTGACGACCGAAACAATCGCCCCGAGATGTCCCGGCCCCAGGCGCCAAAGATGCAGATCGGCGAGCTTGTCCCCGTCAGCCTCGAGCTCCTCGCGTAGCTTGTTGGCCATGCCCTTGTCGGGATTCATGTCGAGCAGGATCGCGCCGGTGTCCCGGATCAGGCCGTAGGACCAACTGGCGATTACGAAAGCCCCGATGATGCCGGCAAGCGGGTCCATCCAAAGCCAGCCAAAGGCGCGCGCGAGCAGGAGGCCCGCGATCACAAGCACCGATACCGCGGCGTCGGCAATGACATGGATCACCGCAGCACGCATATTGTTGTCGCGGGCGGTCGATCCATGTGCGTGCTCGTGCTCTTCGAAAACGGTCGGATAATGCAGCCCGCCGAGCCGCACCGTCGCGGTAAAGGCATGCGGTTCCGGAATCTCGTCATACGACTCCAGGAAGCCGCCTCTGTCGACCATCGCGAAAAGCTGTCGCGTTCCGTCGGGACGCACCGTTTCGATCGACGACGCTTGTGCCGTCGGGGCAGCGCCGGTGATGGCACGAAGACGGAAGCGCGGCGGCACCCCATCCTCGAAAACTTCCAGGGCCACGAACCCGCCGGCGGTCGCGATCTCGCGCTGTTCGTCATGGTCACGGCCTTCATGCGCGTGCCCATGACTATGACCGTGACTATGGCCATGATGCTCGCCGCCGCTCAGGAGCCACGCGCTCGCGACGTTTACCGCGAGACCAACAAAGGCGATCGGGATCGCCTCGGCAAAATGAATGGGAACGGGTTGGAAAATGCGGCTGACCGACTCATAGCCGATCAGGAGTGCGATCATCGCCAGAACGATAGCGCTTGTGAAACCGGCGAGATCGCCGAGCTTACCGGTGCCGAACGTGAAAGCTGGATTGTCGGCGTGCTTGCGCGCGTAGGTATAGGCGAGCGCGGCCAACAATAGCGCGCCGGCATGCGTGCTCATGTGCAGCCCGTCCGCGACCAGCGCGATCGAGCCGAACAGCAGGCCGCCGATGATTTCCGCGACCATCATGATGCCGCACAGCCAGATGACCGCCCAGGTCCTGCGCTCGCTCTTCTCGTGTCCTTCGCCGAGGAAGACATGGCTATGAAAGGCCGCCGCCGCGTCGTTGTAGTTGTCGGTCATGGTGTCCCTCACTTCAGGTAGGTGTGGACCACTTCGATGAGCTGATCCGCCGCGTCGGCGTTAAGGGCGCCCGGGTTCTTTTCGGGATCGACGAGATGGGTGCGGATGTGGTCTTCCACCACCTCGGCCATCAGACCGGCGACGCCGCCGCGAACGCCGGCAATCATATGCATGATGCGCTCGCATCCGGCCTCCTCATTGAGCGCCCGCTCGATCGCTTCGATCTGGCCGCGAATGCGCCCAACCCGTGCGAGCAGCTTCTTCTTTTCTCGGATCGTGTGTGCCATGGCGCACCATATAGGGTACCCCCCTATGCCATGTCAACGGGTGATGGCATGCGGTACTCCGCGTCGGATCGGTTTCGAGATCCTGCCGGGTTCCTGCTTTGCGCGGCGAGTCTTTGCATGTCACCATCTGCTTAAATCGACGGGAGGGTCGCTATGCGCTGGTGTGTCTCGATCGGGGCGCTGCTTGTTGCGGGGGCAATGGCCGCGGGCGACGTTGCCGGCATTGCCGCGCCGGATTCCAGCTCTCAACTGACCGACGCCAAAGACAATTTGTCGTCCGTCGACATCGAACTCGCCATCGCCGTCGATGTCTCCTATTCGATGGATTTGGACGAACTTGCCGTCCAACGCGAAGGCTACGCGCAGGCGATCGTCTCGAAAGATTTCCTTCAGGCGATAAGAACGGGTCCACACAGCAAGGTGGCAGTGACCTATTTCGAGTGGTCGGCATCAAGCGACCAGAAGATTGTCATTCCCTGGCGAGTGATCGACGGCCCGGAGTCCGCCGACGCGGTGGCTGCCGAGATCATGAAAACGCCGGTTCGCCGGGGCTCGCGCACCTCGATTTCCGGTGCGATCTATTTCGCAATGCCGCTATTCGAGGAGAATCCATACCACGGGCTACGGCGCGTCATCGATATCTCCGGGGATGGCCCCAACAACAATGGCGCCCCAGTCACCGATGCACGTGATGCAGCCCTGCAGAAGGGTATTACGATCAACGGCCTGCCAATCATGGTGAAGGAGCCATCCTATTCGACGATGGATATCGACAATCTCGATTTGTACTACGAGGATTGTGTCATTGGAGGGCCGGGCTCGTTCGTGGTGACGATCAAGGACCGCGACAAGTTCAAGGAGGCGATCCGGAGCAAGCTCATACTTGAGGTCGCAGGCCGGACGCCGGAGCACCGTATCGTTCCGGTCATCGAGAAAGATCCGGGGGTGCCCTGTCTGGTCGGCGAGAAAATGTGGCAGGACCGCTGGGGGCGGTAAGCGTCAACTGTATCCTATTCAACAACACCGGACGCTTCCCTAGCGGACCGCGATGTCCGTTCATGGCACTGTTGCGAAGTGCCGGCGGGCTCTGAAATTGTCTGCTTATCGGGGTTGATCGGAAATGATATCCGTCCGTTGTCTGCACGGAGATGTGAATCATGACCGACCTTGGCGTCCAGGATGCGGCGGCGAAGGCCGACCACATGGTCAATCCCGCGTCCCTCGCCGCAAGCATGATCGACGAGCGTGCGCCCGATATCGTGGAAGCCCTCAACGACATGCCTCCGGAACTCGCGGTCGCGGTTCTACTCCATCTGCCGCCCGATCGCGCCATTGAAGTCCTCGACCAGCCAGGGCTGGAACGCGAGCCTGAACTCATCACGCTGATGCCGCGGACAGTAGCCGCGAAGCTGCTTGCCGGCGTGTCGGCCGACCGCCTCGCCGATGTCTTCCGCCAGGTAAAAGAGCCTCACTGCTCCGAGCTGCTCGATCTGCTCGACCCCGGCACCAGGGTCAACATCCGCCGCCTGCTGGAATATCCGAAGGACACCGCGGGATCGATCATGACGACGGAATTCGCCAGCGTTCCCTCGACCTACACCGTCGGGCAGACGCTCGACTATATCCGTCACGTGGAAAGCAGCCGGGAAACCGTCTACGCGATCTACGTGCTGGATCCCCTCAGCAAGAAGCTGGTCAAAACGATCACCCTGCGCCGGCTGATCACGGGAGATCCGGAAGCACAGGTGCTGTCGGTAGCCCGTCCTGGCCGTCTGATCACCGCCACTCCCCTGATGGACCGGGAAGATGTCGCGCGCCTGATCTCGAAGTACGACCTCCTCGCGGTGCCGGTCGTCGACCATGGTCGCGTCATTGGAATCGTCACGGTCGACGACGTCATCGACGCCATCGTCCAAGAATCCACCGAGGACGTGCAGAAGTTCGGCGGCATGGCGGCCATCAACGAGCCGTACATGGAAGTCGGCTTCTGGCAGATGATGAAGAAGCGCGGCGGCTGGTTGTGCGCGCTGTTCCTGTCCGAAATGCTGACGGCGTCGGCGATGCAGGGCTACGAAGGCGAGCTCGAGAAGGCGATCGTACTGACGCTGTTCATCCCACTAATTATGAGCTCGGGGGGCAATTCCGGATCGCAAGCCACGTCCCTTCTAATACGCGCATTGGCCTTGCGTGAACTGGAGATTAAGGACTGGTGGCACGTGGCGCTGCGGGAAGTCCCAAATGGCCTCGCTCTCGGAACGATGCTGGGCCTGGTCGGTATCGTACGCATTTCGCTCTGGCAGTATCTGGGCTTCTATGACTACGGCGAACATTGGTTACTGATAGCGTTGACAGTCGGCGTCGCCCTGATCGGCATCGTCTTATTCGGCTCGTTGACCGGATCCATGCTTCCGTTCATTCTGCAACGGATTGGGTTCGACCCGGCCAGCGCCTCGGCGCCGTTTGTCGCAACCCTGGTCGACGTCACGGGATTGGTGATCTATTTCACCGTCGCTTCGATAATCCTGCGAGGAACGTTGCTCTAGACCAGACAAGCCGCCGAATCGAGCATCGTTTTCGAGCTGCTTACTTCTGGACGTGAGTACACGCTCTCGGCTGGCGTGAGTCTATTGGGCGATCTATTTCGCACAGTATGGTCGGTAAGCTTAACCGGCCTTTCGGCGTCCGGTCGCACGTTCGGGTTTCGCAGCTTTTTTCTGAGCGCGGCCCTTCCCCTCAATTGGCAGGAGCATTTCTTTCTGACCGGCTGAAGCCTTGCGGGCTTCTTGCCCTTTGGGGCAGCTGCCTCGCTGGCGCATCCGGTGATGTCACGAACGATGGAGGTACTCGCCAAGCATGACGATGTGGATGAAGAGTAGCGGTGTAACACTTCCGACGATGCGACGGTGAGCCTTTCGACGTCCAAATCCACGCATAGCATAGCACGTGCTATCGTCGTGTTGCTGTTTTGGGATACGGTAGGGGCTCGCAAGCGCCAATGCGCGGCTTTTTGTATCGAGCCCGATAAGCGTCAACCGCATGTGCCAGGAAAATGCTGGCGCTGAACAGTGCCATAAGCGCAGTGGCCAATTCAAACATGGAAATCACCTAATACTGCGCGCTGATCCTGGCGGATTCATAAAGGTCGGTGTTTCAGGTTGATTTCATCGCCCGGAAAAGACGCTGACTGCGCCATTGTGCCGTTTAAGCTAGTCGAGTGGCCGCGGGCATTCGATTTAAGCTTTTAAGCTGTCCACCGCTTGGTACTTAGTTCAGCCATTTCTTTCGAAAACTTCCGGAACATAGCGATCCGCTTACTTGTGAATTCTGCAATGACACTGGGAAATTCAAAGGGCGACCTAATCGTCGCAAGCCTCTGGGCGAATTCAAAAGCAAATTGCATGTTGGCTTGTGCCATTTCCAGCAGCTTTGCTTGATAAGCCCGCACGTTTGCCGTGGCTGAGGAAAAATCAAACCCTTTCTTTGAATCGTTATCCGTCATCGTCTGTTTGCAGTCATCTTGTAAGGCTGTTACCGGATTTTCAACGAGAGGAGCCTCTTGTTGTAAGGCTGTCACCGGATTCTCAACAAGAGGAGCCTCTTGTTGTAAGGCTGTCACCGGATTCTCAACAAGAGGAGCCTCTTGTTTTGAGTCGTTATGACGCTTCGGGAGCGATTCAGTCGGGCCTGCCCCAACCGAGCGCAGACGCCTGTCTTTCGGGCTTCTAACAATTGCCTGAGCGGCCCGTTGGGCCTTCGCGGCTATTTTCGGGCTGTGGGCGTGCTTTGACGCCGTTGCCGGGTTACGTTTGCTCATCTGATCCTCCAGGGGGATGATTGGGTCGACCACATTTGTGAAACGTGCTGTGCAGTGTAACGTTCCAAACGCAGGGTTATGGCGTTACACATTAATGCCCATTCACTATATTAAATTCATCATATTAAATTCATCGCATGTTCGTTCATGCATGTCGGGCCGCTGCAACTTTAAAACGCTATGCTTGGGGAGCGTAACCAGCGGCGGCTGACTGTCAGCGGTCTCGCTCACCTGAAGGCCGTTGAGCGTCTGGTGCCGCAATTAAACAAGTTGCGAGGTCCTGTAGCGGATTGATCATCTGTCCGCTTGCGTTGAAGTGAAGGCATGACTTCACCGGCGCGAACACGACCTCTCAGTCACCGGCAAAAGCCTATACGGGCGGTGATGGAATGAGCTTGCTCTTCCGAGTTCCGGAGTCGCTGGTCAATATCGCTCACTTTCAAAAATTAATGGATGCGTTACCAGCGCCGTCCCCAGCCGCGGCTCCACCTGCTTCCCCATCCGCTGCCACCTCGAAAGAGTCGAATGACGAGGAGAAGCAATATCGCACCGATGGTAGCGTTGACGATTGCGCTGATCACTCCCGTACCAATGTGGATGCCTAGCTGAGGCAATAACCAACTTCCGATAAAGGCGCCCAAAATCCCCACAATGAGGTCGCCAATGATCCCAAAGCCGGTCCCTCGCACGATTTGACCTGCCAACCAGCCTGCAACGAGACCCACAAACAATATGACCAATAGGTTTTCACTCGAAATATTCATTGTACCACCTCGGCGTTTGGTTCAGACACAGCACTACAAGCTGATCTGCTGCTGCTGTCTGTACAAATTTGATCAGGCAGGTTACTGCGGTTTCGCATTTTAGATCACGCGGGAGCGCGACGCTCTCAGTCACCGATAGATGCCGACACGGGGCGGTGATGTAATCAGCATGCTCCTCCAAGTTCGGAGTCGCTGGTCAATATCGCTCACTTCCAAAAGATTAATGAATTGGGAGCCACGCCCAAGGAACCCTTATCGTCGGCCAAAGCCGCGCTGGCGCGGGCCTCGTCGGCCAGCACCTGAACCACGGCGTTTGCCGATTGAATGAGGGGGAGGGCCTCCGCCATGCACCTTCATAGTTACCGGGACGAAGACCGCTCGAGGCACCTGGACCTGATCGGTGGACGCGGGCACCCCTGGTCGATCGACCTGGTCGCCGCAATAGCCTCTGCCCTGTTATTGGTGGGCTTCGGCTGTGCCCTAATAGCGGTGTGGGTCCACTAGCGCGGCGGGCCGCAATGGCTGGTCAAGGACCGCGCCAACCCGATCGGCCGGACCTGGCGGGAAAAGTCAACCCTCCCCTTGCAAAATATGTGCCAGATTTCAAAGGCTTGGCGGCCGCACATCGACACTTCGACGGTCGACGAAGGATGGCGCGACGGGGCCGGGCTTGGCATAGCGGATAAAGGAGCGAAATCCGAAGGAGCGAAGATGAAACAGAAATCAGGGCCGGATAAAGCGCCGGCAGAACAGGTGCCGAAGAACATCCGGCGCCAGACGCCGAAAGTATTCTGCGGAAGAGAAGATCCGCATTGTGCTGGAAGGGCTGCGTGGTGAGGAGAACATCTCGGGGCTCTGCCGCCGCGAGGGTATCGCCGCCTCGATGTATTACGGCTGGTCGAAGGAGTTCCTGGAGGCCGGGAAACGCCGGTTGGCGGGCGACACGGCCCGTGCGAGGTGAAGGACCTTCGTCGTGAGGCCACAGCCCTGAAGGAGGTCGTGGCCGATCTCACCCTGGAGAACCACCTGCTTAAAAAACTAACTACTTTGGGCCAGCAGCTTGGCCAGTTGTCTCGGTGCTTCCGCCGCGCCGAGTTTCACGCCGCTCATGCCGTCCAGTACGCCGCGCTTCACGACGTTCGTGACGACCGGCGCGTCGTTCTTGACGGCGTTCCATCCCGGCAGTTTGGGCCTCCGCTTCAGATGCTATGAACTCTACAGGAAGCGTTGCCGCGCCAAAGATACCGGCGAACAAGGTGAAAGCCTTTCGACGAGAGATGCCTTGATTGAAAGTTTCACTCATAGTGCAATCTCCTGAGCACCAAAAAAATACGAAGTCACGAATAGCGTGAGATGCGATCCGCGCATTGACGTACATCAAGCAGAGCAAAAGCAGCGGTCCGGCCTATCACGCAAAAGCATCCATCACCCGGTCCATCGCCGGGGGTCTCCTTCACCTTCCAGCCATTCGGCAGCGACCAGGGGCGACGCCGGCTTGAAATCCCTGGATGGAAACCTAGTCGGCGCAAAAGGGGCACGGTCCGAACCCACCGATCTGGAGAGTGGCCAAAAAACATCACGATCAGAATTTTGCTCAGTGTCAAAATCCTTGTCGAATTTGGGCCTCAGTGCCCCGGTTCCATCCACTACTCGGTTTGCGGTGAAAAAGCCTACCTTGCCGACTGGGTGGCAGGGAAACGTGGGGGTTGCTCTATGTCGAGCTGGGACGAAGAGATGTTCACCATGATGAGCGGGCTTGCCGCCGTTGCAGTTTTCTGCATCGCGGCCTTGCTGTGGTTGGTGTGACGCTCTTGGAGGGCGGCAACAATGTCGCGTCATGAAGACGGGACTTGGAAGATCGTCGGCGCTTTCATGATCGTGTGCTCGATATTGGCCGCTTTGATCATGGTGATGTGATCCCAATGGCGGGCAGCGCTTGCATGAAGCGCCCTAGACACCGTGGGTCCAATCGTAACCGCCGCGCGTGATCAGGCGAACACGATCACCGTCCCGCTCAACGCGAAGGCGGTAGACGTCGTCTTTCACTTCGTGGAGCCAGTCCGGGCCGTGAGGGACGATGGTGGACTTGGTCGGGATGCAGAACTTCAAGGCCTTAAACATGTGGCCAACATAAGCATCCGCAGGGGTCTTTTGCGAAGGCGCCCATCAGATACGAAGGGATCATTTCTGGCCGGGTGGGATCGCTCCAGTGGCTTGATCCTGCAAAGGCGGCCCGCTGCTTTCGGTTGCCGGAACGCTGCTCTTAAGCTGGTCTGGCGCCGTACAGTCACCGGCCCAAAGCTTAGTACCCCGGACCGTTCCCACGAGGGTGCAGCCGACCGTTTTCGGCTTCATCCGAGCCGCCGACTTCCCGCCCCCCGTTGGAGGCTTAGAAGCGTCCTGAGCATACACGCTCGTCGAAAGGATCAATGCCGCCGCAAGCAGAAACAGCTTCATGTACTATTCCTTCGCCCTTAGCCCAATCTCGACCAACCTGCACGGGTCGCCAGCAAAAGGCCGCCCGCAGTATGCCGAGCGGCCTTCCGGGCTCACAATTGTTACGGAATGAAAACGGCCTCGGCCCCGGTGCGATGATGATGATACGTGTTCTCAACGCTGACGACTGACCGGGGCGCATCTTCACCCAGTCCGGGCCGCGTCCCCGAGCCTAAGGCAAAGTAGGCGCGCCGCCGCGACTTGGTTTTTACTTCGAACCCCTGAAAACCCGGCGAACGCCACGCACGATTCCCGCAATCCCGAAAATCAGGACAACAGGCAGCGCGTATATGGCCAGCGCGCTAACGGCGAATGTCAGTGCGTCCTTGCCAATCACGAGGCAGCAGAAAGCCGAGCACCGCCACAGCAGTCAGCGCGAGAAGTACCGGGCCTACGGGGTGAACGGGAGAGGAAGCGCGCATCACGGCTTTACCCGCTGGCCTCGCTTCATGCGACGCATGGCAGCGCCGTATGATCCGGCTCAGGCGAAACAACTTAGGGACGATCAGGGTGCTTTTTGAACTGCAGCATCGCTACACTAAGGCGTTCTTCGGAGAGACGTTTTTGGAGGTAGTGTACCTCAGCCTCGCTCAGCTTGGTTTTGAGTAGGCGCTGATATTTATCAATGTTGCGTTCATGGACACGTAAAAGGGCAGCGTCTCTTCTGTCCATAATGAAGCTCGCGCCAAAACAAGCGATAGGCCCCACCACCACTAGCGCAAGGCAGGCAGGTGGCGGCGGGGCCTGGGGGTGCGCCGCCACGTGAATAACGGCGCGACTCCAGCTTGGCACACTCGGCTGCTGTGCTCGTAGTCCGTCCTGGCAATCGCCGCCAGCATGTCAATCAACATTCCGTCAATCGCCTCGAGCTCGGTGCAAGATTGCCCTCCTGCGACCGCGCATCGCCAAATGGCGCGGGCCTGGGAAAGGCTGGGCGCCACGGGACGGCGCGCGAGGCCATCGGCACTGGCCAGGGCCTCATCCAAAGCCCTGTAATCCGAAAATCGTTCAATTCGACCTATCCGATAAAAGGAACTTTAGGTCGTTCGGCAGATGTTGAGTCGATGACCGTCTCCGACCACTGGACCGAAGTTTTGAGGTGCCCCAATTGCGCGCTGACCGGCGTGGCCGTTCTGTCGCAGCCCAACGGCAGCGACAGCGTGCTCGTTGAAACCTTGCCCGCGGGCTTCAAGGCGGTCACGTCGAAATACGGCGACACGTTCTACTGTGTGGCTTGCGGCCGTCCGGCGAGTGGGGTGAACGCACGGTTCCTATAGCAGGGGCGAGGTAGCGGAGCGCGCCGGCAAGGGGAGCGGATTTATGCCGCGATCATGCGCGAGATAGCCGTGGCGGGTACTGCCCGGTCGATCTATGGAACTGATTTGGATCTTAGGTCTTAAACCTATTGCAGCGTACCTAGCCTTGGAGCGTCTCATGGCAGATGAGAAGAACCCCTTTGAAGCCCTTCAAGCCCTCATGCTTGAAAATCTCGAAAAGGTGCAAGGTGCCACTCAAAGCTACATCGATATGGTTGAAAAGGCCATGCAAGGCCTTCCTGGTGCCAATCAAGAGCGAATAGCCGACTTCAAAACATACCTTGAGCGGCAAGTTGCAGCCAACCGTGACTTCTTGGAAAAGCTTCTGCGTGCAAAGGATTTCCAGGAAGCTTTACGCATTCAAGTAGAATATTTTCAGTCTCAACTGAAGGCCGTCGCTGAAGATGCAAGCAAAATCAGCGCCCAAATATTCAAGGGCCCAACAGCAGCGTGAGAAGCGACCAATTTATGGGGACGCGCCCTAGCGGCCAGTTCTGAGTCATGGGCGGCGGTTCCGACGAAGAACCGCGGCAAGAAACTGGATCCCGGTGACGATCTGGCTCGCGCCAATGGCCAGCCCAACGCCGATCAGGGCGGCGACATAGGGATTCGGCGCCCAATGCCAGGCGATATTGCTCGCCATCACCGCGAAGAAGATCAAGGCTTGCAGCAAGAACCACATTAGCTCCGCCAAAAGTCAGACATCGACTAAACATCTCGACGACGACGTGCCCGCCAACACGCTTTTCTCAGGATCTACGCGCCAAGCGCGACAGCAAGTTGACGTACCTCACTGCTTGGATCGCCCCTTTTGTACGCGTGCCATCGATTGCGCGTCGTGCCGCTCGATTGCTTGCGGGGGCCGCCCGTCCAGCCGGTCCGCGATCTCGCGGATGGCTTGTAGGTCGCCTTGCTCCGCTTTCTCTGCCAACTTATCAGCGACGATGCGCAGGCGTCGGCCCGCCGCCGCTTAATAGTGCCACGCGGAGCGCATCCGCGAACGGCTTCTCCCGGTTCACGGAGCCAATCGGCCTGCCCATGTTTCCCGCCTCCTAGAGGTTTGAAGCTTCAAGCAAATCCGTGACGCAACTATGATGCTATGTAAAGGCGTTGCCTCTCGACGGGGGGTCCGTTGATCTGCATCAACGATTGCAACTACCGGTGCGCTATACGGGAAAGTGTCGTTTTCGGCCCAAAATGGCGCAAATTGCTCGGGTGACGGGTTAATTCAGGGTAGGCGTATGGGGCGTTATATCGACGAAATCCTGCAACCCGGCGAGAGAGTGCTGTACTCGACGAACGAGCACTGGATGTTCTTTCTGCCGGCAATCGCGGTGTGGATCGTGGCGGTTGTGTTTCTGGTGCTGTCGCGCATGGTCGCCGCCGACGCGCTGATATGGGTCTGCGTGGCCTTGGCGGCGGTCGCAGGCCTCGTGGCCTTGTACTGGACGGCGACGGCATGGTTCCACCGCTGGATCACCGAGACCGACGTCACCAACATGCGGGTCGTCCACAAGACCGGTTTCATCAAGCGGCGGACCTTCGAAATGAGCCTCGACAAGATCGAGAGCGTCGACGTCAACCAGAGCATTCTTGGCCGCCTTATGGACTACGGCGACATCACCATTCAGGGTGTCGGCGAGGGCACGGAAACCATTTCCACCATTGCCTCGCCGCTCGCGTTTCGCAATGCCATCACGACAAGACCTGTCGGCAAGTAACGGCCATGCAGCAGACGTGGAAATTTTTCCCTCCCCCGGAGGAGGCGGCATAAGAATTCTTCGACTGCAAGGCCGCCAGCGTTCAGCGAAAGGGCGCGCCCCGAATTTCAGGCGAGCCGGGAAGGACCCGCAAGCCTTCGTTTAAATAGGTAGCGGGAACTACTTCTCACGGTCCTCGTTGGTTCCCTACACCCTCTCGAGATGTCTAAGCATTGGCACGGATCGCTGCACCACAGCGGCAAGGTGTCTAGCCGGCAGGGAGCGCGCAGCGGTGCGGCGTGGGAAAACCGGGGCGGGCTTGCCCGCGATCAAAAGCTCGCGGGGAGGACCGCCCTTTTTTAGTCACGCTCTTTCAGTAGCGGCTGCTCATGCAAGACCGCGCTGAGCAGTGAGCTGTGAACCTCGATATCCCCGTTGTAGTTGATGAGGCCCAGCTTGCGAAACTTGTTCATGAAGTGGCTGACTCGGGATCGCGTGGTGCCTACCATTTCCGCCAATGTTTCCTGACTGATGTTGGGGCTGATCGGCTGCGGGCTGCCTTCCTTGCCGAAAT
>Ga0210406_10003355_pt1 | contig 17603 bp, 14 predicted proteins | sample IncBWC30MmetaG_FD_155454 | JGI IMG/M metagenome (GOLD analysis project Ga0210406, IMG submission 155454) | Forest soil microbial communities from Barre Woods Harvard Forest LTER site, Petersham, Massachusetts, United States - Inc-BW-C-30-M | ecosystem: Environmental > Terrestrial > Soil >... | reverse complement strand
ATCCCATCATCTACGAACGCGCAGCTTATGGCGCTACCGTGAGCCAACTAATCACCGACTTCGGACATACGACCAATCTCGTTGCCAGCGCCCACCTCCGCGAAAAAGCCGAGGATCAAACTGCGCTGGCCACTCAGCAGGATATTCTGCTGGCCATCGATCAGGCCTTCTATGGCGTGCTGCAAGCGCGTGCCGTATTACGCGTCGCACAAGAGACCGTCAAATCCCGGCAGCTGCTCTCTGACCAGGTAACTGCCCTCACCAAAAGCAAATTGAAGTCCGACTTGGACCTGAGCTTCGCAAACGTCAACCTAGCCCAGGCAAAACTTTTGGAGCTCGACGCGGACAACAATGCGAAGTCAGCCCTCGCCACCCTTTCCGCGCTGTTGGCGGTCCCCTTGCAAGACTCGGCCGTGTTGGTGGAACACGAGGAAGAAGTAAAATCTCCGCCCGCCAATCTTGACATGTTAGTCGCAGACGCTTTGCGCCAGCGTCCGGAGATCCTTGCCCAGGAGTTTCAGACGCAGTCTGAACAGAAACTGCACCAGGCCGACCGTGACCAATTTTACCCAACCATCAGCGCCCTGGGCGCGGTTGGAGAGGCTCCGATCCGCAACGATCACCTCTCTAGCTGGTATGGCGCCATTGGTGTCAATGTGCAGATTCCCGTGTTCAATGGGTTCCTGTATCCAGCAAAGTCTCGTGAGTCGGAGTTGCGCGCCCGCGCCGCAAACGAGAACCTCATAGACTTGAAGAACAGGATTGCACGCGACGTACGCACGAGCTGGCTGAACGCAACCACCGCCTACAGTCGTCTCAGTGTCACGCAACAATTACTTGATCAATCGAACCTGGCTCTGAACCTCGCACAGACCCGCTACAACCTCGGGTTGGGATCGATCGTGGAGCTGAGTCAGGCCCAGCTTCAACAAACCCAAGCTGAAATCAGCAATGCGCAAGCCGGTTACGACTACCGCCTCGCCCTGGCGATCTTGAAGTATCAGACCGGGGGCTAGAAGCTCCGACACCAGCTCGCATTAGTGTCCAAGGGTGTTCGCGGCTCTCAAAAGAACTCGGCCAGGGCGGTGATTTAATCGAGGATTTGCTGGATCCTTCTGTCAGCGCCGACGCGAGACAATTTAGAAAGCGATTTCTTGAGAGGAGAAAATTCATGGCCGATAACCGAAGCGTATTGCGCAATCCATCCGTTCAACCCGAGCCCAACCTCAGTGCTGAGATTCAGCGACGCGCTTATGAGGTTTACATTCAGCGGGGACAGGAGGATGGGTATGCCTTGGACGATTGGCTTAAGGCCGACTCTGAACTTCGAACTCAGACCCACCACCGCCAGGCGGCGTATCCCAGTCGAGCAGCATAGTACAGCCGCCATCTTAAGGCACGAGGCCAGGGGGCGCGGTTCAACGCGTCCCCCTTTTTACGCAAATGCTAACGGCGTACTTCGATCTGATTGACGACCTGATTCACGTTAGGAGTGTTCTGGGCTAGAAGCTCAGCTTCCTTGCGCACGGTGGGATTCTTTACAGATCCGGTGAGCGTGAGAACACCGTTCTTTGCATTGAACTTGATATGCTGCTTATCCAGTCCCTTTGAAATCAAACTGGCCTTGTAGTTATTTTCGATTCCATCATCCAAGTTGGACTCCATCTTCCGGGCCTGGTTTTCGTTGCCGACCGGCTCCACACTGATTTCGTTGGCTATGACGCGCGTCCCGGCGTTGCTTTGCGCGATATCCCCAGCACGAGTTTTCGCCTCATCGGAATGCAGGGTACCACTCAACGTAATGGTGTTCTTGCTGATATCTTCGCTGACGCTCACATCATGCAGATCTGCCTGCTCAAGCGCTGTCTTGACGCTTTCTTTATATGTGATTGTGCTGGGTGCCTTGCTGCTGCAGGCAACCCCCGCGCCGAGCAAGGCAAAGAGCATCAGAATCGTTCGCATGCGGTCATGTTTTCTTTTCGTCATTGTTCTCCCCCTTAGTTTCACATCCACGTAGAACACAACATTGCTCTGGCCGTTGGCTTAGCTGGCCTCGTGCCTCGCAACATTAGGGATCATAGAGAGGGGAGCCGGTCTGAATGATCCGTCACACACCCGACGCGTCGCACAAAGGTCGGGTACGTCCAATCTCGAACACTTGCTCCGAAGCCTGCACTCATCGAACGGATCCCGCCGGTTTAAGGTAATCGCGGATGCCTACAGACTTTCCCGTATTTCAAGAGGCTGCGGTCAATGCTAAAAAATCAGCACAGACTACCAGTCTTCATGAGTTAAAAATATGGTTTCGCATTGTGCAAATCCGGCATGCGGCGTCCCGTTGCGATATCTGCGAGACGGTCGGCTTTTTCAATTCGAAGTACGGTGCAAGAGTTCGCGGAGCCTGATTCGAGAAGAACGCGAAGAGGTTAAAAAGGACAACCGGCACGTCTCGCACTACTGGCTTTGTGCCGCGTGTTCGATCCTCTTAACATTGCAGTTTGATCCATCATCGGGCGTGGTCCCTGTCTCTATTGAAAATAGTGCCGCCCGGGCAGCATCTGCGGCGGCATAGGTGATTGCGGCGCGCCTACATGACAATCTTCACATCGGGTGCAGAATTCGCCCGATGCCGCCCGGCAGGCGAAATCGCTTACATTGTCGTCGATGTTGACTGAACCTCTCCAATCTCCTTCCAATACGAGCTCGAGCTGGCTTGGGGTTTACCTTGGTTAGCTCGCGCTCCCGCCTAAAAGGCAAATTGCACAGAAGATTGAGTGCCGAATCTATCCAGCCGCCGAGATGCTTGCCTAAGGAGTGGGTGGAAGAACGGTAATGCCGTTCGGGCCAATTTGGACGGAGACGGTGCTAGCGCACTCGGAGCAGAGAAAGACGCGGGTAGCTTCCCGTTTAGGAGACTCGTCCCAATTATTGGATTCATCGTCAGATACCGCAACTGATACTGACACGATCTCGAACTCGATCTCATGCAGGTCTTGAGAACTGGCAAGCGTTTTGCGGCAGGCCGGGTTAGCGCATTCCACCACGAGTCGCTCCAGGTAACTAGGAACCGGGCTCCAGGATCACGCCTCTAACGTAAGCTTATTGAATTTCTGGACCGTTCGAACGGGATCGATTCGCTCGGGTTCATCCCCTGGCTTGGGGTCCGGCGTATCGGGCTCCGGCTCGGGCTCACGAACGGGAATGACGTCCGGGTCATGCGGCCCTGGGTCGCGGACCGCGAGAGTCTTGCAAGTAAGCCACAGTAACCGATCAATACAAACAGCTGATTTACTCATAACCCCACTTTTCCGTTTGGGATTAGACACATTTATCAAACTACCCAACAGGCGAGGGCACTGGCCATAGGTGAGAACCCCGATAGCGCCCAAAGGAGAACCTCAGGTTTGGGGAGGTTCGAACCGGCTAGGAGACGGGCAGCGTAGTTACGATCTCGGTACCTTGCCCCGTGGAGGTTATGCTGAAATCGCCTTTCAGCTGAGCTATTCGCTCGCGCATTCCACCCAATCCCACACCTTGCGAGCCAGAGGAGTGCATGCGCTCCAGTTTCAGCCGCTCCATACCTTTGCCCGCGTCAGTGATTTCAAGTTCGATCCGGTCGGGCAAACGGCTGAGACGAACCGTTGCGGTAGGACTTCCTGAGTGGTGCAACACATTGGTCAGGGCTTCTTGCACCACTCGGAAGAGGGTAATCTCTTGATCCTTGGCCAAGCGGCCGAAATCGGGGCTTACTTCGAGTTGAGTCTCAACCCCACTCCTTCGCGAAAAGCCTTCCACGTACCAACATAGAGCCGATTCGAGACCTACTTCGTCGAGCAAAGGTGGGTGCAGTAAATACGACATGGTTCGTATCTCGGACGATAACTGCGAAATCAGTGCTTGCGTATCGGCAAGTAACTGGGCTCCAGCGGTACCCCGGATTTCTTTTCCCAGGGCAGCGCAATTCATGCTGAGCGCAACCAGCATTTGTCCCGCACTATCATGCAGGTCACGGGAAATGCGGCGGCGTTCGTCGTCCTGGAGTTGCAGCAAGCGGCCAGTCAACACACGAAGACTTTGATTTACGGCAGCGAGTTCGGCGGTTCGCTCACGAACTTTATCCTCGAGGTCGGCATGAGCCTTCCGAAGTGCCTCTTCGGCCCGTTTTCGCTCAGTGATGTCGAGCACAGTGCCGCGTAGCTTTCAAGTCTTGCCTCGCCCATCGAGGTCGGTTTCTGCACGGATCGCGATCCAGCGGTGCGAGCCATCTGGCCGGACCATTTTCAGGTCGGATTCGCAACCCTCGCCGTTATGCATGGCGTGCCGAACCATGGTCTGCAGACGCTGCCAACTCTCGGGCGTGTATAAGCAACCCTGCTCATCAAAGGGAGGCGGAGGGAGGGCAGGATCGTACCCGGCAATCCGATGTAGTTCCGTTGACCAGACCACGCGGTTCACTTTGGGTTCCCACGACCAACTTCCCAGACCACCGACACGTTGGGCCTCCTCTAACTCCCACTGGCGCTCTTGCAGTTCCGATTCGACTGCCTTTCTCGGAGAAATATCGGCAATGATGGAGATGAAATAGTCCGGTGTGCCATCGGACCGGCGCATCAGCGATACTGAGAGGTCCACCCACACAACTGACCCGTCCCGACGGATATACCGCTTCTCCATCCCATATTGATCAATGTCTCCCGCGAGCAGACGCCAGAGCTGTCCCAAGTCGGCTTCCAAATCTTCTGGATGCGTGATGCTTTGAAAATCAGTTTGCAGTAGTTCCTCGCGGGAGTATCCCGTGATGTCGGGTATCTTTTGATTCGCCCGCAGCCATCGGCCATCCTGTCCCACATGCGTGATGCCGACGGCGGCCATGTCAAACGTGAGACGAAATCGCTCCTCACTCTCCTGCAACGCCTGTTCGTCTTGCTTACGTTCGGTAACGTCTAGCGCACACCCAGACATGCGGACGGGCCTGCCAAACGAATCGCGCAGTACGCTCCCTTTGGATCGGACCCAACGCTCCGGACCGTCAGGCACGAGCACTCGCATTTCGATGTCGTAGTCGACGTCACGCTCCAATGCATCTTCCACGGCACGTTGCACACGGGCTCGATCCTCCGGATGAATCGCGCCTAAGAAAGACTCGTACATCACGGGGCTTCCCAGGCTCAGACCGAACAACGCTTTGGCGCGATCGTCCCAGACCAGGTCGTCGTTCAAGACATCCCAATCCCAGGTGCCCATTTGGGCAGCGTCGAGGCTCATGCGGAGTTTCTCTTCGCTGCGCGCCAGTCCCGCTTCGGCTTCCTTGCGTTCGGTAATGTCGGTGTGCGTGCCAATCCATTCCCGGATGTGGCCCAGCGAGTCTCGAACGGGAACGCCTCGCACCTGCATCTCGATATTGACCGTCGTGGCGGCGCAACCGATGTTCGATGCGATACGTCTCGCCCGACGTAAGGGCTTGCCGCCAGGCCGCCTCGGTGGACTCGCGATCGTCCGAGTGAACCGAGTCGAGCCACTTCCAGCCGGAACTGTCCCCCCCGGTAAAGGCTTCCCAGTCCGCCTGGCTGTCGCGGCCGAGGCCCTTCTCGCTCGTCACCCATACAATTTGGCTGGTTGCATGCGCGAGTGCGCGATAGCGCTCTTCGCTCAGCCTGAGGTCGTTTTCAGCGCGCCTCCGTTCTGTGAGATCGCGCGCCAGCGCTTTCCATCGACCGTCCGGGAGGATGCGCGTACTCACCTCCACGCCCACTTCAGAGCCGTCTCTTCGTCGGAGCGTCCAATCCGACACGTTTGTTTTGCCTGCCAACAGTTCCTGACGCACGCTCTCCAACCGTTCTAATTCTTCCGGAGCGATTACGTCAGAGACCCGTTTCGACAACAACTCCTCTCTCGTGTAACCAAGCAATTCACATGCCCGGTGGTTTACCAGGATGTAGTGCCCCTCCCGATCGGCTACGTAAATAGCGTCGGAAGACAGCTCCGTTAAGGCGCGGTAGCGTTCTTCACTACGACGCAAGGAGTCCTCAACGCGCTTGCGCTCCGTAATATCGCGGTTGCATTCCAGCACTAGCAGGCCGCCGTCAGGTTCTTCGAGAACTGGTGCCGGCTTTCGACGACCACTTCCTGACCCGCCTTTGTCGTGTGCCGCAATTCTCCTTTCCAGATATGCTCGTTGCGCAACGTCTCGAGGAACGCGGACACCGACCGAGGATGACTTGTTTTGAGAAGCAGGTGGCTGATCTTTCCTAGAGCTTCGCTCCGGGTGAAGCCATAAAGGCGTTCCGCGCCCTTATTCCAGTAGGTGATGCCCCCATCCAAGTGCCACGCGAAGATCGGCTCGCTGGCAAGATCTAGCAAGGAGGCTTGGCGTTCCGCTTCCCGTTCCACACGCTTGCGATCCGTGATATCGCGTACCACGCTCAACAGGAATTTCTCTCCGCCAATCACGATGGCGTTGGAAACGACTTCCACAGGAAACTGGGAGCCTCGGCACGTCGGTGCACGGTTTCAAAGCGCACTCCGCGCTGCCGGGCGTCCGCCAGTTGCTGAGCTACCCGCGATTTCTCACTTGGAATTCGCAAGTCCGCCACGTGCATTGAGAGCAAGGTGTTGCGGTCATATTGGTAGCCTGAAATCGCGGCCTCGTTCGCCTCCACAATCCGGCCATCCACGCTCAGAATGAGAACAATGTCGTGGCGCGGAGCGAGAGGAGATGGGAAGCGAGTTGAGAATCGTTCCCTGGTTCTGGCACCAAGGGCCTCGTTCCGGATGCTCCAACGTGGTCCTGTGACGAAGCCAAGTGAAGTTTGCTCTTCATAGGTGCGAATATTTTCTGCGGATTCTGGCCGGGTGCCGTGATTTGCATGCTCACAGGCGTGGGCAGGTTAGGGGCAAGCGTCGCTCGGGAATTCTTCCCTTTCATCCTGCACCTGACCGTCGGCGATTGATCTAATGGCAGTTGGTGGGTTTGGCTGATCTATCAGACAAGTTCCCGAAAAAGCAAGGCCCCCCGTATTCCACAGAGTGTACACAGCGTCCAATAGGCCACAGAATACGGTCTTCTCTGTACTTCAATCCGACGGTGGTTGGAGGCAGGCGGTCCGGTTGGGTTTCCAAGATCCCCTTCGCGCGAACTGTTGCAACGTAAATAGCAGTCTTCTGAGGCGGCTAAATACAGCGTTTCGGGTATATCGCGTGAATCGGTCACGTGGCATAGTTAAGTGTCACTGACGAGCCAGATTGCGAGCGGCCAGCGGTGGGGCGGGCCCTTGGGATGCATCGCGAAAATAGGCTTCAATTGCAAAGGTTCTCCCCGGAGACAGGCGGATCAAGCGTGCAAATTCGGATCCTGGTGGCAGATGACTATCCGGCCGTGCGCAGAGGCGTGCGGGCGGTGCTCGAGTCGCAAGCAGGCTGGAGCGTCGTCGCGGAGGCTGAAAATGGACAAGAAGCTTTGCAACGTGCGCGCGATCACACCCCGGACGTAGCCGTCATCGACATCTCAATGCCTTTGATGAATGGGTTGGAACTCGCCCGTCAATTGCGTACAGTTCTTCCTCAAACTGAAATTCTGATTCTGACGCAACACACTTCGCGCGGTATGCTCGAGCAGGCACTGAAGGCTGGAGCACGCGGTTATCTTGTTAAATCAGCGGTGGCATCGGAGCTGATTCCAGCGGTTGAGGCAGTCATGCAGCATCAGGCTTTTGTAAGTTCGGATATAGAAACATAGACGCTAAAGCAGTCGCTTTCATGGGCGGCACGATCAAAAATCTGAAACAGAGGTGGAAACGATGGTAACGGCGCGCATACTCGTTGCAGACGACCACGAAGTGGTTCGCAAAGGCATCCGGGCCATTCTGGAAGCCCATTCAGGCTGGGAAGTGTGTGGCGAAGCTGTCGATGGCCGGGACGCCGTGGAAAAGGCGGAGGCGCTGAAGCCGGATGTCGTGATTATCGATATCGGCATGCCTCTTCTGAACGGATTGGACGCGACCCGTCAAATTCTAAAGCAACGAGCAGCCACAAAGGTACTCGTGCTCACGATGCACGAATCCGAACAAGTCGTGCAACAGGTCTTGGAGGCCGGCGCCCGCGGCTACCTATTGAAATCCGATGCCAGCCGCGATCTTATCAACGCCGTCGAGGAACTCAAACGCAACAAGACTTTTTTTACATCCAAAGTCGCGCAATTGGTCTTGGAAACCTTCTTGCGCCGGCGCCCTCATCCGGATGGCAACGTACCCAACCTGCTGACCCCGCGGGAGCGCGAAGTGGTCCAACTGTTGGCGGAGGGCAAGAGCACGAAGGAAGTGGCCGTCGCGTTGGACTTGAGCGTGAAGACTGCAGAAACTCACCGGTCAAACATCATGCGCAAACTCGATATTCATTCCATCAGCGAGCTTGTACTGTACGCGGTGCGCAATAACATAGTCCAGGTTATGCCGCCTTTGAATGTTCCCAGTTTGAATGAGCGCCAGAGTTAGTGGTGGGATCCGCCAACACTGGCTCCCAAGGGTGAGCTGACTGCGGGAACTCAGACAGGCAATGGCGTATGCCGATGCTCAGGTCACCGTAGGTCAGGCGACCCTGCGAACACTGGAGCAGGGCAACGAGTTCGGCGCAGGGGAAGGCGGCACCTTTGTGGCGACCGCATCCCCAGCGTTGATCAAAAATAGCCCAGCCTGTCAGCTCGCCTTCCGGTCACGCACTGGGTCGCGATCCAAAGAGACCTTAGAAAAATCCCACGAGTCTAGCTGCTTTTGGGCCTCTTCGCGCGTGATCCCGTAACGTTCCTGGATCTTGCCGAGCAATTGGTCTTGCTTGCCATTAATCACATCCAGATCATCGTCAGTGAGTTTGCCCCATTGCTGTTTGACAGCGCCCTTTGCCTGTTTCCATTTACCTTCAATCTGATCCCAATTCATCGCGCACTCCCTTGCTCATAATCGCGTGGATTTGCCGTGCACCTCTAAGAGCAATCACGCTTGAAAGTTCACGGCTATACGAACCCTACGCCACGCGCATTCGACAACCAATCCCGTAAAACCCCTAGCCAGAGCCGCTGTAGCATTGAGATCAACCTCATGCTCACGCCGCGCCCAGAAGGATACGCAGTAGCATAAGCCACCGCCGCACATCGGTCGTCATTAGGAAGTTCTCTTTTACATGCTCATGCCCGTTTTCGCCGAGCTTCTGCGCGACCTCGGGATGCGTGAGCAGATATCGGATCTGATAAGCGCAGCCTTCTACCGAGTGGACGAGGGTTCCGGTTATGCGGTCAACGATCTGCGTTCCGATTCCGCCCAGGGCGCTCCCAATTGTCGGCTTCCGTTTCCACAGCGCTTCAGTCACAGTCAGGCCGAAGCCCTCGCGGAGCGACTTCTGCACAATTAACGTGGACGCGCGTTGCAAAGCATTGATTTCGAGCGCCGACCACGGAGGCAAGTTCAGAATGATCACGTCCGGGTCGTTGTCTGCCGCCTCATTCACTTCCCGCAAAACAGCGTTTCCTTCCGGATCGTCGCTGGCTCCGCCACCGGCCAATACCAGCTGCAAATCCATATACTTCTTGGCCATCTGGTAGGCATGAATCACACCCAGTGGATCTTTCAGGCGATCAAAGCGGGAGACCTGCGTAACGATGGGTCGCGAACGATCGATTCCGAAGTTCTCACAAACCGTGGTGACATAGGACTCGTCCAGTTCTTTGTTCTTTTCCGAGAGCGGATCAATGCACGGATAGAATAAATACTGCGGAACCCCGAGCTTCTGGGCAAATGCAGGGTGGGAGAATACGGCGGCATCGTATTGCTCCACCAGCGGCCGGAGAAGCGCCCATACGTCAGGATTGGGATTAGAGAGGTCGATGTGGCATCGCCAAACCCACTTCGCTTTGTGATCAGGTTTCGAGGCCACCAATGCGGCGGGCTGAGGATCGTGAATGATCACGACATCTTCTTCAAATGTCAGGCGGCGCCGGTTCTGCTCATTGTGCGCGATGAACACATCTCTGGCGGCCTGACTCAGTTCGTAAGAGGCGCCTTGCAAAGCGTTATGAAACGCCTTGGTCACCTCAAAGAAATCATCTCCACCGGTAATGACATCCCAGCGTGTTGCCACATCCAACTCAGCAAGCAGCGGAACCAGCCGGTTCAACATTTCGGCAACGCCCCCACCAACCGCCGTCGAGTTCACCATCTTGACGGTTTTGCCCCGCACCGCACTGGCTAAGTAGTAAAGCTCGTCCAACTGAGAGCGACCAATAATCCGTTCATAGTCACCCAAAAGAGGAGGGGGCCCGGGAGGAGGCGGTGTGTCCGGGATTTGTGGCTTGCGCTTTTGCCGCACCGGCGCCGCCTCGAGCTGTGATCCTGGTGCAAAAGCCGATGGACAGTGTGCATTCAAGGATTGAGAAGACCCGACCGGCGTGGCGGTTTGCCTGGATTCCATCTTGCCCTCTTGATGACCGTCAGTTTGGGTGGGTCACAAGCGCCCGCAGGATCTGCTCGCGCACATCCTCGAGCGTCGAGGTGTAAATATCGATGCAATTGATTCGCTGGGCGGCTTCAACGTGATGCAGATGGGTTCCAAGCCACAATGAGAAGTCGTTGGTTTCGAGGTGACGTCGCAAGCGAGCTTCCAGAAAGTGATAATGAATGGAATGGATGCTCACGGTGCGAATCCCCTGCGCAAACTCGTCCAGCGTTGACGCAACAATGCCTGTGGGGGTGACGGTCGTCTGTGCAGAACAGAAGTAGAACGGGTTCAAAGCAAACATTTTCCGGACCTGGGGAACTTGCTCTAGGAACTCTCCAACCAACTGCACCAATCTCGACCGCAAATCTGACAGAGCTGTGAACTCTCGAACGTCGATGCTGGCAAGCCGTTCGCCCAAAGCGACCTGTCCGCAGTCCGTATAAGCCCAATGCGCGAAGTCGTTTGAGAAGCCTTCCTCAATGAAGTGGTGCTCCTCCAGCGTCCGAAACGTATGCTGAAAGATCGAGCTCTCCGGACAGGTTTGCAGATCCTGCCACAGTTCCCCCAGCGTGGTGGCCTGCTCTCGTTCAATGCGGACCAAGTGCGCTGCGGACTTGAATTCGAACGGCTCGACAACGGGCGGATTCACGGCAAATCCTGCTGAGCGCAGCAAACTCAGAGTATGTGCTGTACCGAACGTGTAAAACAGTTGGTCTGCCGAACATTCGCAGGACAGCTACAGGGATCACCGGATATCGAACAGGAACGACGAGACTGCAAGATTGTCTGGCGCTTCAGCGTCTGACAAACAATGACCACCGCAAACCCTGACAACCCAGGTGAGTAAGGGTCACCCTGCCCTGCAGTGCTGACCGGGTCACCCGAAGCCCTGGACGCCTTGTGGTTGGCGATGCACATTGCTTACAGGATAGTACTTACCTAAGGATGGCGGACATCGTTGAGAAACTCAAAGTCAGCGACGATGCGAATGACTCAGCACGAGCCGGCTGCCACGCTTGCCCGCCTGGGCGCACATTGGCACAATAGCGACGCGCTTGATGTTTTGGTTTGGGCGCCATCTGCCGACCAACTTGACCTGCACTTTGTCGATTCTGGTGAGTATGTGGCGCTCGAACGCTCTCCCGGAGGGTATTTTGCTGGGCGTTGCCAGCCCCAGTCAGGGCTCTCTCGTTATTTTTATCGTATCGACGGGACCATCGAGCGGCCCGATCCGGCCTCGCGTTGGCAACCCGACGGCGTGCATGGCCCCTCGGCGATCTTACCGGCCAGCTTTCCTTGGAGTGACGTGCACTGGCGGGGAATCGAAATTCAGGAATACATCTTCTATGAATTGCACGTCGGCACCTACACGCCGGCGGGAACATTCGCAGCTCTCATCGAGCGCCTCCCGGAACTCCGAGACCTAGGAATCACGGCGGTGGAACTCATGCCGGTGGCGGAGTTCCCCGGCGCCAGGAACTGGGGCTATGACGGCGTTTACCCGTTCGCCGCACATCACTCGTACGGTGGCCCCGTCGGGCTCAAGCAGTTCGTAAATAGCTGCCACCGTTTGGGCCTCGCCGTAGTCCTCGACGTCGTTTACAACCACTTGGGGCCAGAAGGAAACTATCTCGCCGAGTTCGGGCCCTATTTCACAGATCGATATCACACGCCGTGGGGATCAGCCCTGAACTTCGACGGTCCCTATAGCGACCATGTGGTTCGTTACTTTCTGGAGAACGCACTGCAGTGGCTCGACGAATTTCACATCGACGCCCTTCGCCTCGACGCCATTCACGGTATCGTCGATCGAAATGCGCAGCCTTTTCTTGCCTGCCTGTCAAAAGCCGTCGACGATCTTGCTGAAGTCCAGGGTCGACACGTCTACCTGATCGCTGAAAGTGATTCGAACGACTTCCGCGTCACCCAAGCGCGAGAGGCGGGTGGATATGGGATCCGCGCGCAGTGGAGCGACGACTTCCATCACGCATTGCATTGCTTGCAAACCGGCGACCGCTCGGGATACTACGAAGACTACGGTCGCGTCTCGGACCTCGCCAAGGCGTTTCGAGCAGGCTTCGTCTACCAGGGCGAATATTCTCCTCATCGGAAGCAGCGACACGGTAGCTCCGCGAAAACGCTGCGAGCCAACGGCCTTGTGGTTTGCTCTCAAAATCACGATCAAGTCGGCAATCGCATGCTGGGCGAGCGCTCCGCATCCCTCGTCGACTTTGAAGCCCTAAAACTCTCCGCCGCAGTGGTACTCTTATCGCCATTCTTACCGCTACTATTCATGGGTGAGGAGTTCGCGGAAGATCACCCCTTCCTGTATTTCGCCAGCCATACCGACCCAGCTCTCAGTGCCGCCGTGCGTGGGGGCCGAAAGAAAGAATTCGCGGATTTTGCGTGGCAGGGGGAGCCGCCGGATCCCCAATCCGAAGCCACCTTCGAAGCATCTAAGATAAGTGGCTTGGGCGAGTTGCATTCTCTGCAGCAGAATCTCAGACACTTCTATCGGCAACTCATCGGTCTGCGAAAGACTGTTCCTGCCCTTCGAGACCTGAACAAGGAAGAAGTTGAAACGATGTCTTCGGAAGAACCGAGGCTATTAATCGTCAAGCGCGGGACCGGCGACCGCGAAGTGTATGGGTTTTTCAATTTTGATGATGATCCGGTGCCTTTTCCGCAGGTCCTGCCTCGTGCGCGCTGGAAATGTCTCCTCGACTCCGCCAGCGAGGCCTGGCTTGGGCCCGGAAGTGCCTTTCCGCGTGCCCTTGAATTGTCTGACACGCAAACGCTGGCTCTGTCCCCACACTCAGCAAGCCTGTTCTGCCGAGAGACTTTATGAAATACGTCTGTATTCATGGTCACTTTTACCAGCCTCCCCGGGAGAACCCGTCGTTGGAATACGTTGAAGTACAGGACTCCGCTCACCCATATCACGACTGGAACGAGCGCATCACTGCCGAATGCTATGCGCCAAACGCCGCCTCACGAATTATGGACGCCGAGAATCGCGTTGCGCGGATCATGAACAACTATTCGCGCATCAGTTTCAATTTCGGCCCGACGCTTCTTTCCTGGCTCGAAGAGAAATCCCCGTCGGTGTATGCCTCGATCCAGGAGGCCGATAAGCTGAGCTTGGAATCATTCAGCGGACATGGCTCCGCCATTGCGCAAGCCTACAATCACATGATCATGCCGCTCGCGAACAGCCGCGATAAACGGACGCAAGCGATGTGGGGGCTACGCGATTTTCAGCATCGATTCGGACGCATGCCCGAAGGCATGTGGCTCCCCGAGACAGCAGTCGATCTTGAAACCCTCGATCTGTTCGCCGAACTCGGCGTAAAGTACACCATCCTGGCGCCGCGACAGGCGAGCCGCGTCCGCAAGATCGGCGGTAGGGCATGGAAGGACGTAAGCGGCGATCGCATCGACCCCAGTCGCGCCTACCTTGTCCGCTTACCTTCGCGCCGCAAAATGAACTTGTTCTTCTATGACGGCCCGATTGCGCGCGCAGTCGCGTTTGAAGGCCTGCTCGATAACGGTGAGCATTTCGCCAATCGGCTGCTGACCGGCTTCTCCGACCAACGCGACTGGTCGCAACTTTCGCACATCGCCACCGACGGCGAGAGCTACGGGCACCATCATCATTTCGGTGAGATGGCTCTCTCTTATGCCCTTGACCACATCAATCGCGGTCAACTGGCAAAGATCACCAACTACGGAGAGTTCCTCGCCGCCAATCCCCCCACGCACCAGGTGGAAATCTTCGAGAACAGCTCCTGGAGTTGTGTCCATGGAGTGGAGCGATGGCGCAGCGACTGCGGCTGTAACTCGGGTGGCCACGACGGCTGGAACCAGCAATGGCGAGGTCCTTTGCGCGCTGCCCTCGACTGGCTCCGGGACACCCTCGCTCCATGCTACGAGGAAAAAGCGGAAACTCTCTTCAAAGATCCGTGGGCTGCCCGCAACGATTACATCGATGTGATTCTCAATCGGTCCGAAGACGGTGTCCGCCGATTCTTCTCGAAACACGCGATCCGCGATCTCCACCCAAATGAGCGGGTGACGGCGCTGAAGCTGCTCGAGATGCAGCGCCACGCCATGTTGATGTACACCAGTTGCGGCTGGTTCTTCGACGAACTCTCTGGCATCGAGAGCGTTCAAGTCATTCACTACGCTGGCCGTGCTCTGCAGCTTGCGATGGATGTCTTCGGGTCGCCGGGGCTTGAAGAACAATTCCTAATCCGGCTGGCCGAGGCGAAGAGCAACTTGCCCGAGCATAAAGATGGCGCCGCGATCTACCAGAAGCTGGTAAAGCCCGCAGTCGTCGACCTTCCCAAGCTGGCAGCGCACTATGCCATCCGGTCAACCTTCGAGCCGTATGGCGATCACGCCCAAATCTACAGCTACATGGTGGATCGCGAAGAGTTCTCCGCCGCGGAAGCCGGCAAGCTCAAGCTGGTGACGGGTCGCGCCCGTTTCACGTCTCGCATTACCGGGGAAAGCTCCAGCCTGGCCTTTAGTGTTCTCAATTTCGGAGACCACAACGTAACTGGTGGTGTCCGTGCCTTTCAGGATCCCGCCGAGTTCAACCAGGTCTCTGGTGCGCTCCACGAAGCTTTCGACCGGGGCGATACTGCAGAAGTATTGCGCCTGCTCGACTCCAGCTTCGATCACAACTTGTACTCGCTGAAGTCTCTCTTCCGCGACGATCAGCGCAAGATTCTGGAGATCATTCTTGCCTCTACCTTGGCAAACGCGGAATCCGTCGTACGCCAGCAATATGGTGAATACGCGCCCTTAATGCGCTTTCTCGCCGACCTCCATGTGGAGCAACCGAAACTGTTCCGCACACTTTCTGACAGTGCGCTCAATAGTGAATTGCAGCAGGCCCTCAAGGCGGGGGTAGCGGAGAGGCCGCGAGTTCAACAACTTATCGCCACCGCAAAGTTCCTGAATGTCGCTCTCGATGACGCCTCTCACGAATTCGTGGTTCGCAAGCAAGTGGAGGGAGCGGCCCGCGCCTTCGCGGAAGACCCCCTGCAATTGGAAAAACTTCAGGCCTTCGAAGAAACGGTTCGCTTCGCGCAGGAACTACCCTTCCGCGTGAATCTCTGGGAGGTCCAAAACTCTTCTGCCCAAACCTTGGCCCGCACCGTACCCGAAGTCCAACAGCGAGCTGACTCCGGGGACGAGTTTGCCAAAGAGTGGCTGGACCGCGTTCGTCCGCTGGCGGACCAGCTCCAGCTACGGGTCTCCTGATGCAACTCCGCGTCCCAATTTCGACCTACCGGCTGCAATTCAATTCGCAGTTCGGTTTTCGAGACGCACTCCGCCTGGTCCCCTACCTGCACAAATTGGGCATCACTGACGTTTATGCCTCGCCCTTGCTGCAAGCTCGGCGCGGGAGCCTGCATGGGTACGATGTCACGGACCCTTCGCATCTGAACCCCGAACTGGGCACCGATGCCGACTTTGACGAGTTCGTGGCCGAGCTAAGGAAGCACGACATGGGTCTGCTGTTCGACATAGTGCCCAATCACATGGCAGCCTCCAGTGAAAATCCCTGGTGGATGGATTTGCTGGAGAATGGGCCGCGCTCCCAGTTCGCTTCGCATTTCGATGTGGATTGGCATCCGCCCAGCCGCGCATTGGAAGATCGTGTACTTCTCCCCGTTCTCGGCAAGCCCTACGCCGAAGTGCTCGAATCTGCCGAGTTGCTGCTAACGTTCGAGTCGGGCTCATTCTTCATCAATTATTTTGATTTGAAGTTGCCGGTCAATCCGCGGACTTACGCACAAATCTTGGAGTATCACGCTGACCGGCTCTCACAGAAAGCGAATCTCGATCCTGCGGCCCTTCAGGAGTTCCAAGGGCTGCTGGCGGGACTGCAGCAACTCGCCGGTTCCCCGCAAACCAGCGACCTCGACCGCCGGCAGGTCCATGAACTAAAAGATCGCCTCAGCCGCCTGCATAGCCGCGTCCCCGAGATCAAGCGCTTCATTGACCGCAACCTGCGCACGTTCAACGGCAAAAAAGGTATGGCTTCTTCGTACGGACTTCTGGATCGCCTACTCGCGCGGCAAGCCTACGTGCTGGCCTTCTGGCAGACTCCCAACCAGGGCATCAACTATCGCCGCTTCTTTACCATCAGCGACCTGGTAGGCGTGCGCATTGGGGATCCCGCCGCCTTCGAGGCGAGCCATGCTGTCATCCTGCGGCTTGCAAACAAGGGACTGGTAACCGGATTCCGTATCGATCACATCGATGGCCTGCGCGATCCCGAAGGCTACCTTCGCCGTTTGCAGGAGCGCGCCCGCGGCGGGAACGGCGACAACGGCACCGCCGAGCCCGATTCGCTTCCCTTCTACGTGGTGCTCGAAAAAATCCTTTCTCCTGGTGAGCGTCTACCCCGCCACTGGCCCGTTCAAGGCACGACCGGCTATGACTATCTCAACGCGGTCAATGGCCTCTTCGCCGACAATGATGGGCTAGCCGCTCTTGAGAAGCCCTATCGCGAGTTTGTGCAATCCAACCTTCCCTACGAAGATTTGGTTTATCTGAAGAAAAAGCAGGTGATGGCTACCATGCTCTCGGTCGAGATGCGCAGCCTCGGTCACTATCTGGGAATGCTCGCACTGCAGGATCGATATGGTCGCGAGATTCCCCGCGACGATCTGACCCGCGCCCTGGTTGAGACAACCGCCTGTTTCCCCGTCTATCGCACCTATCTGCGTGACTTCGAAGTTCCACCGGCCGATCGGAAGTTTATCGAGCTCGCGCTGGAGGAAGCGCAACGTCGCAACCCCCACTTGAACCGTGCGGCATTCGGCTGGCTTCGCGACCTTCTTCTGCTCGAGCCCGTTGTCCACGTGTTGCCCGAACAGCGCGAGAGTCGTTTGTCCTTCGTCATGACCTGGCAACAGATCACTGGCCCCATCACAGCGAAGGGAGTTGAGGACTCCGCGCTCTACGTTTACAACCGATTACTTTCACTGAATGAAGTCGGTGGAAGTCCCACGCTTCCCGCCAACTCGCCCGCCGAATTTCACAAGTTCCTCGCCCAGCGTCACAAAGAGTGGCCCAACACTATGAATGCCACCATGACGCAC
>Ga0210406_10003354_pt1 | contig 17606 bp, 14 predicted proteins | sample IncBWC30MmetaG_FD_155454 | JGI IMG/M metagenome (GOLD analysis project Ga0210406, IMG submission 155454) | Forest soil microbial communities from Barre Woods Harvard Forest LTER site, Petersham, Massachusetts, United States - Inc-BW-C-30-M | ecosystem: Environmental > Terrestrial > Soil >... | reverse complement strand
GCGACCAATACCGTGACCTCGCTCGATGCCAGCATCGATACTCTCCCGGCCACGCCGATATCTGTCGCCAATCCCAAGTCGGTGGCCGCGCTCCCCGATGGCACGCGGTTTTATATTTCCAGCGGTACAGTCAGCGGCGGAACCTTCAGTTCAAGGGTGACGGTAGTCAACGCCGCCGATTTCACCGTCAAGACGACGATTCCGTTGACGTCGGCGAAAAGCGTTTGCTCGGTGAAAACCTGGGCGGAACTCGCAGTCGCAGCCGCGGCGGATAGTTCGAGGATTTACGTTGGAAATTGTGACGCTGAAGATACGGCGATTATTCAGACTTCCAATGACACCTTGCTGGTGCAGATGCCGGCGCCCTTCAGCGCGCAACCGCCGCCCATGCCGGGTGGAACTCCTCCACCGCAGAATCCGGTGTTTGTTCTGGCCGGGCCATAGCGGAATCGATGGCAGGGCCCGCGAACCTATTGTCCCACTGCCGCCGCGTGTTCAGATCGACGGGACTGGCCGTAGCGCAGTGCGATGTTCATGAAGACCTCGCCGATGCCGGTCTCAAAGCAAATTACCAAAGCTTCGGTGTCCTCGCTGGTCTTGGGGCCGTGTTCGGAAGTGTGCAGCACGGGGGGATGGACGCGAAAGTGAAACCCCTCATTGTTGAGTACGGTCACCGCGTTGCCGATCACCTGATTGGCGAGTTCGAAAACGGTCTCCCGCACCAGCGAATCGGTTTCGGGCAGTTCTGTGCCCGCGAACTTGCTGGCCACGCGCACCGCGGTCTCGGGATCGAGATCGAGAATGATTCTGCCTTCTATGTCCCCGGTTACCCAGATCAGTGCTGCGATGCCCTTCCGCCGGTAGGCCTCTTCTTCCATGCTCAAGTTGCCGATGGACATGGAACATTGCAGGCCCTGCGCCAGCACGGCGTCGGCCGCGTTGATGAAAGGCTGGATCAACTCCATTTTCATTTCAGTCTCCCGCGCCCGCGGCGCTGGCCACGGTGCCGTCATCTCCCATGACGTACTTGATGACTTCGTACAGGACCTCAGGCTTGACCGGTTTCTGTACGAAATGGCGCGCGCCACGTTGCAGCGCCGCCACAATGTTCTCCTGATATCCCACTGACGACACCATGACCACCCGCGCCTCGGGATGCTTCTGCACGATTTTCTCGGCAGCCTCGATCCCCTCCATCTGAGGCATGGTAATGTCCATCAGCACAATATCGGGATTGGTTCGGTCGTATTCGGTGATGGCGGTCATACCGTCCCCGGCTTCGCCGCAGAGTTGGCCCCCGAAGGTTTCGATCATGCGGGCCAGGTTCTTGCGAGCGAAAACGGAGTCATCCACCACCAGGTAGCGGACTGGCTGACCGTCTTTGCTGCGTTTTACAGGTACAAACTGCTCCATATAACAACCTCCATCTGCTGATTAGTCCGGGGCAGCGCTTACCCTCCGGACTCTAAAACTCAACTCTTGCCGGCACCGGCGGCGCGTCCCCCGTCGCCTGGGTCGGTGTTCTTGCGATCCGGCATGCACTGCGCCTGCAAAGTATTGGCCAGCGCTTCCAATCCGACCACGCGAACGGCGTAACCACGTTCAATCGCCGCCTTGGGCATGCCGTACACCACGCAGGATTCTTCGTTCTGCGCGATCGTCATGGCCCCAGCAGCTTTCAACTGGCCCAGTCCCTGAGCGCCATCTTCTCCCATGCCGGTCATTAATACGCCAAGGCTGTCTTTGCCGAATTCCTCGGCCACGCTGCGAAACAGTACATCCACCGAGGGACGGTGGCCATTCACTCGCGGCTCATCGCTCAGCACCACAACATCACCCAGCGGCATACGCTTGACTTTCAAATGACGGCTGCCCGGACAAATCAGGGCGCGGCCCGCCAGCAACAGATCGCCCGACTGCGCTTCCTTGACCTTGATGGAACAAATTTCATCGAGCCGCCGGGAAAACATTTCCGTGAATCCTTCCGGCATGTGCTGCACTACCAGAATCGTGCCTGGAAAATCCTTCGGCAGTTGAGGCAACAGATATTGCAAAGCCTGTGGGCCGCCGGTGGATACGCCAATGGCGACTACGCGGGTGGGGCGTTGCTTGGTGTTGGGCGCCGCCTTTTCAACCGGTCTCGCGTCGGCAAGTGCGGGCGTCGACGCCCGAATTCCGCGGCTCTGAGCAGCCGCCTTGATCTTAGAGATAAGTTCGTGGGCGATTTCCGGCATGCGCGCCGAAACATCGCTGGGCTTGGCAACGAAATCAAACGCCCCCATGGACAGCGCTTTAAGCGTCACCGATGCTCCCTCGGTACTGTGGGAGCTGACTACGATCACCGGCAGGCGGTGCTTGCGGGTGATCTCCTTCAACATGTCCAATCCGCCCATGCCCGGCATTTCCAGGTCGAGTGTGATTACCTGCGGCCTTAATTCTTCGATCTTCTTCAGACCAAAGTTGCCGTCCATGGCCGTGCCCACCACTTGAATCGAACTGTCGGCAGCCAGGATCTGCGGAATCAGCTTGCGCATCAGAGCGGAGTCGTCAACCACAAGCACGCGTACGGGTGCGCTCATAGTGGTCCTCCCGTGCCCGCCTGGGCAGCGCGCGCACGTTCCGAATGAGAAAGCAACAGTCCCATCGCCGGGCCAGTCCCGGTCCCGGGACGTGACTTGGTGAAACGTTCGACGATTGCAGCCAGATTCAAGATCAACACCACGCGGCCATCGCCCATGATGGACGCGCCGCTGACCAGGTCGCTCTCGACGGTGCGATCATCCAGTGCCTTGATTACCAGTTCTTCTTCGCCTTCCAACTCATCCACCAACAACCCCAGCTTTCGCTCTCCCAGGTTGGTGACCAGCACAAAAATCTTTCCGTTGCGACGATCGGAAGGGTGATGTTCGGAGATCGCGGTGGTGCGGTTTCCCAAGCGGATCACCGGCAATGCGCGGCTGCGCAACTGCAAGACCTCCCGATTGTCCACTTGGTGCAGGTCTGACTCCTGTGTCCGCGCAATCTCGGCCACGGCGTTCAAAGGAATCGCGTAGAGGCGCTGCTCCACGCGGAACAGCAGGGCCTTGATGATGGCCAATGTCAGCGGAAGGCACAGCCGGAACGTGGTGCCCTGGCCGGGTCGAGTTTCGATCTGTATGGTCCCTTTCAGCCGTTGCAGAATGCTCTGCACCACGTCGAGCCCGACTCCACGTCCGGAGATTTCTGTGATCTCATCGGCGGTGCTGAATCCTGGCCGGAATATGAGATTGAGAGCAGTGGCTTCGTCGAGCGTGCCGGATTCCTGCTCGTTCCATAATCCGTGCTGGAGGGCGCGCGCCTTGACTTTTTGTACGTCGATGCCGCGGCCATCGTCGCTGATCTCAACCATCACCTGGTTGCCCTGGTGGTAGGCACGCAAATGGATGGTGCCTTGCGCGGGTTTCCCCAGACGACCGCGTTCCTCTGTACCCTCGATGCCGTGGCTAACGGCGTTTCGTACCAGGTGAGTCAGTGGCTCGGCGATGCCGTCGAGCAGTCCTTTGTCGAGGTCCGTGTCTTGCCCGCTCAACCGCAGATCGACTTCCTTGCCGCACTGTTTGGCGACGTCGCGCACCATGCGCGGAAACCGGCGAAACAGCTGCTCGACCGGAACCATGCGCACCTTCATTACCGAGCGCTGCAGATCGGTCAGAACCCGCGACTGGAACGCCATGGCATCCGCGAACCGGCTGCGCGTCGAATCCTTGGGATGTTGCCTTGAAAACTCATTCAGCGTCCGCTGTAGCATCGATTTGCCGATGATCAGTTCGCCCACCAGATTCAGCAGATTGTCGATGCGTTCAGCGTCCACTCGCAAAATATTGTCGACATGCGCAGCAGCCGTTCTGCCGGCGCTTTCATCGTCATGTGAGCCTGCAGCCATTGTTCCCGCCGCTTCCGCTGGCCGGTTTTCAAGGGTGGACTCGACCGCATGTCCGCTTGCCGGCGCCTCCAGTGGCGTCGCCGCCTTCTGGGCCGGGAGTTCGATGACGTCAACCTGCGCCTTTGAAACGATGGTGGGAATCTGGCACTTTGCGGACACGAGCTGCGTGGTCTTGTCGCTTGCGAGCAGCACCTGGATCTGTTTGACAACCTCAACCGACCCAGCCTCTGGCCGAGACCCCAATACCTCTCCTGTGTCAGCCAGCGCCTTGAGCACCAATTGCCGCGCGGCAATTGGCATGGCGCATGCAGGGTCGACCTGAGCGGAAATGTGGTACAGAAACTTGCCTTGGTTTGCCGCCCGCTGCATGGAAAGCTTTTCGTATTCGGTCCAAACCGCTTGTGTCGGGCTCGATGGTTTGTTTTTCCTGGAGCGCGAACCTCCTGATTTCGGGATCCGGGCCAACTCACGGATCATTTTTTGCAAAGAGGCAGTGGAGGGAAGCTTCGTCTCCTCGCGATATGCAGTCAACATCTCGCTGAACAAGTCGGCCGCCCGGAAGGCGATCTCCGCCAGTGAACCGTGCGCCGCCGTAGTCTCGGCGGCGAGCGCGTCCTCCAGTTTGTGTGCCACTTCGCTTAGCTCCTGGAATCCGGTGGCAGCCGCGTCTCCTTTGAGCGTATGCACGATGCGCCGGATGCTGCGCACAGTTTCACTGTCGCCCGGCTGCTTTTCCAGTTTCAGCGCGTCTTCATTCAACGCTTGCAGCAGCTCCTGCGAGCTTTCGAAAAACAGTGCCCGCAGTTCCGCTCCGCGCTCATCCGTGGTTCGGCTCATAAGGCCACCTCGGTTTTTTGGTACGCGGTTCCGGTATCGCGGTAGACCATGTTGAATTTGTCGGTTAGTCCCAGCAGGCTCTCGGCGTGTCCCACGAACAGATAGCCGTTGGGGTTCAGGCAGCGGCAAAACTTTTCGATCAGCCGCTTTTGTTCGGCTTCATCGAAATACATCATCACATTGCGGCAGAAAATCACGTCGTAGCGTTGCGGCAAATATTCAGTCTTCAAGTTGTGGAAGTCGAAGTGAACCATTTCCTTCAGCGATTTTTTCACCGCGTAGCGATCGCCCACCTTGTCGAAGTGCCGCAAGCGGTAGCTGTAGTCCACCGAAGACATCTGATGCTCGCTATAAGTGCCTTCTTGTCCTGCCCGGAGTACTGAGTAACTGATATCGCTGGCCAGGATCTCCACCTTCCAGGGGGGCGGGACGAGTGGTTTGGGGACCGGCAGCTCTTTCCCTGAGGGATTGCGCAGGCAGTGGTAAGACACTGCATCTGCCACCAGCATGGCCATGGTGTAAGCTTCCTGACCGGTGGAGCATCCCGCACTCCACAGCCGCAGCGAGAAGTCATGCCGGTCCTGCTTGCTGCGCAGCATCTGGTCGAGAACATGCTTGTGAAACAAATCAAGCTGCGCCTTGTTACGGAAGAAGCTGGTCTCATTGACGGTTAGGTTTTCCAGCAGTTTGGTGAGTTCTTCCTTGCCTTCGCGGCTGATGAGAAGGCGGTAGTAGCTGTAGAACGAATCCAGATGGCACTCTTTGAGCCGGCGCTGCAAACGGTCTTGCAGAAAGTGGGTGCGGCGTGAATCGAAATGCATGCCGCACTCTTGATAGACGAGGGTCTGCAGCAGCTTCAATTCGGGTTCTGTTAGTTGCATCTGCACGCCGGGGCTAGCCATGAATTGATTGGTACTCTCTCTCTATCTATATCTATTTGGACGCCGCTGTACCCCGTGCCTCGGTTGCGGTCGTCTTTGCTCTGTACTCGGCCTTGCCATCGGCCTTGGCCTCGCCGGAGGCGGTATTTCCGCCTTGGGCGCTCAGATCCAGCAACCTGGTCATGTCGAGCAGAATGATCAGCCGCCCCTTGTGCTTCCCCAATCCGGTCACGCATTTCAACCCGCCCTCCAGGAATTCCGTAGGGGATGGTTCCACGTCCGCAGCCGGAATCTTGAGTACTTCCGAGGCCGAATCGACGATCAGACCGGAGAGCCTGCCCTCGTGTTCGAGCACGAGGATGCGATTGCGGCGGTTGGGCACGACATTCGTCTCTCCAAGCCGCTTCCGCAGATCCTGCACCGACACGATCTTGCCGCGCAGATTGATCACCCCTTCCATGTAAGGGGGCGCGTCGGGGACAGCAGTAATTTCCGGAACGCGCACGATTTCATGCAGCGACGTGATGGGCGCTCCATAAGTCTCGCGCCCTACCCGGAAGCCGACGATATGCAATTCGCGGTTCATCCCAGTCGTTCCTGTCTAACCCTGCATCCCGGCTGCGGCCTGGCGTGCGTTGGGAGACTTATCCGGGCGTCTTCCCATGATGCGCTCCAATTGCTCTAAAGCAAATCGATCCATGGAATCCATCAGGTCACGTGACATCTTCGACATCTGTTCGGCGGATGCTGCCAGCTCAGTCGATCCGGAAGTGGTTTGCTGTACCAACTCCCGCATTCGCTCCATGGCTTTGACCACGGCGTGCGCTCCCGACGCCTGCTCCTCCACCGCAGAATTGATTTCGTGGGTAATTTCGTTCAGGCGGGTGGTGGCGCGGGCGATCTGTGCCGACCCGTGCGACTGCTCGTTGGTGGCGGCGCCGATTTCCTGGGCAAATTTGTATACCTCGGTGACTACGTTGGAAATCTTGCGTAGAGCGGTATTGAGTTCCTGTCCTAACCCGAGTCCCTCGTTCACGATCCCGGTACTGCGGTTCATGTTCTCCACCGCTTTGCGGGCCTCTTTCTGAATGCTCTGAATCAGGTCGGAAATTTCTTTGGTGGATTGCGCCGACTTTTCCGCCAGCTTGCGAACTTCGTCCGCCACCACGGCAAAACCTAATCCGTGCTCGCCCGCGCGTGCGGCTTCAATAGCGGCATTGAGCGCCAGCAGGTTGGTTTGTTCAGCCAGGTCGTCGATAACCTCGATGATCTTGCCGATGTCGTCCGCTCGTTGCCCGAGTACGTCGATGATTTCGCCGGAAGATTGAATCGTGGTGTTGATCCGGTTCAGTCCATCGGTGGCCTTGTCCATGGTGGAGATCCCGCTATGCACTTCCTCGCGCGATCGGTTGGAGATGTCGAGCAGCACTTTCGCAGTATCGGCCACGCGCTGGATGGAGGCTACCATCTGATCGATGGAGGCCGAGGTCTCGCTGACGCTCGACGCCTGCGTCTGCGTGCTCTTCACCATGTTCTGAACGTTGACGCTCATCTCGTGCATGGTGCTGGTGACTTCGTCGATCGCCGAGGAAGTTTGCAGGCTGATCTTGGCGGATTCGTCGGAGGCGCCGGCCACTTGATTGGAAGCGCTGGCCACCTGCGAAGCCGCATCTCGAACATTTCGCACCAAACTCCTGAGGCCTTCGATCATGCTCACGAAGGCTTTGCCCAAGGTGTCATTTTTCGATCGGGGTTGCACTTCGACGTTCAGGTTCCCGCCGGCGATGGCTTCCGAGACGGCGGCCATCTCCTTGAGGTAGGTCACCATCGCCGCGAAGCTCCGCGACAACTCGCCGATTTCATCGCGGCGAGTAAGGTCGATTTCGTGGTCCAGATCGCCGGCATTGCCGATTTGCCGCGCCACTTTCATCAGGTTGCGCAGGGGCTCCGTGATCGAATTGGAGGTGGAGTAGGCGATCGCGATGCCCAGGGCCAGCGCCAGAAGGGTACTGAACAACGCGATAACGATGGTCGCGGTAGCCGCAGTTTCATCGGACTTTCGCCGGAGTTCGAGGACCTTGGTGTTTTCCATGTCGGCCACTTCCAGGGAATCGGTGGCCGCTTTGACCCACGAAGACGCGTCCTTTTGCAGGTAGAAGATTTGCAGCTCAGCCACCGTGGCATTGCCGCTGTCCACGTCTTTGCGTTTTTCGATCAGCGGCGTCCCAAAATCCCGCGCCCAGTTCTGTTCGCTGGCCTGCACTTTCGACAGTGCGGCTTTCTGCTGCTCTGAATTGGCCAGGTTCTGGGCGGTTTGCAGCGAGTCTTGCAGGATGCGCAGGCCGTCGTTCAGCCTCTCCACCTCGCGCGTGTCTCCGCTGAGCAGATAGTTGCTGAGATACAGCCGGTTCTGCATCATCTGAAAACGGATCTTGTCGTTGGTCTGCGCCATCTGCAAGGCTTGCGAGGCCGCCGCCTTGGCGCTGTGTTCCCGCTGCACGGCGACGAGATTGACGAGGAACAACACCACCACCATCGCAAGGACGGCGCCAAAATTCACATAGAGTTTCTTGCCAATCGTCATCGCTATTCCTCCCCTAAGTTGCAGGTTCTCCTCGTGCCATGGGGTCCCGGATCAATGCACCGGGCGGTCGGGCTGGAATTTGAATTCCACCGTCCCAGCGCTTTCGTCTGGGGCTGGTTCAAACTTCCATTTCTTCACCGCCTCAAGGGCGGCGTTTACCAGGATCGGATTTCCTCCCACGACTTTCGCGTCTTTCAGGCTGCCATTAGGGGAGACCACTACAACTATCTTGACCGTGCCTCGCATGCTCATGCGGCGAGCCAATTCGGGGTAGGTGGGAGACACTCGCGTCGTCACCTTGCGGGTCAGTTCCCCTTGCCCGAAAGCACGCCCGGGGACAATCGTTGCCGCTAATGGAAACAATGCCCACAATGCCGCCACCCCAACCAGTCTCCGACTAGCCCTTTGGACGCGCACTAAATCTCCCCGCCAGACACATCTGGTCGTAACTTCAGGTGCAATGCCTCTGCCATCCTTCGGTCCCCGGAAGCTGCAACGGGAAATTGCTCTAACATCAATAAATATCAATCGCTTAGGGTGATACGGGAGGAATCTGGCGGGCCCTGTTTGAGAAGATTCCTGTCTCAGGCGAAGATCCCACTCTCACAGTGAGACAAGATAAGGGGAGGGGTGTGGATCCGCTGAGTTAAGTTTCATAATTGAGCACTCCCACATCTAATAATCTTGACTCAAATTGAGATTATGGCTATTTTTCCATTATATTCAATTACTTGTAATTGCCACTGTTGCTCATTATGCAAACGGGACAGATTACGCCAACCGAGGCTCCGCCTCACCATCACGGAGAAGAGGCATTTCAAAGATTGCTGTTGCAGTTTTCCGAGGCGATGGCGGATGGCACACCCTCCGGTTCCGTGATTCAACTGTTCTGCCGCAGCACCCGCGAATTCTTCCAGGTGGATGGCACATACTTTTGGCGCGTGAGTCCTCCCGACGAGTTGGTTGCCGCCGAAGCGGACGGCTTGTTGGCGGAGGACTTCCGCGGCCAACGTTTAAGAGCACGGGACAGCGCGGTCGCAATCGAAGCCGTCCGGCAGCGCAGAACGGTTTACGTGAATCGTGTGGATCCCAACCGCTATCCCGTTGCCGGCGAGTTTCACGCCAAGTCTCTGATGGCGGCGCCGTTGGTGGTGGCAAACGAAGTGATTGGCGCGGCAGTCTTTCTCAGCGCCTCTGATCCCGATTTTTTCGACGATGATCTGGCCATGAAGGCCACCATTCTGGCTGGACAACTGGGCAGCCTGCTGGAAGCCAACCGTCTCACTCAGCTCTCCCGCGAAGAGCATCGTCGGGCGGAGATTCTCACCGAGGTTGCGCAAGCCGTGCATGCCCTGCCGGACACCTCAACCGTAGCCGAATCAGTCGCGGCCCATCTCCGCATGCTGCTGAGCACGCGGCTGGTCTGCATCCTTCTGCGGGAAGGAACTACGGTCCAGTTGCACGCCGTGGCAGCGGAATCACCTCAGTTGGCCGCGTCCGTCCGCGCTCGTTATGACCGCAAGGGCCTGCAATTTGCAGCCGATCTTACCGCTCGCGCCCTCGCCGCCGGCGAAGTCATCGCAGTGGCGATGGATCCCCACACCCAGGCTCTGGGAGATTTGGTTCCCCCCGGCATGTTGCTGGCGGCTCCGATTCGCACTTCCCGTGCCCAGGGCGCCATCCTGGTTTATCCGCGTCAACAGGGTACGTTCCGCCCGGAGGAGAAATCCCTGCTGGCCGCCGTGGCAGGCTTTGGAGCCGTAGCCATTGCCAACGCGGAACTTTGTGTCACCGCGCGCGCGCAAGCCCGCGAGTTGCAGCAACTGCTGGACATTTCATCGGAACTGGGATCGATCGCAGACCTTGACCAGTTCATGCAACGCTTCGCTCTGCGCGCCGCCGATCTCTTGGGATTCGACCGCGCGTTCCTTGGTCTGCTGGAAGAGGGCTTATTTCGCGTTCGCTGGGGAGCAGAACGTGGCAGAACTGAACGCTTGGATCTGGTTCTGCCAGAAGGCCCCACCACCCGAGCCCTGATGAACCGGGAAGTCTTCTGGTCTGACGATGCTACCCAGGTGCCCGGAGCTAACCGCGAGGCCTTGTCCAGGTTCAATGTCAAGCAAGTGCTGACCGTGCCTCTATTGAACACGCAAGGCGAAGTGCTGGGCATGTTCGGCGTACTCGATAGGCTGGACCGCAGTGGCATCTCGCAGTCGGACATTCGTTCCGCCCGGATTCTGGCCGCGCAAGTCGCCGTCGCGCTCGAGTCCACCCGCAATCTGCACTTGTCGGAGCAGCATCGTCGCCGCGCCGAATCTTTGATGGGGCTGGCCCTCGAGCTTAACTCCCAACTCGAGCTTCCGGAATTTGCCAGAAGCTTCGTCACCCGGGCCGCGGACCTGATGGAGGCGCCTATCGCCGCCTTGGCGGTAAAGCAACCTCAGGGATTGGAAGTCGTGGCGCTGCACGGCGCCTCGGTCCGCAACACTCGTCAGTACGCTCTGCTGCAAGACGCCATTACTTACAGCCTGTCCCGCAGCCCAGACGCTGTAATCTGCGGCGAAGCCCTTGATCTTCTGGGCGACGACGTCAGTTCCGCGCTCGGCTGGAAGGACTGTAGCCTCATCCGCCTTCAGGGGTCATCCGGAGAACTGGTTGGCGTACTATGCCTGGCCAACCGACAAAGGCCCTTGGAGCGCAGCGACCAGCAATTGCTGCAAGCCGTGGCGGCGCACGCTTCCATCGCTCTGGAAAATGCCCGTCTGTTCACGCGCATGCACCAGGCCAACCGCCACTGGATCGAGATCTTTGACGCCATCTCGGACTTCATTGTGGCCCACGACCAAACCGACAAAGTTCTGCGCGTGAACCGCTCCCTCGCCGACTTCATCGGAGTTCAGCCGCAGGAACTGATCGGGGTCAATATGAGCGGGCTGATGGTGACCGACGACGAAACCCCGTTGCGCTCCTGTCCCTTCTGCCGTTCCCCGATGGAGGACGCGGCCGTCGACGAGTACGTTCTCCCGGTTCTCGACCGCACCTACATCGTCGCCACTTCGCGGGTGCACAGCGCCAACAGTGAAGGCCTGCAAACCATACACGTTCTGAAAGACATCACCGACCGGCGCGAAGCCGAACGCCGCTACCGCGAATTGTTCGACAATATTCAGGAAGGGGTATTTTTCGCCACCCCGGACGGCCGCTTCGTCGAAGTCAACGATGCGCTGGTACGAATGCTCGGATACACCAGCCGTGAGGAGCTTCTGCAAGCCGACATTCGCTCCCAGGTGTGCTTCTCACCCGAGCAGTACGAAGAGTTCACCCGCCAGATGCAACAACATGGCGCTGCACGAAACCAGGAGCAGACCCTGCGCCGCCCCGACGGTAGCGCCGTGCACGTTCTGGTCAACGCCTTCGCGGTTCGGGACGCTCAAAGCCGCAACCTGCAATACCGCGGCGTTATGCTCGACATCAGCGGACTCAAGACCTTCCAGTCTGAGCTTCAACGGGAGCGTGACTTCTCGGGAAAGATCCTCAACCATACCCAGAGCCTCATCCTTGTGGCCGATACCGGCGGTCTGATCAGTTATGCCAACCGCCGCTGGTATGAAATGGGATACCAGCAGCATCAGCTCCTGGGCCGCCCTTTGGAAGACCTGATCGCCCCGCAGCGGCGCCAGGCTCTGGCCGAAGCTTTTTCCACCACACGGACCGGGCAGCAAGTTGACAATCTCGAAATCCAGATTGCGCGAGGACAGGAAGTAGGCCGTTTTTCGGTGAACCTGAGCCCCATGCGCGACGAACAAGGGACGGTTACCAGCATTGTAGTCGTCATGAGCGATATCACCGACGCGGCTACCCTCCAAGCCAAGTTGATGCACGCGGAAAAGATGGCGGCCGTCGGCCAGTTGGTTTCCGGTGTGGCCCACGAAGTCAATAATCCCCTGACCGCGATTCTCGGCTTTGCCGACTTGTTGCTGGAAAATCCGGAAATGCCCGACACCGCCCGCAAGGACCTGCGCGTGATTCTCCAGGAGGCGCAGCGCACCAAACAAATCGTCCAGAACCTTCTAAGTTTTGCGCGGCAGATGCCGCCACAAAAGAGCCCGGTGCAGCTCAACGCCATTCTCCATCGCACCGTGCAGTTGCGCGCCTACGATTTCCGCAGCCGCGGCGCGGAGATCATTGAGCATCTCGACGAGAATCTCCAACAAGCGATCGGCGATTCCCAGCAACTCCAGCAGGTCTTCCTTAACATTCTGAACAATGCTTACGACGCGATGCGTGACACCGGCCGGCCTCCGCGTATCGAAATCACCACCACCAATCGTGACAACCTGGTGGAGGTCACATTCCGTGATAATGGCCATGGCATCTCGTCCGCCGAGCGCATCTTCGATCCGTTCTTTACCACCAAAGATGTCGGCAAGGGAACCGGCCTCGGTCTCAGCATTTGTTACGGCATCGTGCGTGAACACGGAGGCGAGATTTCCTGCCACAACAACCAAGATGGCGAAGGAGCGACTTTTACCGTCCGTCTGCCCGCCCTCGCCATCGGCGCTATCACAGGAGTGACCCGGCCATGAGCGTGCCCGCAATAAAACCTGAGTTCTTGCCCGTGCTCCTCATTGAAGATGAGCCCGCGGTCATGGCCTACGTCCGCGCCGCGCTCGAGCGGAACGGCTACAGTGTGGTTTGCACCGAATCCGGGGCCGAGGGCTTGCGCTTGCTGGCTTCGGAGAAATTCCTCGGCGTGGTTTCCGACATGCGCACCCCCGGCGGAGTGGATGGTGCCGACGTTCATGCCTGGCTGGCCAAAAACTGTCCCGATCTCGCCCACAGGATCGTATTCATCACCGGCGACATTGCCAACGACGACACTGTCGCTACCTTGCGCAAAACCGGCGCTCCCTGCGTTGAGAAGCCGTTTCGCGTGCAGCAATTTATTTCAGTCGTGGAAAAAACGATGGGGAAAGCGCCGTGACCGAAGACTTACGAATCCGCCTCTTAATCGTGGATGACGAACAGAGCATCCGTAAACTCTGCGTAACCGTCGGCGAGGCGCTGGGCTTCACTTGTCTGGAGGCCAACAGCGGCGAGACCGCCCTGGCCCTGCTCGAAGAACAGCCCGCTCACATGGTGCTCACCGACATGGTGATGCCCAACATGTCGGGGATCGAGTTTCTGGAGAGAGTCAAGAAGTTGCTGCCGCGCACCGAAGTCGCGGTCATGACCGGCCACGGTTCGGTCGAGACCGCGGTGCAGGCCATGAAGCTCGGCGCCTACGACTACATCGGCAAACCCTTCTCGCCGCTCGAAGAACTGCGCCTCTTCCTGCGCCGCATGGCCGAGAAAGTCCGCCTGGTCGAAGAGAACCAGTTTCTGCGCGACCGCGTCGATACCGAAACCGATTTGCACGGCATTGTCGGGTCCTCAAGCAAGATTCAAGACGTTTTGCGTGTGGTTTCCCGGCTCAAAGATACGCGTACGCCGGTGTTGATTGCGGGCGAAAGCGGCACCGGCAAAGAACTCGTCGCTCGCGCTATTCATTTCCGCGGCTCCTTCGCCAATCGGCCGTTCGTGGCTGTCGATTGTGGATCGCTCGTCCCCACTCTCATCGAAAGCGAGTTGTTCGGCTACGAAAAAGGGGCCTTCACCGGAGCGCTGCGTTCGAAGACCGGCCTTTTCCAATCGGCCAACGGGGGGACGATTTTTCTCGACGAAATCGGCGAGCTGCCTCTGGAAATGCAGGCCAAGCTCCTGCGAGTGTTGCAGGAAAAAGAAGTTCGCCCTGTCGGCAGCAATCAGCGGACGAAAGTGGACGTGCGCGTGATCGCCGCCACCAACCGTGACCTCGAAGCCGAATATCGCAACGGCACCTTCCGAAAAGATCTCTATTTCAGGCTGAACGTTGTCACCGTACATCTGCCGTCATTGCGCGAACGCCGCTCCGACATTCCCATGCTGGTGCATTGGTTCTTGGATCGCTACGCCGGGGGCAGCGCCATGCAAGTCACCAATTCCGCCATGAAATGCCTTCTGCAATATGACTGGCCGGGCAACGTCCGCGAGCTCGAGAATTGCGTTGAGCGCGCCGTAGCCCTGGGTGACAGTCGCACGATTGACATCGGCGATCTTCCGCCTACGATTGCCTCAGCATCGCCCAGTCAGGAAACGGGCCACGTTGCCAACGCCACCGGCCTCTCTTCCAACGATCTCGAAGACATCGAACGCGCCACCATCGAACGCGTATTCGAGCAGGTAAAAGGGGATAAAGCCATGGCCGGCAAGATGCTCGGCATCAGCCGCGCCACTCTCTACCGCAAGCTGAAGCGCTATAACATCGGAGGAAGGCACGAAATGCCGGCGGGGAGCTCGGCGCTGCAGTAGGGGCGACGCCCTATCTCAGTGTCACAATTACTTCCGGTTTCGACCATCCAGGGCTTATCTCATGGCGGCCCGAATCGAAATATCTAGGGCGGTTATTGGCAAGGTCGGGGATACCCGGCCAGTTTCTTCGGCTCTATCAAATCTTCTTTGAGCAGACTACTGTGCATCGGCTCTTTCGCGGCAGCCTTCCATCAAAAACAGGGCGAAGTCCGTGGCGAGCGGCTCGGCGGCAAGCTGCCGCATCATCAGCGCGACTTGACCCCGGTGGTAAGTGGAATGGTTCGCCAAATGTTGCATGAGGTGCGCCAGACTGATTTGTGTTGCGCGAAGAGGAAGCATCCTTCCCGAGGATTCGTTTGTCAGGCGATTCACAAATTCGACTTGTTCTTTCTCGACTTCCGCCCACCTTGACTGCACCGCAGCGAAGTCAGGGAACGCATTCGGATCAAATTGCGCCCAGTGCCGCGTCCAGAAATCCCAGACGAAGGTGGGGCCGGGGGAGGGTTCCTTCCAACACTTTAGCCAACCCCACTCGCCGCCAATGATGTGCACGAGCGTATCTCGCACAGAACGCAAGCTGCCGCCCAGATCACGCGTGAACTCCTCTGCGTCGAGAGTGGAGGCCGCTTGCAAAACCCTGTTGTTCGCCCAGCGGTCGTATTCGTAGAGAAGCTGAATGTCATCTTTAGTCATGGTGGTGGCCGGCCTCTGCTGCGGGCAATTTTACCTTGCCGCGGGCATTCGGCTTGACCCTGCATGCGGTCGTTTCTGGCACCTTGGTGATTGTGACCGAGTCACGGGCTACTCTTCCATAATCAGATTAACAAAGAGTTACCGACAACCGTTTCCTCGGACGCCGTGCAGCTTCGTGTTTGGGCGCCGTCGTCTCGCACGCCGTTGTGGGAATCCCTACTTTTTTAGTCCTTCAGTCCAACTCTCCGGCTGCTTGATGCCGGGCTAATCGCCGGAATTCCTCCCGGCGAAGGCTCTCGTCCCCGTTCGCGATGCCATGAGCTTTCTTGTCCATCGCTTCGAGTAGCAACAACTCATCGAATGTCAGTCTGCTGAAGTCCGGGCCTTACTCTGTGTCTGGATCGGCCCGCCCTCTGGCCCGCTCGCCTCGCTGCGGTGCGTCCCGCCCCCGCAGTTCAACCTCGGGCCAGTGTTGGCCCGCCAACTTCCGCTTTTTCGTAGAGCGCCTTCATCTGCCGAAGCTCATCGACGCTCAGCTTACTCAAGTCTAGCTCACTTTCTTTAAACATTCTGAGCGCACAGGCAACGCCCGTCTTGATAGTGCGGGCGCTGACTTGGCGAGCGCAACTCTCAGGTCCTCTTTCCAACGCTTCGAGCAGTGCGAACACCGAATGTCTTGTAGGCTGTGGGCATGTTCACCCACACCGGAATTGTTCCTCTCGACGACGATCTGCTTTTTGAAATACGGGCAGCCCGTTTCAACTTTGGTCATGTGGTTCCTCCCAATTCCTTGTGCTGTATTGTTGGGCGCAAAATGGGCGCAAAACCCCGCCCGTTTGGGCACAAATTAGGGAATGACTGGTGAGTAAGGGCAGCCGAATCAACAGGGATTTTGCGGAATCATGGAGCGGGCGATGGGAATCGAACCCACGTCCGAAGTTTGGGAAATTGTTGTTTAAGATTCGGCACCTCGCAACCTCCAGAAAGCCTTGGCTTTTCCGGGCTGTTTTTGTTACACAGTTTCCGGCTCGAAGCAGGAGGTCATTATGAGCACACAAGGCACTTTCACTTCGGGGGTCACGCGGGAACTCAATTTTGAGCTTCTCATTATGCGCGTTGCTTGCGCGCTGCCCTTTATCTTTCACGGGAGCTCTATCCTGTTTGGAGCCTTCGGCGGTCCAGGCCCCAAAGGGTTCGCCGCCTTTATGCACGCCCCGGCACCAGTCGGTTACCTCGTCGGGCTGGCGCAATTTGCCGGGGGCCTGGCGATCCTCCTCGGCGCGCTGCTCCGCGTTGGAGCCGTCTGCGTGATGATCGTCATGGTGGGCGCGATTTTTCTCGTCCATCTGCCCCACGGCTACGACATCGGCCAGGGTGGAGTGGAATACGCGCTGACCGAATTCCTTCTCTCCGCCGGACTTTTATTCGCTGGCCCAGGCAAATATTCTCTGGCCAGCCTGCTTCCGGGCCCCCTTCGCAAGCTGTAAGCTTCTAGGCTCTGACTGTTCCGGCTCAGCTCACCGGGCACTTGAGGCTTACCACTTAGGATTCCGCTTTCGCGCCTCTGCGTCGGAAGATACGTTGATGCCCAATCGGGAACGATTTCCCTAAAGAAACTACAATTCGGCAGTGCATTGCAATGATTCTGTAAGGAGAAAGGGCCGACTCGCAGGGAGTCGGCCTCTCTCTTTGTTTGGTCGAGGCTTTGGACCAACTTTGGACCAAAACCCCTGCTTTTTGCAGCCCTGAACCGCCTCCCAAGGGGGAATTGGAGCCAAATGGAGCTAAATTGCGTTGAACCTGAGAAATTGAGTGCGTGGGGAATTCAGGAGCAATCCGGAAATTGCAAGGCACCACGCTCCGGGAACTCTGTCTTGCGGTTTCGGAGCGCTAGCCCATTTTAGGGGCAACTCATGGCGGACGGAGCGCCCAGGACGCAACTGCAACGCCCGTCATTACGATCGGGTATGCCATCGTACCTGCATCAATCAACCCCGAGGCCAATTGCGATGGAAACAGCGTCCGTCAAGTCGAAGAACACACCGGCGTAGGCCCACTCCTTGAGTCGGGGGAACCGCGGAATGATCACTAGAAACCAATCGGCCTGGCCGCTTGAACTGTCCGGGCCATCTTCTTTTGCATTCTGTTCCGTCTGTCACCAGGCTTAATTCTATCCTCTAAATCAAAAACGACTTGACCTAGAGTAAGAGGTGTAACCATAGACGCCAAAATCCAGTATGTAGGTATAGAGGGTGCTAGCTGGATTGGCACAATGGTCCGCGGCTGTCGACTCGGCCAA
>Ga0210406_10003353_pt1 | contig 17608 bp, 17 predicted proteins | sample IncBWC30MmetaG_FD_155454 | JGI IMG/M metagenome (GOLD analysis project Ga0210406, IMG submission 155454) | Forest soil microbial communities from Barre Woods Harvard Forest LTER site, Petersham, Massachusetts, United States - Inc-BW-C-30-M | ecosystem: Environmental > Terrestrial > Soil >... | reverse complement strand
TGATGTGGATGAGGACGAAGTCGAGGAGGGCGAAATTTTGAGCTGCCCAGAGTGTGAATCCGAATTGGAAGTGACCCAGACGCATCCCGTCCATCTCAACCCCATTTCCGACGACCTGGATGAAGAGGACGACGAAGAAGAGGAAGATGAGGACGAAGCCGAAGAGGACGACGACGAAGAGGACGACGAACTCGAGGAAGACGAAGAAGAGGATGAGGAATAGCCAGTTTGGCCGGTGCATCGGAGCCGGTCTCTTCAACATCTCAATAGCGTGAAATACCTTTTCCCCAAGACCGCCCGGAAGTGCGACGTGCGATTGTCGTTGGCTGATTCCATTGTGATCGCTGGGTTGTTGCTTTCTTTGGCTGCATCGCTTGGCGCGCAGGAAGCTCCTCAGCCGCCTGCCACGCAGTCGCCTTCGTCTACAGAATCCACTTCGAAACAGAAACCCGGACAGTCGGCCGCGCGGCACTCCGATGACTTCCTGGTTCGCGGGACGGTTTTCACTCAGGAAGGATTCGCGTTGCCTGGCGCGGAGCTGCGGGTTCGCCGGACTACTGAAAAAAAAATCCGCTGGCAGACTGTTTCCAACTCGCGCGGTGATTTTGCCGTCCGTGTCAAAATGGGCGCGGACTACGAAGTGTCGGTTCGTGCCAAAGGTTTTGCCGAGCAGTCCGTGCCGCTGGACGCCAAAACCGGGGACCGCTACAAGGATTTGGTCTTCCGCTTGGAACATCAGGGAAACAAAAAATCATGACTGGCCGAAAAAGAATTTTTGTCGCAGCTTTTATGCTGTTTTTCTGCGCGCTGTCGTCGAGCGCTCAGGATAAGGCTCAAGACAAGAAACATAGTTCACAGTTGAAGACCGTGCGCGGAGTGGTTCAGGACAAGTCCGACAATCCGGTGCACTCGGCCGTGGTCTTTCTAAAAGACACTCACTCCAATCAGGTCCGCAGCAACATCACTAATGATCAGGGCGAGTATCGCTTCAGCGGACTGGACCCCAACGCTGAATACGAGCTGTACGCCGAAAAAGACGGGGCAAAATCGCAGACGCGCAATATTTCCAGTTTTGAGAGCCGCATGGACATCGTGCTCAATCTGAAATTGCAGCGCAAGAAAGAGTAAGTCGCCGCGGCAGCAACTCCTGCAAACAACTCACGGTGCCAGTACTCGCAGGGCTCGATGCAAGATCTCTATTTCCACTGGCGTTTTGCCCAGCAGTTCGCCGTCTCCCTGAAAATCTGTTTCTTTCTTCGCGGATAGTATGATTTTTGCGGCACGCATTCGAATGACCCGTTTTGTTTTCAATTCGCCGGTGAGCAGCAGCCTCGGAATCAGCGCCAGCACTTCGCGCTTCCGCAACATTTCAATCATCACCACTTCTAGGAGCCCGTCGTCCAGCTTCGCCTCCGGCGCCAGGCGCAATCCTCCGCCGAATGTCGGCGTGTTCAGCACCGCTGCCAGTAACACTAGCTTTGCGATCTTCGGCAGATCGCTTTCCGGAAATTCCACCTGTGCCTGAACGCCGCGGAATCCCCGCAACGCTGCGATCCCCGACGCCACATAGCGCAGCCTGCCCGGCCACTTCACAAAGCTTTCATTCGCGTAACGCAATGCTTCCGCATCTATCCCCATGCCGCCGCCACCCAGATAAATCGCGCCCAATCCGTTCGAATTGCGCAGCCGCACCAAATCCACCCACCGCGTTTTTCCGCACACAACAATTTCTGCTGCCTGTTCCACATTCTTTGTGATGCCCAGCGTCGCGGCAAAATCATTGCCGCCGCCTGCCGGAATAACGCCGACCCGCACATCGCGGCCAATCACCTCGCGAACCAGCAACTGCAGCGTGCCATCTCCGCCCATGGCGATCAGCGTCGCGCATCCTTCGCGAACCGCGGCCCGCACTCCGCCGCGCAATTCCTCAGCGGATGCGCTTTCCACGATTTTTACGGGATACTTCCTCTGCGCAAACGCTTCACGCAGTGCTGGGACTTTGCGCCCCGCGCTGCCGCGACCCGCCGCCGGATTCACGAATACCGTTGCAGGCAAGGGCTCAGTTCTCTCCATCCCGTCCTCAATCTGATTTGCGTCGGATTACTTTGTGGTGGACTTCAGAACACTTTGCGCGGCAGTCTGTCATAACCGCAGCTTCGGGGGCAATCTCAAACTGCCCACTAGGTTTTTGCGTTGGGCTGAAAACCCGCCAATTCCAACCCTTTGCCCACTTCCGGATTCTTGTGAAACTGCTCCCACACGAAGCCGGTGCGCGAATTCTCCGCCATCAGCAATGTGATTCCCGCATCAATGCCCAGCACATCGGAACTCGCCCAGCCAGTCAGTGGATTGAACGCGTCCACGAATCCATACTTCTTCCAAGTGCGTTTGCCGAATTTTTCGCGAATGTTTTGCAGCACGCGAATGCACTCCTTGGGCATGAACACCAGCGATCCACCAGTCGCGCACGGCACGATGCTGCCGTCTATCCTGCCCATCGCCGGCGGACCGCCCCAAACCGCGTACCCGTGCTCGGAATCCGACGCCGAAATTCCCCACAAATCCTCCGAGTAGTCCGGAAATCGCACCGCAAGTTCTATGCACCACATCTTGTGGATTTTGGTGGCCACGATTGAATTCGCAAAATAGTCGGCATACTTGTCGTGCAAGCCGCGAAAATTGAACCACGCGTGCGAGTATTGGTGCGCGAAGAGAGGTGCGTGCGCTCCGATATAGGCGACTTGATCGAATTCGAAACGCGGCCGCTGCCATTCGTTCCAGACCGCGGGCGCCAGCGGGTGGGTGCGCGAAGCGAAACCCAGCAGATACATCATCATCATTTCGCTGTAGGTGTCCCACCGCGATTTCAGGAAGCCCTGCTCAGGTATCCATCCCATGGAAAATGTCTGCCCGCCATGCAGAATCCAGGTCCAATCGATTCGCTCGTAAATTTCCGTCGCCAGTCCCTGGATCTCTTTGTCGTCGAAATACGCGCGGCAGGTGAGCGCGCCGCATAGGAATAAACACGTGTCTATCGGCGATACTTCAGAATTCAGAATGCGCTGGCCGGTCTCTCCATTAACGAAATGATACATAAACCCATGCTGATGCTGGACGTTTTTCAGCGCAAAACTCAGCGTGGTGCGTACCCGGTCTCGCACCGCGGCGTCTTCTTCCCATCCTCGTCGCGCCGCAACGCACAGCGCGGTTAAGCCAAAGCCCGTTGCCGCCACGCTCGATGCATTTCGCGGGGCTCCGCCATCGGCTGATCCGCGATCCTCGATTTGCCCGGTTTTCGCGTTGGCTTGCTCCCAAAAATACAGAAAGCAGGCCTGTTCGACTTCGTCCAGGAATACGTCTTCGTCCGCTGTAAACCGATAAAGGGAGGGATCAAACGAGAAGAGTTTTGCTGGTAATCCCGGTGCCGGATCGCGCGGCAGCAGCTTCTCCGGCTCTTGAACGACGTCTTGGCCCAGGGAAGGATACGAAGGAAAGGCCAGCGGAACCGCGGCACCCAACAGGCTCGCCTGTCTCAGCCACTCTCGCCTGCTCAGCCTATTTCGGCTCACGCTGCAAGCCTCGGGTCTTGCCGCTTCCTGCAGGACATTGAACCGCGCATGACTTTTCGCTCATACGGCGCGCTATTCTACCTTTCAACGTCGGCTCTTTCCAGTTGCAGCTGACTAAAACGATTTAGCTGACCGAAGTCGCGGCTATTGTACATGCCCATTTCCGACGGACCACTCGTCTCTTTTCGGGGGATCGCCGCTCATGTTTCTTAATTCTGGTGCCGGCGGGGGGAATCGAACCCACGGCCTAGGGATTATGAGACCCTCGCTCTACCACTGAGCTACGCCGGCCAAAGGCAGCCTTTTATCCTACGTAGAGGCTTCCAATTGAGTCAAGTGCTGTTGCGCCAGCAGCGCCAGCAGTGGTTAATCTGTTGCCAGCCTGCTCGCCTTTTCGCCGGGACAGCAACGTGCATGGGAGCAGTTTTAGTACTACTGTACTGTTGTGGAACGCATTTCGAACGCTTAACCTTTTCGTGTCGACAAGCACTCTGCCCTCACCGCCTGGCTCAACAGGCCGGTGACGAGGGTTGAGGGCCGATTTCGACAAAAAAGTACAGGTCTGCTCGTCAGGACTCTTGACATTGGTGTCTAAAACAGTACAGTACCTCCGGGATAGTTGTGTTCCTCGGAGGAACAATGTCAAAGAAACTGACGGTCGTCGTTGCGCTGGTCATCTTGGTTGGCGCGATGGGCCTGAAAACCGCTGTCGCCGGTAGCGGCAACGGCTCTGTAATCATGGCAAACGGTGGAGCCCCTACGCCACCATCGCCGTGGAAAAATGGTGGAGCGCCAACGCCGCCATCGCCCTGGAAGAACGGTGGAGCACCAACGCCTCCGTCTCCTTGGAAGAATGGCGGAGCACCAACGCCTCCGTCGCCCTGGAAGTAAGTTAGATCCAATCAGCGGTTTTAACGATCGCTGAGCTGGACTCGGGCGCGGAAATCCTAGGAAGCTACGTGCCCGGACCGTTGCAATATGCAGTTTGGTTCCTCTGCACACTCATGGAAGTGGTCGTATTGGTGTGTGCGTACCGCTCCAACTCCATCCGTCGCTATTTCCTTCTTAACTTGTATGTCGCGTGCGAGGTTATTGCCAGCATTGTTCGTTTCGAGATCTTGCAGCATTACGGCCTGAGTTCCGCTAATTACGCCTACTTCTATTACTATTCCGACTGTCTGCTTACGATCCTTCTCTTCTTCGCCCTCAGTAGCCTTTATTCTCAGGTTTTCCACGAACTGCATGTTGGGCGCTATGTCCAGTTTGGCGCGCTATTTCTTTTGTCCGCAACCGCTCTCTTTTCGTTCGCCGTGGTTCAGCAATCCAGCGCAAAATTGCTCTCGCATTTCGTCTTCGAACTATCGCAGAACCTCTACTTCGTGGGCCTGGTTCTCACCTATATCTTGTGGGCGGCAATTCTAAAACTGCGCGAGACCCGCGCCCAATTGATCCAGCTGGTTCTGTCTCTTGGCATTTACTTCAGCCTGTATGCGGCCAACTATGCTCTCCGCAATCTGTACCCGTCCATGGAAACGATGTTTCAGTCCTTGAATCCCATGATTGGATTTTTCCTGCCTTGCGCCTGGTCCTACGCCTTCGCCCGCATCCCGAAGGACGCTCGTTTGGCTCCTTCTAATCTGGCGGTGATCCCACGATGATGGCCGCCGTCATTCTCGTTTGTTCCCTGGTACTGATGTTGCAGTTCTTCGTCTCCTATTGCCGCTCGTTGATCGCGGCATCGGCCAAGGAACCCTTGCCCCTCGAGGTTCAGGAAGTTACCGGTATTTCGCGCACGGCTTCGCCAGAGGACTTCTCGCGCGTTATCCAACTGCTCAATCTTTGTCCAGACCGGCCGGAAGATCGCAGCTCGCTGCGCGCCGTGGGCGCCTATTACCATTTCCTGAGGTTCGTTCGTTCTACCCTGGCCTTTGCCGTGCCCTCCCTTAAGCAATGGACAGACAACGAACGCGCCCATTGCACCTATTTTGCCGCCGTCGCTCTCGGCCGCCGTATCGCCTTCAGCCGTGATCTGCTGGCCCAGCAGATGTTGCCTTAACTCACTTCGCAAACCCTGACGGAAGATCGTTCCTCTTTCGCAACTCGCACTGCAATTTCCTTCATTGACTTTTTCTCCGTGTGCTATTCTGCGTTCTGGTTCACTCCGCCGGAGTGGAAGCGTCCGCAGCGCAAAACTCAACGGTGAACAAAACATGCTTGCAGTGTGGCGCGATACTCCCATCAGGTGTACGCGTCTGTAGTTTTTGTGATTCGCATCTTTCTGACGCCGCCTCGTCAGCGGCACCTCCCGCGCACCTGGCCCGCGGAAATCACACGTTGGATGAGCCCGTCGATTCGGTTTGGCGCGGCGAACTTGCCAACCGTGTGGCTTCCTATCGCGCGCGCAGGCGAAGAAATTCGCCTGGCGACGGCCAGCCAGAACTCCCGTTCGAACAGCCCACTACAACTCCGTCCATTTCGCAGCCCGTACCCTCGGCGGTAGCCGTCGCCGAATCTCCGGCGCTTGACGACGATTTTTCTTTCACTATCGCCATCGGTCGTACTGCCAATCGCAGTGCCTCCGACGAAGCGCAAATGTTTATCGACGTCTCCATTCCGCCGGCTTCGAACACGACCCCAGAATTTTCGGCTGAGCTCGCGCAACCAACCATTTCTCAACACTCCGGCCTCTACCCCGTCGTTTCCATGGACGAGCGTCGCCTCTCCGGCCTGATCGACGCGGCTTGCCTGCTCTTTGCCTGCGGAGGATTCCTCGCGCTATTCGGCTCGCTCGGAGGGCACTTCGCCTTCAGCAAATTAACCGCGGCGGTTTACGCAGCTTCGTTTGCCATAGTCTACGTCCAATATTTTTCGCTTTTCACCGTCTTCGGCGGCACCACTCCGGGCATGATGCTGCGTGGCCTCCGCGTCGTCGATTTCTCCGGCGAAGAACCGTCGCCGCGCCAGTTTCTTCTTCGCGCCGCCGGCTATATGCTTTCCGCGGGAACTTTCTTCCTCGGTTTTCTCTGGTCGCAGTGGGACGAAGACGAACTCACCTGGCACGACCGCATCTCGCACACCTATCTCAGCTCTGCCAACACGGTAGCCGATTCCGAGCTAACCGGAGTCGCGCACACGCACTAGCCAATTCCTGTGCAACGGCGGGTTGAGTCCCGCCGTTTTTTCTTGTTTTTCCTTGCTTTTGTAGCGGCAACCTTCAGGCGCCATCTCGGGTTTGGAGGGGTCGCCGTTGCGGCGGGCACTCCTACGTTCGGGTGCTGCTCCAGCAAAGGATCTTGCAGCCCATCTAAATCTTCCGCTTATAAAGATAAACACTATACTTCGACACCGGCCGATATCCTTCCGCGGCGTCATCCCAACGGTACGTAGTCTCCATCGCGATGTCGGCCACGCCCACGATGCGGTAATTGTCGGCGATATATTTCTCAGTCCAGTACAAAATAGCGGTGTCCGAATTCGACTTGCGCAGCCATGATGCAGGCACCATCACCTTCACCAAATACTCGGGCTTTGCTGTTTCTATTTCGTCAATCATCTCCCGCTGCATTTGTGACGCGAACTTTTGCTCTTCCATCAGCCCATAGGTGTAGATATAGCCCGTAGCGGAATGGCGTTGCGCGTAAAAATAAATCTCCGGTTCCGAACCGAGCACCGCGATCCGCGCGTCCGGCCCGCAATGTTCCCGGATATATTTCCCGAATTCGATCGCTTCCGGAAACGGGTTCCCTCCGTACTCGTGGCGCACGACTTTTTCGGGACTCATTGCAAAGAAAATCGCTCGCTGCGCGTGCACCGCCTGCGCCCATCCCAACGCAAACAACATTACTCCCAGGGTGCGCAGCCGGTAGCGGTTGATTCGAACGATCAGCGCCAGTTGCTCCACACTCCATGCCAATGCTTTTCCCGCAAGCAGGCAAACAGCCGGAAGCATCACAATGAAATAGTGATTGCGATAATAAAGTCCGGCACTTGCTCCCACAAACGACCAGCCCAGCAAACCGACCGTGAAGCTCAGCAGGGCGCTTTTCCCTCGCTCGATGATCAATGCAATAAGTCCAGCGGCCGCAAAGCACCACACCACTGGAGCCCCGAAGAAGAGATCCGGCGCGACCTCGCGTAGATATTTCAAACCCTGCGTCAAACCTGTAGACGTCGCGTATTGCCCCGCGTAGGAAACCGTCCAGAACCAGAATTTGCCGAACGCGCCCACCCGGTAAAGCGCGGCGCAGGTGATCAAATACGGAATCGCCGCCCCGATCGCGTATACCGACAGCCGCATTGCCAACTTCCAGCGCCGCGATGATTGCTTCAATCCTCTCCACACCACTTCCTGCGCGCCAAACATGACGAACACGATTCCCGGCTGTTTCATCAGAAACGCCAGCCCCATGCATATGCCCGCCGCAAAATACGCCACCAGATTTTTGGATTTTCTTGCCGACACCAGAAGTAGAAATCCCGCCACCGCCATCAGCACCACAAAATGTGTTGCGTGTCCGGCCAGACCGAGCACTCCCTCACTCGTCGAAAGCAGCGCGTAGCTTGCCGCTGCCGTCACTCCCGCCAGATCTCCATACAGCTGCCGCGCCAAAAAGAACATCAGCAGCGTGGTGCAAGCGTTTACCAGCAACAGCCCAACATGTATTCCGGCCGCAGTCTCTCCAAACGTCCGCAGAATCGACGCGTACGCTACATACGTCCCTGGCAATTTCATGTTGTAGGCAAGTTCGTAGGGAGGAATGCCCTGCAGAATCAACTGCCCGGCGTAAGCGTATTCGCCCTCGTCCCGTTCCAGCGGCATCTCACGCAGCCGCCAGCGAATCGCCGCGAAAAAAAGAATTACAACTGCCAGCAACGCAAACGCCAGCCACCGCCATCGCGCGCGAAGCGCCTCGGGCCGAGCCGAACCTGCACTTTTTCCAGCCGCGAGGCCAGGTTTTCCCAAGATTTCTTCCTGCTCTGCAGTCTCGGCCATGCGCTCCTGTTTCCGGTTCACACCAGGGCCAGCATAACACCCGCAGCGATTCGAATTTCCCGCTCCTCTGCAACAAGTTCCAATCAGCAAATCTCAATCGTTTTGTGGTTTGTAGAACAGCCGTACGCGTAGACGCACTGCAGACAACGCAGAACGAGACGCGACGATTGCAAGGTGGTGTCGTAGGCGCGGCTCTACGCCACGATCGTTTTTTTCCTACAGATTCAAGCTTTCTCACTACGAGGGGGTATCCGGTCACGCTATTGATACAATTCAGCTGTCGCAAATACGCCTGCCTGGTTCAGTTCCCCGGTGACGAGCGCGGTTCCACCCTTCAGCGGCGTCGTTGTGTTTGCCTCGCGCGGAGTTTGCAGACTGCCTGTGCCGGCAAATGTCCGCTGTTCTCGGGCTCAAGGCCGGCCATGGGCGCCGTCAATGGGGTTCAGCCGCCGCAATCTCTTTTCGCAGGGTATCCAGATACGTCGTGCCATACCCTTGATACACGAGGCCCTGGGTGTACTCATCTCCGGTGCGAGAGAAGTCGCTGGTGGTCGGTTCGGTCACAATCGATGGCTCAATTTCGGTGTCTTCATGCCATTCGTTGAAGCTAGTGATATGAAGCATCTTTAGTTTGCTGTCCTTGGCATAGGGCAGCGCCAGATCACTCAAAAATTCTGCAAACATCGACCCCTCCCTTGCGCCTGCACTGGTCCTCCGCGCCAGCGCCGCGTTGTCCGCACACGTTCGACGAACACCTCGATCGTTGAATCCCGGCATCACTGACGGTACGAACTCGACGCCCAATTCCTGCGCCACCGCTTTGTATTTCTCGAACATGCTTTTATGCATGGCGAAGAATCCGTTGTCGTCCGAATATCCGGCCTTATAGGCATACACGTTGTACCCGAAGATCGCGTCCCAGTTTTTGATGCGCGCCGGATCAGGCGCGTTCGGGGCGTAGTACTCGTCGCCAATCAGATAAATATCAAACCCCGCCTCGGTCATCGCCTTTCGAATCGCCGCCACCGTCTGCTGAACCGCGGATACCGGAGTCAAGGCAAACGAAGCGTAGAAGAAGACCACCGGCCTTCCCTTGCCAACCTTCAAATAACTCGGATGCGAAAAGTAACGCGCCGCCAGATATTGGAAGTCCGAAACGATGGTCTTCGTCTTGGCCGGCGTGACCGTAAGGTCTGAATTGAACCGCACCGCGTAGTCGTAGAACATCGCGAATCGAATGTCCCCGATATGCGGATTGGTGAGAACGGTGTTCTGAATCGTTTGATCGACAAAGTCGTTCGGCATCATCCATTCCAGATCCCAGACGTTGATCCCTGCCGCGGTCGACCATGCGATCTGCTGCGTCACCACGTCCTGGTCCTGCGAATTGTATTTGCCCAGCGCGGGCAATTCCGGAGGATTCAATTCATCCCGCAGAGTTCCTTCGTAGCATTCCGTGTAGTTAAAGTTGGTCCCCTGATACCACGGATAGTAACTCGCGGAAACTAAGTAAGGGGTTTTCGGCGGCACCACCGCCAGCGTTGTATTGGCGCTGTGCGAGAGCGATCCGGCCACACCCTGGAACTCCACCTTGAACGTTCCAGCCGCCGCGGGCGCGGAAAAAGTGATTTGCTGCGCCGCTCCTGGAGAAAGCGCAAATGACGTTTGTGAGGAGTTTATTCCATTCGGGAATCCGCTGACCGTTATGTTCACGGTTCCGGAAAACCCGTTTACTGCGTTCAGCGAAACCGTCACGGGTAAAGTTGTTCGGCCGACGTGGGTCGAAACCATATCCGGAGAAACGACGATGCTGAAGTCCGCAGCAGTTGGCACATGCGGATGCGCAGAAGAGGACGCACATCCGTTAAGAACACACAGACTTAGACCTATGATGGAAATCAACAACAGAAGATAATTCTTCACGGTACGCTCCGAGGGATGGAGCGCACGGCGAAATCAAGACGGCAAAGGGGCGGGTCAATGCGCGCCATAGTTATGGGCTAAATTTTTAGCTACGAAATTCTTTAAATGAAGGGGACAGCTTTGACTAATATTATAACAATTTTTACATTGTGATGCACCACCGACTATGAAACCGAATCGGTGTGCACTGTGCGGCTTGGCGAATTTTCATGAGTGTCAGTGCAAGCCATGAATACTTTCGGCTTCGTACCTGACAATGGGTATAGAGAGCCGGATAGGGAAAGAAGATGAGCGCGTGCGATCCCTACGATTTGCAACGCTTTGTGGAGGCGCAGAGTCATTGTTTCGAGCAAATATGCAGGGAGTTAAGCGACGGTCGCAAAAAGAGCCATTGGATGTGGTTCATTTTCCCTCAGCTCAAGGGGTTAGGGCACAGCGCCATGGCCAACCGGTATGCAATCTCATCACGCCAGGAAGCCGAAGCGTATTTGGCGCATCCAATCCTCGGACCGCGATTGAGGCATTGCACTCAGCTTGTGATTCTTATCGAGGGCCGTTCGATCCAGCAGATTTTTGGCGTCCCAGACGACCGGAAGTTCCGCTCTTCAATGACCTTGTTTGCGACTACAGCCGCCGAAAATAAGTTCTGCAAAGACGCTTTGCAGAAGTACTTCGCAGGAATACCCGACCAGCTAACGCTCGACCGGCTACAAATGTAAAAGAAGGCAAATGGAGGTCGGGGAAAGATATCCCAGAGCTTTTTTCTAGTCGTATACCCGCGCCGCGGTGTCCATACGGACATCGTGCCAAGTTGACAAAAACACCGGAAACGCCAGGTCTGTCTAGGTGCGCGAAAACGTTGATTCACATTGGATAGCTTCACCACGGACGCGCAGAAGTCTTTCTTACGCGGCATATGTAACTGTTTTTGGGTTGGTCTGTGTGCTGGCCACCATGGTTCTTGCCGTGACGCTCTTCCGAGATGTTGAGAGCATGAAAACCAGCGTGTTCGTGGGTGTACTTTTCATAGGTCTGGTCGTTGTGCTGTTTGCGGGTACCATCGATCTTTGGTTTTGCATGCTCATTTTCCTACTTAAGTACGATCATCGTTCAGCGTTTTCTAAGTGCCTGTTGCTCCTGGGCTTCTTCTTCGGAACATCGTTGACCGCAACGCTGTACTATTTTCTGGTCTATCGGGACCTTGTTATAAGCGGACAAAAGATAAGAAAAAGTTAAACGGAAGGGTCTGCGGCCCTCTTGCTTTCCGGTGGCTTTGGCCGCATTGCTATATGTAAAATACCGCAGATCGGTAGGTCCGTATTTGTATTGTCTGGCCCGCAAGTTGGATTAACTCAGTGCGGGCGAGCGCCTTTGGCCCCAGGGTCTCGCAAACGTGCAACTCAGCATTCTTATCGATACTTACAATCACGAGCGGTTGATCGAGAGCGCGATCAACAGCGTGCTGGAGCAGGATTTCCCTGCGACGCAGCGCGAAGTGATCGTGGTGGATGACGGTTCGACGGATGGCACAGCGGAAATCGTTCGGCGGTATGGGCCGCAGGTGCGGCTGATCAGGAAAAAAAATGGCGGGCAGGCATCGGCGTTCAACACGGGAATTCCGGAATGCCGCGGCGAAGTGATTGTTTTTCTGGATGGCGACGACTGGTGGGCGCAGGGAAAATTGCGCAAGACGGCGCAAGTTTTTGCCGAGGATCACGCTGTCGGTATGATCGGGCACGCGTTCATTGAGTCGTTCGATAATGGCGCGCGAAAAACAATTTTGCCCGGCGCAAAAGCCCGCCTCCAGGTGGACGATGTTTCGGCGGCTGCTTTTTTCCGCCTGAGCCGCTGCTATTTTGGCACCAGCCGGCTGGCGCTGCGAGCGAAGCTGGCGCGGAAAATTCTTCCGGTTCCGGAAACGCTGGTTTTTGAAGCCGACGAATATCTTTTCACCATGGCCGCGGCGCTGGCGCCGTTCGTGATTTTGCCGGACGCGTTGACGCATTACCGGGTGCATGCCGGAAGTCTTTATCTGAGCGGCGGAGCCAGCAAAGCGGGAGAACGACGCAAAGCGAAAGTGATCGCTGATTTAGCAGCAGCGCTGCGGGTTTCACTGCCGGGTACGGGCGCTCCGCAAGCCGCCATGGAGACCATGCTGGAGATTGTCGAAGCGGAAGCCGCGCAGCTGCGATTGAAATTGGATGGCGGCTGGCCGTGGGAAACATTCCAGACGGAACGCACGATTTACCGGGTACAACATTCCGACGCTCCGGCAAAAAGCAAAATTTTTCGGACGCTTTCGATGGTGCCGGCACTGGCGCTTCCGCCGCGCTGGTTCTACGCGGGGCGGCAGTGGCTTGGCGCGCAAAAGTGGTACAAGCGGGCGCGGGCCGGTGCGGTTCCGGTGCCGGGATTTGCAAAGGTGGAAATTCCGAAGACGGACACGCCGGGAGCAGCGCCGTCCGCATCCAGCGACGCGAAGGGCTGAAAATTTCGCAGAATGGCGACGGAAGTTCAACGCCGTGAATTCCGCACGACGCTGAATATGTTTGCTACCCTTGTAGTGGGCGTTTTTTTGGTTCAGGGTTGTAAGTAAGGCGTTTTTTATCTAAGGGTTGTAAAACAAACCCTGAAACCCGGCTCCGTAGTTTGAACGTCATGCCAGCCCCGCAGACGATTGGATCGATTGGGCCGGCGTTCCAAATTGGGAAATAAGGGTACCCACCCCCCACCCCCGGGGTACTTTTCGGATGAGTGTGCAATTACAGGACGTATTTCCGCAAGAGTGAAAAAAAGCAAAGAGTGAAATGGAGGGAAAAAATAGGGAGTTATTTTTTGCCATGCGGGATTCCTGGAAGCGGAGTGAGCGAAAAGGAGAGCGGGTTGCGGGCGAAGAATCTGCCAGTACGACCCAAACATCAGCAATAGTATCATGTAGTACATAACAGTTAAGGGAAATGAGAGGTATGGGGCCAATGGTGTCTTTATCGAGTCTAGTTAGTGATCCCCGGCGGCTTATACGGCGGCTGTTCCATCGCGATGCCGCGAGAGTTAGCCCCGGGGAAGCGTTGCAATCCATAGATGAGCCGTTTCGATCGGCGTTGCTGTCTATGTACAGGAACGAATCCCAAATTGGAACGGATGGACGGCGGCATGAGGTTGATCCAAATGTGAAGGTTTCGCCGTCCGAAGGACGATGGTTGTTTGAGCTGTGCCGCAACATCCAGCCCAAAGGAATATTGGAAATTGGGACATGTTACGGGTTCAGTTCGCTTTTTTTCCTCGCGGCGGTGACGAAGAACGGCGTCGGAACCCTAACTTCTATAGATCCTTACGAAGAATCGGTGTGGCATGGAATTGCGCTAGCGTCAGTGCAGGCGATCGGGGCGAATGCTATTTTTCGGCATTTGGCGGAACGGTCTGACCGGGCCGTCACCGATCTGGCGCGGGAGAAAGCTTCTTTTGATGTGATTTTTATTGACGGCAACCATCGATTTGACGACGTGCTGACTGATTTTTATCTGTACGCGAGCCTGTGCGCCGACCGGGGCTTTGTGATTTTCGATGACCTGTGGATGCCGAGCATTCAGTCGGTGGCGTCTTTTGTGCGGGCGAACCGCACGGACTTTGAGGAACAGAGTACGGGCGAATCCAACATTGCCGTATTTCAAAAGACGGGCAATGATTCGCGGAGGTGGGACCATTTCCAGCGATTTGGCGTTACCGGCGGGTGAGACGGCGGGGAACGGGGCGGCGGAGAGGGCGAAGGCGCCGAAGCCGAGCCTGGGCGTGCAGGTGTTTCAAAACACCGCCGCGCAACTGGCCGGAAGAGTTGTCGGAATTTTTCTGTCGGCGGGAACATCGATCCTGCTGGCGCGATTCCTGGGAAAAGAAAAGCTAGGCGAGTACGGAGCAATCTACGCGTACCTATCGCTGTATGGATTTTTTGCGACATTCTGCCTGGAACAGATTCTGGCGCGGGAAGTTTCAGTACGCAGGCATCAGGCGGCGGAAATTTTTCATACCGCACGGCTGACGGCGCTGGGATTTTCGCTTCTGGGAACGCTGATGGCGACGGCGGCCGCGCCGCTGTTTGGATACGCGGGCGGGATGCGTTGGCTGATCGCGATAGCAGCGGTGGACCTGTTGATCATGTCGCCGGTGAAATTTATCGGTGTCATTTTCCAGGTGGAGATGAGGCTGTGGTACACGGTGGCCATCGGAACGATCCGGCAGTTGCTGTGGCTGGCGGCGGTGGTGCTGCTGGCGATGCGGAATGCGGCATTTTACGAGGTGATTGTCGCGCGAACGATGGTTGGTGTGCTGGAGGCAGCGATCATCGTCTGGAGCGTGAAAAAGACCGGACTGATTCAAGGAAAACGCGCATTTATAAGCGACGATGCATGGATGATGCTGCGAGCAGGACTCCCGCTGGTGCTGACAACGCTGGCGTCCGGGATTTATCACCGGATCGACCAAGTGATGCTGCACAAGATGAGCGGGGACCGGGTGCTGGGTCCGTACGTGATCGCGGTGCAGTTGACGGAATTGTTCAGCGCGTTGCCGATCGCGCTGATGACGTCGTTGTTCCCGGCGCTGGCGCAGAATGCGAGCGACGAGGAGAAATTCAAGCGTTATCTAGGCGAAACGTACCGGTTCCTGATGGTGATCGTATTTGCCGCGTGTGCGCTGGCGTCGCCGGTGGCTGCGCCGCTGGTCGAGTTGTTTTACGGGAAGCAATATTTGCCGACGGCGGGTTTGTTGATTGTGCTGATCTGGTCGGAAGTGCCGATCTTCTATTTTGCGGCGCTCGGGAACGCGCTAGTTGCGAAGGGACTACAGAGACACCTGCCGGGAGGCGCGGCCTTAGGCGCGGTGGTCAACATATTGCTAAACCTGGTGCTAATCCCAAAATTTGGCGCATTGGGAGCGTCCTGGGCGACGGTTGCGAGCTATTCGTCGGGGCTCATTTATCTAATGTTCATTGCTGATGCGAGGCGGCTGGCGCTGCAGGGTTTACGAATTGCGCTGTGGCCATTCCTACTGTCAGTGGGGATTGCGCTGTCCTTTCCGTCATGGCGCGCGAATTTCGTGTGGAAAGTATTGATGGCAAGCCTGATCTATTTTGCAGGTTGCTGGTGGTCGGGCATGATTAAGAAGAGCGACATCGAACGGTTGGGAGCGATGTTTAAGCAAGGATTAGCCTGATGCGCGAAGATGCGGACCAAAGGAACAGCCGCGCGAATCTCGCAATATCGAAGCGAAGTTAGACAGATTTCTAAGCAAGTCCAACCGCGGAAAAGACGCCGTCCTGGCAAGATTAGTGATGCGGACGTTGCGCGTGCCCGCGATGCCGGTGCGACTATCCCACGAAGCATGGTGGCCGGCTGTTCCGGGGTCGTTAGACGAACGGCTGTTGAATGGCAATTTCGAAACCGCAGAGCTCAAGCTGGTCTTCGAGAGAGAAAGCGGGGAGCGAGAGTAGGACAGCGAAAGGAAACAGCGGACAGTTACGGATTGGGCGAAGAAGGATTTGTCGACCGTGCGGCGCTCGAGCGGCGGAGTAGACCGCGAAAAGGCCTGGGGAAATAGAGCGGGTACACAGCCGAGTCCGGATGGGGAGTAACGGGGGGAAGGCGTTGGCTGGAGAAGTGGTATCGAATATCGTGGTAGCAGTGAACGAAAGGCAACGCGACGTCGAGAGGAAACAGCGAATAGCGGCGGGCCGCGGCATGCTGGCGGAGCAGAACCAGGGCAAAGCGAAAATTGTAAAGCAGCTTCAGGAAAACATAATTATACCCGCCATGGAAATAGTGCTTATAAAAATCCCAGCGCCAGGAAGTGCGGAGAACGGATGAGAAAGTGTCTCGACGCATGTGGCGCATGACGGCGCGCGGGTCAAAGATGACTTTGTAGCCGGCTTGCAGGATGCGAGCGCAGGCGTCCACGTCTTCATAGTTGGTGCGGAGGCGCAGGTCGTAGCCGCCGATTTCGCGAAGAACGCCGGTGCGAAAAACGGTGCCGAAGCCGCCAAGGCGCTTGGGCATGGGCGATGAGATCTCAATGAGAGCTTCGCCAAGATCCTGGCCGAGCTGAAGAGAACGCCATAGGTCTGGGGGAGCAACGCAAAAGTGTTCGAAGAGGCGGCCACCGGCGCCGGCGACCTTGGGATCGTGAAAATGTTCGAGGAGAGAAGAGAGCCATTGGGGATCGGCGACAGCGTCGGCATCAAATGCAGCCAGCAGAGGATAGACGGCGTTGGCGAGCGCGGTGTTGCGTGCAGCGGCCAGGCCCTGGTTTTGCTGGTGGCGAATGACGCGTACGGGATATTTTGCGGCGATTTCGGCGGTATTATCGCTGGAACCGTCGTCAATGATAAGAAGCTCGTCGGGAGGACGGGATTGATTGAGGATGGCGGAGATGGTGTCCGGAAGGTAGGCGGCGCCGTTGAAGCAGGGGATATAGGCGGTGACTTTTGGCGTAGAATTCATGGGAGCGATGGTGTGTGCAGATGAAAAGATGTCTTCAGAAAAAGATTAAAGGAGACGGAATGATTCCGCAAGGCAAGGGTGCGGCGTTCAGGCCGGAAAAAGGGCTAAACCGGGTTAGATAATATGCTCGTTCCATTCGCAAAAAATCGGATTCCGCTGGGTTGGCTGGTAGCCCCTCTAACCCGGTTTGTCCCCAAGGGAACCGTTCTTCCAATCCTCCAGGGACCCGGACGCGGAATTCGGTGGGTGGTCGGTTCAGGCATGCCTAATTTCTGGTTGGGCACGTATGAGCGCGAAAAGTATGAACTATTCCATCGCGCAATATCACGCGAAAACGTCGTCTACGACATCGGGGCGAATGTTGGCATTTACAGTGTTCTAGCGTGCCGAACGGTAGGAATCAATGGTCGTGTTTTTGCTTTCGAGCCTTCTACTGCGAATTTGTCTTATCTCAACTCGAATATCCGGGCAAACCGGTTCTCAAACTGTGAGGTAATTCCGCAAGCTGTGAGCGACGCCGATGGGATCGTTCCATTCGAATTTGGGAACGGTTCCTGTCTCGGAAAGATATCGAGCGACGGACCAATCCGAGTACCAAGCATTTCATTAGACTCATTCGTGGCAAACGGGAA
>Ga0210406_10003352_pt1 | contig 17610 bp, 11 predicted proteins | sample IncBWC30MmetaG_FD_155454 | JGI IMG/M metagenome (GOLD analysis project Ga0210406, IMG submission 155454) | Forest soil microbial communities from Barre Woods Harvard Forest LTER site, Petersham, Massachusetts, United States - Inc-BW-C-30-M | ecosystem: Environmental > Terrestrial > Soil >... | reverse complement strand
CCATAGCGATTCGCCAGCTCGTACACAGGAAAGTAAGACGTGTCGTTGTACGGCTTCTTCACGAATTCCAGCTCACCGAGACCCCGGAAACCCAGCGAGTGCAGCTCCTCCACTTGTGGGACCACATCCGGCGCGTCCAAATCGACGAAGCCGAAGGGAACGATTTGCCGGGGATGCTGCTTGGCCGCTTCGACGACAACCCGTCGGTGAGCAAAAGGGGTCAGGAGACAGGCCGTCAGGTTCATCCGGTTGGCCAACTTCAGCAAATCGTCGAGAAATCCGGAATTTTTCTCATCAAAATGCACATGCATGTCGACAATGCGACCGGTGGGCTTGTCTGCGCCGGGCGCTCTCTCACTAGGAAAGAGGCGCCCGAACGGCGACACTTCCATGACGCTGCGGGCACCCGACATGACGGCCGCCCCGCTCGCAGCGCCGAGAAATCCGCGACGTGACAATCGTTTCTTGATTTTTCCTCTCCTGACTTGGTCCTCAAACCGTCGAGCCCGTACATCACCAGATCAGCTTTAACGCGAACTTTAACAGCTTTCGCAGACTGCCGTACGGCCAATAATAACTATGTTAGTGGGGTCATCACAATCGCCGTTGAGTGTTTCGGACCTTCGCGCTGGGCCAAGCACGCGGTCAAGTGGTTATTTGGATGGAATGTTGATCGTCGAAATTACTGGAGTTTTGTGTACGCCGCCTTCGTTTGTTTCCGGGCGGCGACCCTGCGCGACACGAGAGGCGTAATTCTTGACCTGCAGATTTACGCCTTGCTTGAGCAAATTTACGGCAGACTCGGCAACAAGGAATTGGCGAACAAATATGCCGCCCTGAGCCGCGTAACGCCCGTGCCCATCAAAGAAACCCGCTAAGTGATAACCTCGGATCCCCAATCGAATCGGTTCATTCTCAATTGAGAACGCTCCGGAATCAAGTTTGTTGCGCGATACCGCATGATCGATCGATTTCTCGATGGTACGGCGTCCGTGGTCTGCCACGGTGATGGCAGAAACTATCGCAACAACTTTGTTGTTGCCACTTGCGCGGGCCTCGCGCCGCGCATCAGGGAGTGAAAGCGATCACCTGATAGGCCTTGATCACGTTGGAACCCACATTTTGCGGGAATCTCGGATCAAACTTGGCGGCGTACTTCGATATTAGATAGTCGGACACGCGCTTTTTAGCTTGGTCCAAGGTGGCGCCATCGGCGTAAGCGGCGGCGGTCTGGTCGAGCAGATCGCGGAAGTATTGCTTCCAGAGCTCGAACGTCTGTTTGTCCCGCATGACGTCGCCGTGACCGGCGATGATGTAGTCGAAGTCGAGCTTCTCCGCGACATCCAGGGTCTTGATCCAATCGTAGGGGTAGCTGTCGCCCATGTAGGGAGTCCAACCGTGGAGCGCGTCGCCGGTGACCAAGACTTTTTCTTTTGGGAGAAAGACGAACACGTCGCCGTCGGTGTGCGCGCGGCCGAGCCAGAGGATTTCAACCGTGCGGGATTTGCGGTGAAGGATGAGACTGCGGTCGAAGGTCATGGTCGGCAGAGTGATTTGCATACTCTTGAGCTCGGCGCGATACGCCTCAGCTTCTGAAATGTCTTTCTGGATGGAGGCTCTCTGTTCGGGAGTGGAGGCTTTTTGCAGGTCCGCTTTCAGCTGTTCGATCTGGGCTGGCATGGTCACGATTTCGTGCTTCACGCGCGGGATACCGCGCTGCTCGATGCTTGTGCGAGTGGCCTCTGAAGAGATGATCTCGACGCCAGCGGGCCAAGAGCTAGGATACGCTTCGTTGCCCTGGTAGTGGTCCCAGTGAAAATGTGTGTTGACAACGAACTTGACGGGCTTGGGCGTGAGCTTTTTGATCTGCTCGATCAGGGCGCGGGCAGCAGAAGGCTTGGAGTGGGTGTCGACGACGAGGACGACGTCGTCGAGCAAGATGATCGCGGCGTTGCAATTGATTTTGTAGGCGGGCTTGGCAATGGCGGCGTAGATGCCGTCTGCGACGGGCTTGATGTCGAACAGGTCGTCTGCCAGGCAGGAGGCCGGGAGAAGGAAGAGGATTACGAGAAGCGCGCGGTTCATGTAGCTACCTCCTAGCAGTCTAGTGCGGAGATGCTGCGTGGAGGGTACCACAAGGCGTTCGCGCCTACGACATCGTGGACATCGTGGACGTCGGCAACCCGGAAACTATCCAAAAAACGGGGTTGTGGGAAGTTTGAGCCGTACTCGACATCCTTGAAAGCTGGATCGTCCATGTGTGGTGCGACTTGCGCGGCGTTTGGCCCGGTCAGTCCGTTCACGACCCAAGTATAAGATCGAGGCGGGCAAAATCGGTCTTGTTCGGGAGCAGTCGTTCTCCAGTTGTTCCCCAACGGTTTCTAACTTTTTCAAATGACGCCGACCTTTTGGTAGGCCCAAGTAATGCGGCCCGTTTCGCAGACTTGCAAGGCCGCGCTATTTCCTAGCTCGTTGGTCGGCAATCTCAAACGAAAGGCGCAGAAGTTCGATTGCTCTGTCCACGTCGGGGGCCTGCTTCAAATAAATACTAACCCATCCACTGTCGGGAAGGATGTGGTGGGGTTCGGCGCGACCACCTGTAACCAACTCATTGCGGACTGTCTTCGGAAAGGGAATGTCCACCAAACTATCGCCATGCACGTGGCCGATCTCTCTTCTCCCCAGGCAGTATTCTGTGCCTCCAAAACGATGCGGTTGGGACGTGATCCCCGACCACCCTTGCAAAGCGGCATCGATCCTTTCTTTCGCTCTAGAGACAGCCATTTCTACCTCGCGCGAGACCATTAGTTGGATGTAAACCGCCAGATGGTAGTTACAGACTCTAGGGACGCGGTTGGACGATGCTCAACGGTAGAGCATTCGGCTGTTAACCGAAGGAAACTTACTGGGTTTCTACCCGCACGTCGGCGAACTTTCGAAAGTCCTGGTCGAAGGTGGCCACCGGTGTGTCTTCGGCCGCCGCGGTCGTGGCGAGCAAGCAGTCCACGAAATGGAGCTTCGTTTTTCGATAGCGTTCCAATGCGTCGAGGTGAATCGTCGCCCCGCCAATCTCAACGCCGGGGCTGGAAATGAGCCTGCCGAGCACCGAGGAGATATCTCCACGTGGATGCTCATAGAAAGATTCCAGTACAAACACGCACTCGGCCAAAACAGCTGGCAACACGACGATCACGAGATCGCCGCGGTCACAGGCATCGAACAGTTTTCCAGCGGCCTTGGAATGCTTTTCGTGATCCTGTACGAGATAACGAACAATCAGATTGGTGTCGACCAGCCTTCGCTTGCTCACTGGACGTCGCCCCGACCACGGGCAGCTTCAGCCGCAGCCTCGCGGATTTGTGCGAAGGACATCCCCTTGCCCTTCTTGCTGGCGAGCGCACCCTTCAGTGACCGCGTACCCGGGTGCACGCGAATGGTGGCATGGTCCCCTTCAACCAGGTACTCAAGCTTGTCGCCCGGCTTGATTCGCAATGCCTTGCGAATTTTCCCTGGAATGGTTGTCTGTCCCTTACTCGTTACTCTGGAATGCAGCATCGCATCGTCCCTTACAGTCTTGAGTTTCCTTACATTCTGATTGTCCCTTACTTTGCGTCGCTTGGCAAGCGGCTGGGGGTGATGCTAATTTACAGAATCTTTTCTTTGGAAACTGGGCGAGTGTGCCGATGGGAGAGTTCAACACGACCTCGGGATGATCAAGAATTGCGTGAGGGCTGTGGTAGACTCCTGCTGGTTATTGGATATTGACGAGCGCAGGTTTCAATCTTCTTTGTTTCCCTTATCCAGAGTTCCGCCGTCGGAGGTTTTCATGCTCAGAAAATTCAGCACGTCTGTTTTCAGTCGGATTGCGCCAGCCTTGCTTGGCGCCCTCTTCTTCTTCCTTGCCGCGGTACCACTCAGCGCTCAGTCCCCCAACCAATATCCTCTCTTGCGCAAGCCCACGATTAGCAAAACTCAGATTGCATTCAGCTACGGCGGCGACCTGTGGATCATCGACCGCAGCGGTGGCGAGGCGCGTCGGCTGACGAGCGATATTGGCATTGAAATCGATCCGATTTTTTCGCCCGACGGTAGCTTGATCGCCTTCACCGGCGAATATGATGGCAATGAAGACGTTTATGTCATTCCTGCTGCGGGCGGCCTTCCGAAGCGGCTAACATCCCATCCGGGCAGCGACCAGGTGGTGGGCTGGACGCGCGATGGCAAGCGCATCCTGTTTCGTTCTAACCGCGATAGCTATTCCGGGTTTATGCGGTTGTACACCGTCAGTCTTTCCGGTGGGCTTCCGGAGGTCCTTCCACTGCCCATGGCGGTCGAAGGTTCCTACTCACCGGACAGCTCGCATCTCGCCTATGTGCCATTCACGAATTTCAGGGAATCGTGGCAATTCCACCGCGGGCTGAAGCACTATCGCGGCGGCACGGCTTCGCCCATCTGGATCGCCAAGCTTTCCGACTCCAGCGTAGAAAAGGTCCCGCGAAAGGATTCGAATGATTCTTCGCCCATGTGGGTCGGTGATAAGGTTTATTTCCTCTCCGACCGCGATGGCCCGGTGAATCTGTATGTCTATAACGCCGGCACAAAACAGGTGAAAGAAGCACTGCCGAGCAACGGTGTGGATATCAAATCGGCGTCGGCGGGGCCGGACGCGATCGTCTATGAGCAGTTCGGCTCGATTCACGTGTTCGATCCGACCACCGGCAAGCAGAGTGCCGTCAACATCCACGTCACCGGTGATTTTCCTGCAGTGCGGCCACACTACGTAAACGCCGCCGAGCAAATCCAGAACGCCGGCGTTTCGCCAACGGGCGCGCGAGCTGTCTTTGAAGCGCATGGGGAAATCCTGACCGTGCCCGTGGAGCATGGGGACATCCGCAACCTGACCAACACGACTGGAGCAGCGGAGCGCGATCCCGCCTGGTCCCCCGACGGGAAATGGATTGCCTATTTTTCGGATGAATCCGGCGAATATGCGTTGCACCTCCGTATGCAGGATGGCATGGGCGAAGTGCACAAAATCAGTCTGGGCACTCCCCCGTCTTTCTACTACTCGCCCGTGTGGTCGCCCGACAGCAAGAAGATTGCCTACAGCGACAAGCGCCTGAACCTGTGGTATGTGGATGCTGATTCGGGAAAACCGGTCCTTGTGGACACCAATCCGTACGACGGTGGCCCCGGCTCGGGATTCAGTCCGGTGTGGTCGCCGGATAGTCGCTGGCTCGCCTATACGCGCCAACTCGATAGCTCGCTGCGCGCCGTATTTGTTTATGGCGTCGAAGAAAAAACTGTGCACCAACTGACGGACGGTTTAAGCGACGCCGCCTCCGCCGCTTTTGACCAGAATGGAAAGTATCTCTATTTCTTTGCCAGCACCGACGACGGGCCCGCGCTCGCCGCGAGCATGGGCGCCTTCAAAGTTCCCGTCACGCGCAGCGCCTACGTGATTGTTCTGCGCAGCGACCTGAAATCACCGCTGGCTCCGCAAAGCGACGAAGAGAAAGTTGTCCCGCCGACAAGTTCCTTGGACAAAGCCGCCGCGGCGAATTCACCCAAGAATCCTGCCGATACCGATGAGTGCAAATCCGAGGGCGAAGCCAAATCGGGCCCCGCCCCCTCCCCGGACACCGCCGCAAAGAAGGGAGACAAGAACACCGACGAGAAGAAAGGTGCTAAGGACGCGAAAGACGCCAAAGAAATTCAGGATGTGAAAATTGATTTTGAGAACATCAACCAGCGCATCCTGGCGTTGCCGATTCCCGCTCGAAACTACGACTTCTTGCTCGGCGGAAAAACTCACGTGCTATATCTGCTGGAGAGTCCGGCCGTGGATGATGGCAATCCGAGCGGCCACGTCCTTCACAAGTTCGACGTCTGCACGCAAAAGACGGACAACCTTCTGGACAACATCGGCGGCTTCGTTCTTTCCTCTAATCGCGAAAAGGCGCTTTACGAGCAACTTCCGCCGAGAAATCCGCTCGCACCAGCCGGCGAACCGCCCCACGGCGCCTGGATCATCAGGCCCGTGGACGCGATTGGGAAACCGAGTGAGCCTGGCAAACCTGACGGAACCTTGCATCTGGAATCCATGAAGGTGTACGTCGATCCTCGTTCCGAGTGGCAGCAGATGTTCCGCGAAGTCAGTCGAATTGAGCGCGACTTCTTTTACGACCCCAACCTGCATGGTGCGGATCTGAAATTGCTGACGAAGGCTTATCAACCGTATGTGGACAACGTGATGAGCCGGGCAGATCTCAATTACATTTTGGCCGACATGCTCGGTGAGATCACCGCTCAGCACATCTACATATTCGGCGGCGACCGCCCCGAAGTGAAGCAAACCAAGGTGGGATTGCTTGGTGCGGACTACACCATCGATCATGACCATTACCGCTTTGCTAAGGTGTACTTCGGCGAGAATTGGAACCCAGGCCTCCGTGCTCCGCTGACGGAACCGGGTGTGAACATTCACCAAGGCGAGTATCTGCTGGCCGTGGACGGACGCGAAGTGCATGGCAGCGACGAAATCTATAGTTTTTTCATCGAACGTGCAGGCAAAGCTGTTCAACTTAAGGTGGGGCCGGACCCAAGTGGAAAAGACGCGCGCGTGGTGACCGTGGTGACGATCGCCAACGAACGTTCTCTGCGCATGCGCGACTGGATGGACAGCAATCGCCGGAAAGTGGATGAACTGAGCAACGGCCAGCTCGCCTACGTCTATCTGCCGGATACCGCGGTGGGCGGTTTCACCAACTTTAACCGCTATTACTTCGCTCAAAATTCGAAACAAGGTGCCGTCATCGATGAACGCTTCAATGGCGGCGGATGGATTGCCGACTACATCGTGGACTGGCTGAACCGCCCCTTGCTGATGGCTGCCATGACCCGCGAAGGCAAGGACAACTACATACCCCAAGTCATCTTCGGCCCAAAAGTGATGCTGATTAATCAGTATGCTGGCTCCGGCGGAGATGCGCTGCCTTGGATGTTTAAGCAGCTCGGCATCGGCCCTTTGATCGGCACGCGCACTTGGGGCGGCCTGATTGGCATTGGCGGTTATCCGCCGCTGATGGATGGCGGAGAAATCACTGCACCTCGCTGGGGTCTCTTCAATCCGAAGACAGGCGAATTCGACGTGGAGAACAAAGGCGTCTCGCCGGACATCGAGGTAGATTTCGATCCCGCACTGTGGAGACAAGGTCATGACCCACAGTTGGAGAAGGCCGTCTCCGTGACGCTCGCGGATCTGAAGGAACATCCTGTGCCGCCTGTTAAGCGCCCGAAGTATCCGGTCTACAATTGGCCCAAGGTCCGATCCGACGCCGCTTCCAGCCAAAACCAATGAAGGAGAGTCTGGTCTGGAGTCGTACGCATGGACAATGTTGCACCCAAGGAGTGCCAAAAGCCGGTGTTCTAGGACCCTGGAAGGTCAAAAATTTCAAAGGCTGCCAGAAGCATCGGACAAATAATCGGGACTCGTTGACCGCGTTGTGGTTCTGAGGTGTCGTATCGAATGTAGATGGGTTGACGTGTTCGTTCAGAGATGCGCCGTGACTCGTTCACGATCAGATTCTCCGCGCGAGCTTCTTCTCGCCCGAAGACCGCGCTAACTGTCTTTGAGTCAGCGTATTCAAATACTTGCTATCTCTAATGCTCAACGAGAAACAAGTATTAACTGCTGAAGATATTCGTGCTCAGGAATTCATTGCGGAATTTGCCTTGCGGGTCGTACTTCTTGCTCAATTGGATAAAGTTGGGCAGTTTCTTATAGATAGAGTGCAGCTCCGCTGGCGACACAGTGAATAGCTTTCCCCAGTGCGGCCGGGCCTTAAATGGAGCTAATTCCCTTTCAATCACCGGCAACAGTTTCCTGACTGCTGGCCAGTCCTGTTTCCAAGTAAAGTGGATGGTTATACAGGGTTGTTCGTAACAAGGACTCAGCCATAAATTGTCGGCGGCAATCGTACGGATTTCGGAAATCATTAGGTGCGGACTGACCTGGTCGCGCAGCCGTTCTACCGCGAGAATTGCTTCGACCGCATGCTGACGGGGAACGAAGTACTCCGATTGCAACTCTTTGCCAGCGCTAGGCGTGAACCCCATGCGAAAATGCGGCAGTCGTTCATACCAAGGACCAGGCACGCCCATCTGCTCCGTACAGTTCTCGGCGGAAAGTTCAGCAATGGGGTGCAGATTCTTGGTAGCGGGTTTCGCCCCGAAGAATTCCGCGGGTGCGTCAAACGCTTGTCCTTCTTCAACGCGGCTCTTGATCCAAACCTCGTTGACGCGCTGGTTTTGCCAGTCGGTAAACAGGCTGACGCTATACGCGCTTGATTCGATGGCGTCAAAGTGGTTTTTCACCTCATTGAGCGGCAGATTTTCATACACGTACTGCCGCATCAGGAAGGTTGGCTGAATATCGAGGGTGATCTTTGTGATTACGCCAAGCGCACCAAGCCCAACAACGGCTCCCAGAAACGCATCGCCGTCCTCTAAGCGGGACAGCTTAACCACCTCGCCGGCCGCTGTGACGATTTCAAGTGCTGACACTGCCGTCGCGAGGTTGCCATTCTTTTCGCCCGAACCGTGCGTTGCGGTGCTGCAAGCTCCCGCTATGGAAATATGGGGCAACGAGGCCAGATTGTGCAACGCATAGCCCTTGCTATCGAGGTACGGGCACAGTTGACCGTAAGTCATGCCCGCATCGACCGTCACGGTGTGCGCCTCCGGCTCCAACGCGACGACCTTGTCGATCGACTTCAAGGATAGGAACCTATTTGTGCTGTCTGCTATGTTGTTGAAGCAGTGGCGCGTTCCCAGTACCTTTAGTTTGCTCTGTTTCTTAACGTAACTCCGCACCTGTTCAAGCGAGTTGGCGGAGTACAAGCGGTCAGTACTGTATTCCAGATTGCCCGCCCAGTTCTGTAGTCTGTTTTTTGACGCCCAGGCCAACAGAGGTGAGATAACGGGGCCTGCCAACAGCGCACCGAAGACCCTGATAAAAGTCCTCTTGTTCATGGCTATAGCCCAAGCAGTATCGACACTGGCCTCCGGAACTTCCTCTTCCCCGGCTTCGAAAACGCGGCAATTGTACACCTATTCGAAAGAAAGGATGACCGGGGCCGTATTTAACGGTTGACGGAACAGGGCGCTGCGCTGACCAGCTCAAGCGATCCCGAGCCTCTTCTGCATTTCTTCGAGAGACACGCCTTTGGTTTCAGGATAGACAAATAAAACCACGAAAAACTGGAATGCCATCATGAAAGAGAAAAAAACGAAAGGGTATCCGCCGGAGGATGCGGCCAGAAGTGGAAAGATTCCGGAAATGAGCGCATTCATGAACCAGTGAGAAAAGCTGCCCAAGCTTTGGCCTTTAGCCCTCACGCGATTGGGAAAGACCTCACTGATGAAAACCCAGATGACCGCTCCCTGAGAAAATGCAAAGAACGCTATGTACCCGATCAGCAGCCATACGAGAAGATTCTGGTGGCTGCGCGTAAAAAAGATGGCGGCGACACCGCCGAGACACGCCGCGGTGCCTACCGAACCGATTAGCAAGAGGGTCTTGCGGCCGATGCGATCGATGACGGACATGGCCAGCATCGTAAATACTAAGTTCGTCGCGCCAATGGCCACGGCCTGCAAGTCGGATGACACTTTATTGAAGCCGGCAAAAGCGAAAATATCGTTCAAGTAGTAAAGGATCGCGTTGATTCCGGACAGCTGGTTGAACATGCCGATGGAGACGGCTAGAAAAATCGGCAAGCGATACTTCCACGAGAACAGCGAATCATTAGCGACGTGGTCCGCATCGATCGACGCGACAATTTCCTGGAGCTCCTGCTCGTAATTTTCCTCTCCCGTCAGCCGGAGCACGTCTCTTGCTTCCGCAATCCTTTGTTTCTTAACCAGCCAGCGGGGACTACGCGGAATTCCAAAAAGGAAGAGCAGGAAAAGTATGGCGGGAACCGCCGGGATACCCAGCTTCCAGCGCCATTCGGTGGGACCAAACCGCATCGTTCCCACGATGTAATTCGACAGATAGGCGAGCAGAATTCCAAAGACGATGTTGAACTGAAACAAGCCCACGAGCCGGCCTCGCCATTTAGCGGGCGCAACCTCCGCGATGTACATCGGGCCGAGCACCGATGAACCGCCGATGCCCAGGCCTCCGATGAAGCGGAAAAGAACGAGTGCGCTCCAGTTCCAAGCAAAGGCACAGCCCAGAGCTGAGACGAGGTACAGGACGGCCATGGCGCGCAAACTGTCACGGCGGCCAAATTTATCGCCGGGAACTCCAGCCAGCATGGATCCCAGGATCGTTCCCCAGAGTGCTGCGGAAACTGTCATTCCCAGCGCAGCTGGTGATAGATGAAATGTTTCCGTCAGTGCATGGGTGGCACCAGCAATCACAGCTGTGTCGAACCCGAAAAGAAGTCCCCCAAGTGCTGCCACCACGGTGCTCTTTAAAAGATAAGAGTTAAGTTTCATATTGCCTCTCGAAATTTCAGAGCGCTCGGCATGTGAAAACCACATTGCAAGCCGGAAACAACTGGGGACCTCAAAACCCTGCATGCCGGCCAAGCCGGGGAGCAAATCAAGCCTTCACCCGTTGCGCGAAGATACGGAAGGGCTTCTACCGCTGGCATCTTTGTTGAAAAGCTGATCGTTCATGCCATTCCAGCGTTACAGTCATCGGAAGTTAAAACGGATTTGGCTTTGTGGGTTCGTATGGGGATTCCGTGGAAGGCGCCTCCTCGATTTTGGGCACGCTGATCCGCTGCCGGTCGTCCACGGAGAAGAGCATATAGTCGCTGAAGCTGTGCCGCCGATGAATACGGCGCCCTTTCAAGTCGTAGAAGACTTCCGCCGTGCGCGGAAGCCACATATCCACATTGCGCTTGCGGAAATGTACGGCGCTGTATTCGATGGCCGTGTGGTCCGCGACCAAGCGAATCTCCGGAAGCGGCGCGACAAGATCGGTTTCGAGGCGCACGATCTGGAACGTGTCCGCCGCGATCCAGGCGCGCCCTTTAAGGGCGACAGGGTGGGATGGACCGGATTCGCCGAACCGATAGCCGCGATCCTTACTGGGCTTATCACGCCGCTGGCGGAAATGAACTTGCCAGGCCAGCCCCCCGTTCCAACGAGCCAACCCTTCGCACGTCATATCGTAATTCACGGCACTATAGGGATGAAAGATCAGCACGAGTGAGGGCAGCCCCAGGGTGGCCGTTCCACCTGGGAATCTCTCGTAGGAAAGACCCCCGTCGCGGTATTCGTATACGGCCAGGATGCCCGGGCGAACCTCCTGAATGGAGACAACGTAATCAAACTTGCGTTTTTCCGGAGAGGCAGGAAATCCCCAGGCATTCACCGATTCGTGGAAGAAAGACTCCGTCGCCGTGAAGCGATCCACATTGAGAATGAACTCCTGCACGCGCTTTCCGGCGTTCCGAACGACTTCGTTCAGCGGGCAGGGGACTCCGGACTCGACGGGTGGCACTTTCTCGTCTACATCCGGGGGGAGCCAGTTGGAGGGCAGGGGGAGCGCGACTGCAGTCGAGGGAGTAACCGCCGCGGTGGTTACGGAAACCGCGGGGGCAGCGGGAGCAGAAGAAGGAGGACTAACAGGGACGGCCGGGGGAGGACGCAGGGAGTCCAATTGGTTTTGCGCGGCAGTATTCGCTGGATATTCTCGAAGATAAGATTCCAGAATTTGGATGGCGCGGTCGGTCTTCCCTTGCGCCGCGAGCGCTCGCGCCAGCGTGGGCAGGACTTCAGCGGCGCGGTCGTGGCCGAGCTCTGTGGCGCGTTCCGCCTCGCGGACCGCCTCCTCCGACGAGCCCAGGTACAAATCGGCATCGGCGAGGAGCGCGTGGGCGCGCCACGAATTCGGCTCGATCTCCAGGGCTTTCTTGAGATGGGGAATTGCATCCGTGGGCTTGCTTTCGCGCAACAACGCATCGCTGAGGGAAACCTGGGCAAGCAAATGCTGCGGGTAGAAGGCGATGGCCTTCTCCCAATAGGATTTGGCCTGTTGCCAGTTATTCACCCGCGATGAATACACGCCGAAGAGAAAATTCACATCGGGATGAGACGGTGCGAGACGATACACCGCATCCAGGTGCGTACGCGCCTCCGCGAGCTTTCCCGCACGGAGCGCTTCGACTGCCTTCCCGAGCTCTTTCTGGGCTTTGGGGGCGAGTACCGGAGGCCCGGGCGCAACTGTTGCTGCTCCGGCACCCGGAGATTCAGGCTGCAAGGTAACGAAAACTGTTTCTCTTCCCTCAGTTCCAATAACGTCAACGTCCTCGACCGCCTTCTCATAGCCAGCTGCAACCACTTGAACAATATATCGGCCTGACGCGACATTATCGAAGGATGCCTGGCCGGCCTGGGCCAACATCTGCTGCCAATACTGGTCCGTTATCCGGGTCACTGAGACAAGCGCCAACTGACTGACCGGCCTCCCGTTCACATCCAGGACATGCACAATCAGGCGCACCGGGTGCGCGGCTACGCTGCCTATCGGCCTCCCAGCAGAAGATTGCACTGGGAGGGCTTGCGCCAAACCTGAGGCGGGCAGCAAAAGACAGCCAGCGCCGATTAGAGTCGTCGCGAGGGACGTAAGGACACGGAACACCATATACAACCCCTACTGCGGAAGGGAAACCTGGACCTGCGCAGTATCATACACCGACGCCAGCGAAACGCGTCAGGAGATCATTCTTAGAACTATCGTCTCAAACCGCCGCTAGTTGTGCGATGGATGCTGAGTGGGCACGTGCGACAAATACTGTGGCGGTCGGAATTCAATCGTGACGTCCTGTTGAGCTTGGACCGGCCTTTTGTTCAAGAGAGTGGGCTTGTAACGCCACAGGCGAATGGCGCTCATTGCGGCAGGAAGAAGGGAGGTCGAGCCGCTCACGAGCTTTATATCCTGCACTTGGCCGAGCATTCCGATGGTGGTGCGCACCTTTACCGTTTCCGACGATCCATGTCGATCCCCCGGCCTTGGATAACGAGGCCAGACGAAGGAGACGAGCTCACCAGCTTGCAATCGAGCGGGTTTATGAGTCACTGCAGATCCGGGCTCAGGAGCAACAAGAACAGAAAGTTGCGAGGTCATAGCAAACGAAGAGGAGGCGGCAATCGGTTTTTCCGGCAAAGTCAGCCTGAACGGTTTGCTGCCATCGCCTGGGCCAGTGACCAGGATTGCGGAAGGCCATGACAGGTGCGGCGTTGCACGCGTCCCAAGCGTTAGCCTCCGTGAGGCGGGGTTTCTCGGTACGCCACTTATCGGGCCGACTGCCTTGGGTGAATGTATGGGTTTGGGACTTGCGCGTGGCGGAGCGTTTCGCGCGATTAGCCCGGCCGAGCCATTGCGCTCAGGACTGGCTTCGGGATTATCGGAATCAGTGAGGGATCGGGTCGTTGGTGTTGAAGTTGGTACGATAGGCCTCAGGCTCTCAACTGAATCTTCCGGTCGTGTATTGAGGGATTGAGCGGACGGGCTTTCTGAGCGCGATTCTTCCGTCGCCGTCGCTGGCGGATTTACTGCAGGCGTATTGAAGGTATTTGCCGCCGATGGAGTGGAAGTTCGCGAAGTCGTTTCGCCTGGGCGATTAGACGGTGCCGGTGACGTGGCATCAACAGCCAATATTGATTTCTGGGCGTCCCGGAGGCGTTTTCCCAGCGGGCCGCGTTCCACTGTGAGTCCAACGGCAAGACTGATCACCGCGAACAAAAACGCAGCTGCGGCGACCTGAAATCCGGATATTTCAAGAACATATAAGCGTGAGTCCGAGTTCTCGATGCGATCCGCTGGCGACTCAACTTTGCCTGTTCGAACTTGCGGTGCAAAACCGGCGATCGGAGCGTGGTGGTGCACTTTTTCCTGGAGAACTTCGACAAGCGATGCCGGGTTCGCATCCAGAATCTCTGACGTCACGATCTTAGATGCTTGAGAGGCGGTGTGCGTAATCTGTTCGGGCGAAGAGGGTTGGTCTTGCTCAGGCAAAACACTTCCAATCGGCTCTTCTGGGAAGTCTTCAAGAGTTGCGGGGATGAGGCTCTCAACAGGCGCCGGCGTTAATCCCTCAAATTCCGGGGCTGGCTTTTCGGACGCGATCCAATTTGAAATTTGATTGCGGGCTTCGGCGGTGAGATCAACAAATCGGATGCCCGCGTGTTTTTTTGATTCCGCTAGCCACACAATCTGCGCGGAGACTTCGATGCTTTGCCTGGAGCTGGGCGATTGAAAGCGAATGCGTGGGAGGCAGTCACCTACTACAAGGAGGCCAGCTGCAGCAACGGCCATGCCCGTCTCACTTATATTGAGGACAACGCCGCTATTGGCACCGCCGAGCTCGACGTATGCGTGGGAAGCAGGAGTGGTGCGCGCCTGAAGGCGGCGGTCGCGCGTAGGACGAATCGCCGCAACCGGCACCTGGCGTTCGGCTTCGAGTGCGGCTGGTTCCGCTTTTGCCTGCGCGACCGCTTCCTGCTCCGCCTTATTCCGCTGCGCGATTTCAATGAGCGTTGCTAGCCTGCCGCCCGCCTTCGAAAGTGCGTCAAAGACGAACGCAACATTTGTCGGGTTGAACTGAAGCTGCCGAGCAGTAAGAGACAGTCGGATGCTGTCGTAGATCTCATCTTGCTGGCTTTCGGAAAGATAGTCCTGCAGTTCAGAATAGAATGCGCCGTTCGTGTAATTCTCTCTCCACTCAAGAATGGCCTGGAGGCGGCGATTGGCGTCCTTCGCCAATTCTTGTTCTTGCTGTTCTGCTGCGACAGCTTCGGTGAACACTTCTTCTTGACCATGGGGTAATGCCATGGTTATTTCTGTCAATCCACCACGCAGTTCCTGAACCTTGTTGGACGGGAAAGATGTTTTGCGGCAGACCCACTCTCCGCGTGTCTTGTCGAAATGAATCGTGGCGCGATACTCATCTGTTTCATATTTGAATACCGGCAACGGCTTGAGCGGTGGCCACGTACCGGCCAGGATTAATTTCATCTCGGCCTGTTGCACTTGAGACATGAGTCCAGCGATGTTGGCCTTAGCTGGTTGGTGTTTATTCAATTTCATGTTTGGGCCCGAAGAGTTCTACCCGTCAAATGATTTTGCTGGCGTGCGACCAGCAAACTTCAAGAAGCGGTCATCGCGAAGGGGATTTGAACGACGAATGTTTCGAAGGACAACAAGCGCGCTGAAATATTCTTGCAGATTCGACATGTCCCCACCTCCACCGCTTTGTGCGGTGAGCCCCGTCGGCTTGTTCCCCTTGCTGTCCCTCGTCGACTGTCGTAGCTTTCCTGAGTTTGCCGCCTTAAACCCCGTCCGGCGGGATTAGTTGCTTGCCTTGGTTCGACGAGACCTCATTCCGGCCATCTTCTGAGTCAAGTCAGCGAGGCTTGCTCAGATGGCGTGCGTCTTTGCCCTCGCTGCCCCAGGCGATGAGTCCAGACGCAAACGCTTTCGAGGCATGCTCCTGTCTCCTGCAAACTCTTCCCTTTGAGCCACATGCATGAGAATCGCAATAGGGCTGCCCGCTACATGCGTGATTAACGCTGCCGGCTCAACCAGGACATTTGAGGTCCTGGTACGTCCGATGTCCAGCACCGCGAGTTATCAGCAGTTCGAGGTTCTGCGGAGTGTTATGCCTCCGTGAAAAGGGGGGCGGAGGGATTCTGCATTACATTTCGCTCTTGCGGAAACGGTCAATCAAGTGAGCGCATGCGCGGACGGTCACGGCCATCATCGTGAGCGTCGGGTTCTGGCATGCAGACGACACAAAGCTCGCCCCATCCATCACGAACACGTTTTTCACGTCGTGCGCCTGATTGAACGCATTGAGCACCGACTTCTTCGGATCGGTCCCCATGCGTGCGGTGCCCAGTTCGTGGATGGCCATGCCCGGCATTTCGACCTTCGCTTGCACGCGGATGTCTTTCGCGCCTGCCGCTTCCAGCATTTCCGCCGCAGTGGCCCCGGCGTCCTCCATGAGCGCGGCTTCGTTGTCGCCATGGGTCATGGAAATGCGCAATGCGGGAATCCCCCAGGCATCTTTCAGATCGCGGTCGATCTCGCAGTAGTTGTCCCAACGCGCCAGCGATTCACCGAAAGCTCCCAGGGAAATCCCGTGAACGCCTTCCTTCACGGCGTTCTTGAGCGTCGTTCCGTACCCCTCCGCGCTGAAGTTAAATTCGGCTCCGGCCCCGCCCTGATAACCATAGCCACGCAAGAACCGCGAATGCTTGCTGCTCGATGGAGTGTTCCGGAAGCGAGGGATGTAAATCCCGTTGGGCCGTTGGGGTTCGCTTGCGTTAGGAAGAGCTTTGAACTCCGGCAGACGCCCCGAGGCTCCTGCCCCGACGACATGATCCATTAGATAACGGCCCAGTGCGCCGCTCGAATTTGCCAGTCCATTGGGATATTCCCGCGTCGAGGAATTCAACAAGATGCGCGTGGATTCCAATGCCTGCGCGCAAAGAATGACGGCTTTTCCGCGGACCTCCTTCACCTGCCGTGTCATTCGATCCACGTAGGTCACTCCACGCGCTTTGTTTGCCGTATCGTCCATGTTTACGCGGCTTACTACGGCATTCGTGATCAGCGTGCAGTTGCCGGAGCTCAGCGCGTCCTTGACGGTCGTAAAGGGGCTGCTGAAGTAGGAAAACGTGCTGCAACCGCGTTCACAAGGCCCGCAATAGTGGCAAGCGGCGCGGCCATTATGATTTTGCGTGAGTACCGCCGCGCGCCCGATCGTGACCGTGTGTCCAAACTTGGCTTTGACGCGTTCTCTTAACAGAACTTCCCCACAGCTCATCTTCATTGGCGGCAGAAATTGCCCATCGGGCAGCATTTCATTGCCCTCAGTTGCTCCGCTGATACCGACGTACCGCTCCACAATGTCGTAATAGGGAGCAAGATCGGCGTAGCTAATAGGCCAGTCATCGCCGTACCCGTCTCGACTCGCCGCCTTAAAATCGTTGTCGCTCAGGCGGTAACTCTGACGGCCCCAGACCAGCGACCGACCGCCGAGCACGCGCAACCGTTGCCATGTAAACGGTTTGCCCGGGGGCGTGCTGTATGGATTTTCCAGATCGTTGACGAACCACTCGTAGTTATATTCCATGCAAGCGTAGCACTGCTTTTGGATGGGCCTCGTGCGCACGACCTCGGGCGAGTGATCGCGGTATTTGAGCTTGTAGGACGGCATGTGCTCGGTAAATTCTTTCGGGGTGACCGCGCGGCCTGCTTCGAGCAAGGCGATTTTCAGCCCCGCCTCGGCAAGTTGTTTCGCGGCCCAGCCGCCTGTGGCGCCCGATCCCACAACCACGGCGTCGTAGGTTTGTTGCGGAGCTTCCTGCGCTGTGTAATTCATGCTCACTTATGCTTCCCTTCCGGATGGTCGCAGCCTTCATAGCTGCCGTGCGCAAAGGCGCCGTCCCACCCGAGCTCTCGCTCCCCAGTCTGCGAGCTGTAATAGGCCATCATGATGCGCTGTTTTAGCGCTTCAAAATGAGCGTGCCCTGGATCGGGCACGGCATTCGTATCGCCCGCCCATCCGCTCCCCGTGCGGGCAT
>Ga0210406_10003351_pt1 | contig 17617 bp, 7 predicted proteins | sample IncBWC30MmetaG_FD_155454 | JGI IMG/M metagenome (GOLD analysis project Ga0210406, IMG submission 155454) | Forest soil microbial communities from Barre Woods Harvard Forest LTER site, Petersham, Massachusetts, United States - Inc-BW-C-30-M | ecosystem: Environmental > Terrestrial > Soil >... | reverse complement strand
TGAAGCCAGACGATACGGTGTGTCGATCGACACCGATCTCAAAGACGATCTTCCAATGATCGTGGCGGATCGAGTGCAACTTCAACAGGTGCTCATGAACTTGATGCTGAATGGCATCGAGGCGATAAAGGACACGGGCGGCGTGGTTACGGTGAGGTCACAATTGGGCGAGGACAGCCAGATCGAGATCTTTGTAAATGACACTGGCACCGGGCTACCCCTGGGCAAGGCCGACCAGATATTCGACGCGTTCTTTACGACGAAACCACAGGGCAGCGGCATGGGCTTGGCAATCAGCAAGTCGATCGTCGAATCGCATGGCGGACGAATCTGGGCCAACGGCGACGGCGGGCGTGGCGCGACGTTCCACTTTACCCTGCCAGCGGCTCCCGCGGAAACAAACCCTCCCGTGGATGCCGCGTGATTCGGCATTCAGCAGAGTGGGTACGCGGGCCCAGTCGGCGTCATTTGATGCATAATCGCCTTCGCACTCACCGACAGTGGAAAGCGAGCCAGATTTCCGGAAAGCCGGTTATACGTTCAAGTGGATCTCTTCCGCTTTACCCGTCAACTGAGATTTCCGATGTCGGCAGCAATTGCATGTCATTCATGGCGCAGTAGCGAGGCTGCACGCAACCGCGAGGTTCTGCTGACGCCGAAACTGCTGGAGACCCTGCGTGATTAATGACACGCTCGATGAAGCTCAAGACCTGAGGTATTCGGCTCCATCTAGAATCTCCGCAAACTTATTAGCCGACGGTGTTCCTGCTAGACCGTGAGAAGTGCCCGTGCCATCGTTTGCCAAGCGGTGGGTAGCAGCTCCTTCAGCCGCATCGCCTGGTCTACCTGTAAGCCGTCATATTCTTTCGCCACTGCCACCGCTATCTGTGGGGCCCTGGAGTTGTTCCAGATAACGGGCTACTCGACGGACCATCCTATTAGCTATGCTGTCGTGCCGCTGAAGTCGGCGACTTCGACGATTACTTGACAAAAAGGCCATCCAAACCGGGTGGCCTTCTTTGTCGGCTCCCAAGACCAGCAGACATGTGAAAGTCCGAAGTCCAGACTTAAAGTCTCTGTTCACAAGACTTTGAGACTTTAGTCGGGGGATGGGGGGTCAGTCCCCGGGTCCCTCTTCCTCATCGTCCGGAAGCAAAACCAGCGTATAGGCGCGCGTGGCTGTCTGTTGCGGTTGGCTGGAATCCACCACCTGCACCGTGAAATTGAACGAGCCGGGCTCATTCGTCTCCAGTGGGGTGCCGCTGATAGTCCCGCCGCTGGAAAGATACAGCCCCGCAGGCAGCGAGCCAGAAGCGAGTGACCAGGTCAACGGAGCTACCCCACCCGATGCCCGAAGCGTCTTGAAGTAACGCTCCTCGACCTGGGCATTCGGAAGTGTCTCAGTGATGATCTGGAGCGGGCTCTGAACCAGGATAGAAAACACTCCGCTGGCACCCATTTGCGGAGAGCTTGAGTCCTGCACGCTGAGAGTAAAGGTAAACAACCCGCCCACGCTTGGAACTCCCACAATCAGTCCACTCCTCGTCAGCAAGAGATCTGTCGGCAAGGTTCCCTTCGTCAGCGTCCAGACATATGGAGCCGCTCCCCCAATGGCGGTGACGGTAAAGGAATACGCCTGACCCACCGATGCGTTCGGCAAGCTTGCGAAAGCAAACTTGAGCGGCGGCGGAGTAACCACCTGCAAGTTGTAGCTACGCGTAGCCACGTGACGTGGATTCGCCGAATCCGTGACTTGCAACGTGAAGTGGTATGGTCCAGGCACATTCTGCGATGGATTTGAGTTGGACAACGTTCCGGTGTTCGGATCAAGAGTGAATCCGGGCGGCAATTGCGACCCTGACGCGACAGACCACTTGTACGGAGGCGTGCCGCCAACGGCCGCAAACGTCGTCGTATAGCCTTTCCCAGCGGTCGCGTTCGTCAGGGTCTTCGGAACGGCTGTGAGCGGTACTGCCAGGTTTCCCTCGGCACCGGTGGGCGCCGCCTGTGACCGAACAGCCGGCACCAGCACAGTCGAGATCGACTGCATCGTCGTCAGGTCCACCGCTCCGCGAATCGTGATCACCGCAGTTTCACCGGGGGCCAGATGCAGGGTTGCATTCCCTGAACCCGGTGCGTTCGAGGTATTCATGCCAAGCTGGTTCATGTTGATGAACACTGGGTTGATGATGTTTGCACCCACTTCGTTTGTCGGTTCTTCCAACAGCTTGCAATTGTCCCCAATCGGCGTCAGATAGGTCTTGCTCAGGATGAGCTGAATGTGAGCATTGGACGGTATATTGCCGAGCTGCAGCAATCTCACCTGATATGCGGCGTTTGTATTGCCGTTGTTGGTGACGGAATAGGTCACATCGCTTACAGAGGCATTCGAAAGATTCGGATTCGACAGGTTTGGGTTTGAAAGATTCGGGTTAGCCACGTTTGCGTTCGTGACGTTCGCATTCGAGAGGTTGGGATTAGACAAATTCGGGTTCGAGAGATTTGGATTCGACAGATTTGGGTTGGACAGGTTCGGGTTCGACAGATTTGGATTTGAGAGATTTGGGTTCGACAGATTTGGATTAGAAAGATTCGGGTTTGACAGGTTCGGCGTGTACAACTCCAGCACATTGATGTTCCCCGGACCGGAATCAGGGTTCACCAGCGCAGGAACAGTGGTATCGGCATTCAGGACGACGGCTCCGTTGAGACCATCGTTTTTGATCGCACCTCCAACCGCGAGAATCTCAGTTGCAGTCACCTGAATCATCGCGGAAGGATCCGTCGAAAGTGCGAACAGGGACCGAGTAGCTCCGGAACGCGGCGGCAGAGTGAGATCGACGAATGTAGTGGGCGACGGCAATGTCGCGGGCAGCGGCGTTGGCAGGACATCAAAGGTTGCTATGCCACCCGCCGGCTGATTCGCTATCGTCAGTCTGAAGCTATGTGGAAGCTCCGTTCCATTGAACAGGTCAAGAACGAAGGCGCGCTGCAGCGTCGTACTGAGCGGTTTGTTGACCTGCGGTGACGAGAAGGCCAGTCCCTGCGTGATGCGGCTGAAGTAGATGTTCTGGTTTTTGTCGCCCTCCTGCCCTGGAATGCAGCCGGGGCCCGGAGGCGTGTAGTTTGCCCAGTTGTGGTCCGCGGGTGGACGAACATCCTGGTTCGAGGTCCACGTCGCGAAATGGACAGGGGATTGTGTCGCAGCCGTGTTGAACTGCCAGCCCGCTCCATTTGTCTCTCCCGGCGCGCGGAACGTGCGGCCAGTAATGTCGATGTAGTCGCCGATGAACGGCACAGTTCCGCCCTGGAACATCGGCAAGTTCGGCGGGTTTAGCTGCAGTTGCTGAAGATGACTTACTGTGCCCGCAGGCTGCTCGTTGCCAAGTGTGCCGAACTTGTATTGGGAGACATAGGCGGAGTTGAAGGTAGGTGAGGGCCCGGGATCCGCCTGGCTCACGCGAGTATCGATCGTGTGCCTAATGGTCAGTCCAAAGTCTGCAAGGAAGGGCGTGAAGACGAGGTTGGGCGAGCCGGGCAGATCGCCGACAAAAACGCGCGCCTGCTTGTAAAAGGAGCCGGTCGAACCCGGGAGAAACGGGTTATTCGGCGTAAATTCTCCGACGGTGTGATCGAGCCGCTGGTCGTAGTAGAGCGCCATCAGCTTTCCTTCACTGAAGGTGAGACTCGGCATGAACTGATTTCCGCGCTCGAGCGGGTTACCGAAATCATCCAGCACCTGCCCGTTATCAATGGGCTGAGGAGATGTCCACGTGATGCCGTCAGGCGATGTGGTGAGAACGATTCGCGCATCTCCGTTCGGGCCAAATCCTCTCTGTGACCAGGCCAGATAAAGTCTGCCGCTGCCATCTATCGCAAGGGAGGGATATCCATTGCTGCGAAAGCTTGACGTGGTGAGGGGCTGATCGAAGAACGCCGGTCCCGTAGAGTTCAAGACGTATCTCGGCAAGGCCTGCACCCTTACCGGCTTGGAGAAGTGTCTTCCTCCATCAACCGATTTCGAAATGAATACCGCGTCCGGAAGATTCTTGTTAACAAACGCTCTCCATGCGACATACACAGCGCCGGTTTCTGGATCGATGACCATCGAACTGCCTTGATTGACCTGAGTAGCCGGCTGGTCATCCCAATCATTGTCCTCAGCCTCATTGTGGTCGTCGTCATCGCCCACTTCGAGGCGGGAAATGTTGACCGATGGCGTCCAGGTTTGTCCGCAGTCAATCGAATGCGAAACTCGAATTTGCGCATCAGAGCTTGCGTCTCCACCAATGAAAGCGCTGTATGAGACATAAATAGTGCCAGCAGGAATTGTTTGCGAGACCGGCTTGCCATCCTGCACCGTTTTGATCGTGCATGTAGCGCTCGCTCCCCGCGGGATGTCGGTTACGATCCAAGGCTTGTCGATGAACCGCTTATGTGACCCGCGGTCAACCACCGCCGTGTCCAGGTAGGCGATCGCATCGCCATTTTCCTTATTAGCTAGATCGATGAAGCGAGCTACAAATATCACGCCGTCGTCCGTTGCCCGGTTGAACGAAATACCGCTGAAATAGAACATTCCATTAGTCCCTGCCCGGACGACAGGATCCGCAGCGGCAGTGAACCCGTGAAGATGAAGAGGAGACGCGAGGCCCTCGGACGACACGTCTTGCGGGTACCCAGGCAACAAATTGCTTTGCCACGTCGCGCCGCCGTCGAAAGACTTGAAGACGCCTAGCCACGCATCGCGGGTCTCGTCGGAGACGTTGGGCGGAGCAGGAATATTAATCGATCGATAGTCATTGGAGACTGCAAGCAGTCGAGACGAATTTCGCGATGACGCCGCGATTGACGGCTCGTTTTGGCGCTGCAGAAATGGATCTCCCGTGGGAAAAGTGGTGCCGGAAACCATGTTGATGTTCTGACCTGGCGTCTGCGCGATCGAGAACGGGGAGCTCAGAAAAACATAGAGGGCTGCTAAGGGGGCGATTCTACGGAAGGTCATGAACGCACTCCGACATACTCGGATACCGGGTGTAGTCACAAGGCGTGGCCCCGGCGTGTGGCACACGATGCGGAGGGAGGAGGGCCCGAAGGGCAGAATCAGCTTGCTATCCGATGACCTCGTTGTCAAGGTTCGATTTGTATCTTAAAGAACTTATTCATTTGTTCCTTATCGCGAAAACATGTAGTGCCGCCGACTGCCGTCGTTGACAGGGCCCCAGCGAGGTTACCCAGGTGGAGACAGTGTGTCAGCGATTTTCCGTTAACGTACCCGTGCAGGAAACCGGCGTTGAAACTGTCACCTGCGCCAACCGCGTCGACAAAACCAACAGTCACTGCGGGAACGGAAAGGCGCTCGGTTCCACGTTGCACGAGCGCACCGCGCGAACCACGTTTGACGACAAGCAATGGCACGAGTTCTGCGAGCTTCCTGATGGCGCTTTCGAAGTCAACTGTTTTTGCCAGGGAACAGGCTTCATGCTCGTTCGGCATAAGGATGTCGACATAGCGCAAAGCATCCTCGATGGGACCGTCCCATCGTCCGGCAGGATCATCGTTGGTATCGAGCGAAATGGTAAGCCCGGCTTGCTTCAACTCGGCGAAAAGCCTTGGCACGTCATGCATCAGTTCCTTTTGCAGAAAGAACGATGAAAGATGGAAGTGCCGCGAAGACTTCAAGTAGTCCAGATTCAAATCACAAAACCGCAGAGTCGTTGTCGTGCCCGGATAGGTCAATGTCCTGCGAGATGCGGCGTGCTGCAGAAACACCGTAATTCCGGTGCCGATACCGTCAGGCGCTCGCATGGCGCATGAGAGATCGACTCCGACGGCAGCAAGCTCGTCAAGGCATAGACGTGCAAAAACATCATCTGCGTAAGAAGTTATGAAGCCGACGCGACTGCCGAGAGCCGCCAGGTTGTGCGCGGTGATGGCAGGTGACCCGCCAAGTAACATCGCCATGCGATCAGCCAGCAACTCGCGTTCCGACGGCAGTGCTTCAGGCAACCCGTACAGAAGCAGGTCAGAGTTCGCTTCGCCAGCGAGAGTTACGTCGAACCTTGTCACGACACACCCGCGGAAAGGACAGGAAGGAATTTCTCATCGCTAACGAATACATGGCACAGCAAATGACGCGATGCACGCGAGGCGTTGCTTGATGATTGGCTGCCGGTGCTGTATGACCTTCGGCAATTACGTCTATCAACATCTCGATCCACACTCACCTGGCGATATTTCCTCTCAGTACGGTTAAAGGTCGTCGTAGTCACCTGCGCGCCCCAGCCCTGCGCCCATGAAAGAGCCACGCGGCAACGCCGACCAAAGCCCATGCGGTGCCTGCGATCTTTGCTAGATTGCCGAGATGTATCCAGATGAAGAAACAGATAAGAAAACCGGTCAGCGACATCAGAATGGCAAACCATTGAGAGTACTTACCGGTGCGCCAACCGAGCACGGCGGAGGATATATTGACTGCCATAAATGCCAGCAGCGCGCCATAGTTCAGCAATTCCGTCCCTAACTGATAACTGAATAAAAGAGCGCCTATGAGGCAGATCGCGCCAATCAGCAAGATGTTGTTGCGCGGGATACGGTTTTTGGCGTGGACCGCACCGAAGAAACGCTTCGGTATCGCGCCGTCCTGGCCCATGGCGAGCAGCAAGCGCGAGGCGCCGAGTTGGGATGCCATGCCGGAGCCAATCGTCGCGACGAGCAATGATGCATTCACCAGCGCAAACATGAATGCTCCTCCCGCGCGACCTGCGATATGAACGTACGCGGTGTCGATGTCTGGAAACTCGGCTCCGCGAGGCCATATGAGTTGGGCCAAGTAGACCTCAATCGCGGCGAGCACGCCGGTGATCAGACAAGTAATAACGATTGCGCGAGGTATGCTCCGCTGCGGATCCTTGGCTTCATTCGTGAGCGTGGAGATTCCATCGAAGCCGATGTAAGTAAGAACGGCTATCGAGGTTCCGCGAAAGAGAGCTTTGGAAGAGAAGGTGCGCGGATCGTAAAACGGAGCTGTGTAGAACGACGCCGGCTGATGGTGCAAAAGCATCAGATAGCGCAGAAACGAAATAACTACCAGCACGATCACTACGCCCAAGGCTGCGGCCATCATCGCATTAATGCGCGCCGAAGTCTCGACACCGCGCAGATTCAACAACGTAAAGAGCAGGGCAAAGAAAAGCGCCCAGCAGATGTATGGCACTTCAGGGAGAAAGTTCTGAGCCGCCTTACTGCACCAGATAGTACATATAAGCGGATTAAGGATGTAGTCCATCGCCATACACCAGCCGGTCAAATACCCCAGGCTGGGATGGAGTTCTTTACTGACGTATAGAAACGCAGACCCGCCCTGCGGATAGACACGCGCCATGCGTCCATAACTGACCGATGTGAAGAGCATCGCAACGAGCGCGAAGAGAATCGCGGTAACGACATGCCCACGCGCTTCTTGATAAATCACTCCGAAGCTCGGCATTGGCGCAGTCGGCTGGATCAGAATGATTCCGTACAAAACGAGGTCCCAGAACCGCAGACTGCGTTTCAACGTGACCGGATTGTTCGTGACCACCGCGGCTTGACCAGCCATCTTTGCTCCACTTGATGCGTGTGAACGTGAGGCGCTGCCTAGTTCACTTTCACACGCCCGTTAGTACTTAACGCTGCGCGATTTGCCGGCCGGATTCCAAGATGCAGGGATTGCGAAGGAATATTCCATCCTGAGACAACCACAGATGTTCTATTGGTATTTACATTCGCGGGCAGTGTTGCCGAAAGGTCACGCGTCTCGCCCGGCATAAGTTCAATATAGTTGTCAGACCACAGCACGGGTGTGATGTCTTTTCCATCTGCTCCGACTGCACTTAATGCAACTTGAAATGCGAGCATCTTGGAAGGATTGTGCAACTGGACACTAATATTCTTCGCGACAACATCTGCCCGGGCATTCACCCGCGAGTCTGGAAGGCTACGCAATATCTTCAGGTCTTCATGTTGAAGAGCTGGAGTGTGTGTGTAGTCTGTTTTGCTCCAGTCGAATTCTGTCAGCTTTTCCGGAACCCAGTAAAAGTTGCGGCTTACGGTTTCGCCACTTTGATTCTTCAGAGTGAGTTGCACAAAATACAACTGCGAGTCTGAAGAGAATGTTCCCTCAGGAATAGTGAAAGCGCGCACCGATGCGTCGGGCCCAGCATCCAGTTCGCTGGAATTTGTATACAACTTTTTGAGGGCGCGGTCGAAGACCGACGCGGAAGCGGTCAGGTGCTGCGCGGTCTGGTAGCGGCTATTGACGACGAAAATACTGTGATCGTCGAAGGAATATTGGATATGCAAAGGCTCGCAAGCCTTCTTCGTTCCAAAGTAGCCTCCTCCAGTATCAAGATAGTAGTCGTACAGATGCCAGATCATCGACGGCCACGCGTTGTTCAACATCCACTGGATGACGCCCGTCGATGTGTATTTATTGCGGCCATATGCTTCAAACATCGCGCGTTCACCGTCATACGCCATTGTCTGAGCGACGCGGGTGTAGTCAACGACGTCCTTCGCAGGACCATAGATCGCGTCCATCGCGGTGTTGAAGACGTTCAGTTGCTTAAAACCCTCGCCGCCGTAGTGAAGGGACCATACTTCGTCGGGCGGCCATGTGTTAGCCGCAGGCAGGAAGCGACTCAGACTGCTTATTTTCGGAATCGCGGGTCCAGGCCCTGTCTCGGTATTGAATCCATAAGCGCCACCGTACTTGCCCGTGTCTGCCAACCAATATGAGGGAGCCACGTAATCGTAGGGTCCCGTCATCTTTACTCCGCTCTTGCCTGTTACCGTGGTGGGCGCTTGCGAAGCTGAAGAAAGGATCGGGTTGGGCCAATGGGTATCAGCTTCCACCTTCAAATAAGCCTGTTCGACATTTGCGGGTGGCGGTCCATCGCTGCCATTCAGCCAAACCATTGCACTCGGATGATTGCGCACACGCAGTAATTGCGAATTCAATGAAGCGGTAGCGATGTTGAGTGTTTCCGGCGTCCACTTGTCCCAGTGCTCCCATTGGTCGCAACAACACCAGCCGAGCATAACGAGAATTCCCTGTTCGTCTGCGAGATGGAAGAAATGCTCGCTCTCCATCTTGCCCTCGAGGCGAATGGTGTTGAGGTGCATATCCTTCACGAGTCGAAACTCCTCATCTAGCCGTGCAGGATTTTCGCGCAGCAGCATGTCCTGCGACCAGCCGGCGCCTCGCACCAGGAGCGGCTTGCCATTGATGCGGAAGAGACGCGCACCTTTATCCGTCAACTCAGAGGTGATCTCGCGCAATCCGAACTGCACGGATTGCGTGTCCGAGATTTTGCCATCCTGCTCAAAACTAACGGAAAGTTTCTCGAGATGAGGAGTTCCCATTTGGTACGGCCACCAAAGCTCGGGATCATGCACTCGCAAGGCGGGATAATGATCGGTATCGAACGTTACTGTTTTGTCTTCGCCGGCCTTGAGATCAACTTGTTGCCGTAACTGGATGCTGCCCACAGTGCTCAACGCAGTCCCATGCACTGGATGATCGGCCGCGTTGTGGATTTCGACGACCACGGTAAGATCCGCTTGATTGCCGGAGGCGTCTGTCAGATGTGTAGAAACCATGGGAGAGCGGACTGTGACCGCACCAGTCGTCGTCAAAGTGACTGGGCCCCACAATCCCATATCTTTGTCTGGAGGACACGGGTTCCAATCCACCCAGTTGATACCGAGATCCTGTGGCGTTGGGGCGAACGTTTCGACAGCGAGCACGTTTGACTCTCCGGGCCGCGCCTCCGCAGAGATGTTCAAATCGTATGTACGATATGCTCCCGCGACTTGCGTAGAGTCCGCGATGCGTTTTCCATTGAGCCAGATATTAGCCCGGTAGTTGATGCCGCCGAAATGCAACCAGAGGGTGCGACCACGGTTTGCAACCGGGATGTTGAATTGTTTTCGATACCACCACGCGCAGTGATAGGGGCTGTCCTGAGACATCGGCAGATTCGAGAAATTCTCGCCAATGGGATAGTCCACTCCCGGAAGCCTTCTCAGGTTATCGCCGTAGTAAGGATCCGGAATTTTTGCGGCAGCAAGTTGCACAGCCAGCACCGTCGATGGGACACTCGCCGGAAGCCAGTCTGCAGACTTGAATTGCGGCTTGGAAATCGATTCGCCGTCAGCATTCAACCCGCATCCGGACTGGACCTGCCAGCCTTCCTTTAGCTCAACCACTCTCGGCCACGGTTCTGCTGCTCGAGCAGCGGCATATAGCGTTCCGCCATGCACCGCTGCAATTGAAATACCTCCAAGGCCCAGAGCCAGCATCCTTATGAACGACATCAGTGTGTTACCTTCCCTGCCCACAACGCCATCCATGCACTAGAAGTTGAATTTCGCGCCTAGCTGCACAATGCGCGCCTGGTGTGCGCCGGTTACATTCCCAAAGGTTGTATTGTTCTGGGTCGTGTCGATCGAGCTAAAACTGGTGTGATTCAGCACGTTGAAGGATTCCAGTCGAAACTGGAATGCGGAGCCTTCAGTCACGCGAATATTTTTCAGCAGGGATAGATCAATGTTTGATCTTCCAGGGCCCAAAATACTGTTTCTCCGCGCTGTGCCAGGAATGGTCTGCGTAGGATCTGCGGGCGCGAAGGCAGATGTGTTGAACCATTGTGCCGCCGAATGTGGCGCGCTGCGATTGGGATTGCCCACGACATTCGGTCTGACGATGCTTCCAAAGATGCCCGTACCTAAGCCGACGCCGCCAGGATCGTTGCCGTCCGAAATCTGCGGATTCAGCCAGTGGCCAGAATTCGCTGAAATTATGCCGGAGAATTCATAGCCCCCCAGCAGGTGCCCTACGACGCCACTTTGCTCCTTATAGAAAGGTAGTTGGTAGACAAAGTTTGCTGTGAACACATTGCGCTGGTCGAATCGCGAGTAACTGTACTCCGACTCTAGATTGCGGGAGTCTTGCGGGACGCTGAAGTTGGGGTCATCCGGAACATTCGTAAGATTCTTAGACCACGTGTAGCTGGCGGAAATCACGGAGCCGCTGCGGAAGTTCTTCTGCACGCTGGTTTGTAGCGAGTTATAGTTAGACATGAAAATCGGCGCATATTGATCGATGCCCGCGTAGCCGACAAATGGCCGCAACGAATTAATCACTGTCTCGTTCGACGAGTTCACGGTTCCATCGAAAAAGCCTGGCACTAATGGCAGTGCAGTATAAGCGCCCGGGACCGGCTGGTTTACATCAAGAACGGACAGAAGGTGCGTTCCCTTCGCACCGTAATATCCCACATCGGCGATGACATTCCCCGGCAGTTCGCGCTGAATATCCAGGTTCCATTGTTGAACGTACGGCTGCTTAAACTGGGGCTTGGTCGCGCCAAGAGGTGTCGGGGTGTTGTTCAGTGCGGATTGGCCTGCCCCGGGATTATCGAACGGAGCATTCAAAATCGTCGTCGTTCCTACGAAGGGCGGATTCGAAAAGAGGTTGTTCTCGACGAACCCAACCCCGGGTGACTCTACAAATATGCCGTAGCCCGAGCGTATCGATAGTTTCCCAGTTCCTGTCGGATCCCATGCGATACCGATGCGTGGACCGAAGTTATTATTGTTCTCCGATGCTACTTTCGTTCCGTAAGGAGAATTTCTCCCACCGATGATGACTCCATTTAACGGATCGTAAGCAGGATTTGTGTTCGTCGTTCCGTTGCAGGGCATGGTTTGTGGAGTGCACAAAAGGCCTTGCTCATCGAGGACGGGAACGTTCGCTGGATTGAAGCGTGCCGGATCGAAACTGGTTGCCTGATTGTTCGCATCCGTCGGCTGACGGAAGATCGAGTAGCGCAGACCATAGCTCAACGTCAGATTCGGCCGCACACGAAACTCGTCTTGCGCATACATCTCGATTTGGTTTTGGTCGATTATTGCGCGGATATCTTTTTGCAACTGCGTGAAATTTGTTGACTGGCCGGTCAGAAAATCCGCGAACTCCTGATGAAATTCTGCGTTCGGATCAGCGCCGTTAGAGAGCGTGGTGTCTGGAGAAACCTGAAAAGTGAATGTACCCGCATTATCTCCGCCGGAATTCTCTGACTTTTGATAATGGTGATACGAGACGCCGAACTTCATCGTGTGTCTACCAAGCGTCTTCGTCAGATTGTCGAAGATGTTGTGATTCTTGTTGTAGTCCTTGTAATCGCCAAAGCCAAAAAACGATGCAGAGCTCGAACCGTACGAAATGCTCGGAATACGGTTCAGGGTTTCAGGATTCGGCAGTGTTATCGCCTGCGCCACGTCGGGAGAATTGGTGGCCGCCAACTGCCCGGAATTGGTGCTGAGCACAGCCCCGTACGACCAGGCGTACTCCACTTGATTTAGCAGCGTCGGACTGAAGATCGTCGTCACGCTGGCCACAATATTCTTGCCGGGAGATTGCGTGTTGGTCTGGGTAATGTTGGGAATCGCGTTGCCGTTGAACAACCCGCCGCCTTCGACACTTGGAATGGTGTCGTTGATGATGCGCACGAAACCAGACCACTTGCTGTTGAACGTTTGGTCGAGCCGAAAGATTTCCTGCCGGTAGTTGAAGACGTTGCTCTGGTTGGCATTCAGCACGTCTCCGACCGGGTCCTGCGGTATTGGGACGTGCGAGTACACATCCTTCAAATATGCTGCTGCTGCCGGATTAATCAGCGCTGTGGGAATCACCGTTGATGACTGTCCCGCCGGACAACTTCCATCTCCGGAGGTCGGGACGAGGCAGACGGGGTACGCGAAGGTAGGAACATTGCCTGTCGACGGATCGAGGCCGCGCTCCTGCAGATTAGGAGCCTGGCTTTGCACCGAACTTGATTGGACGATGCGCCGCACTTCCTCTGAAAAGAAGAAAAACGTCTTGCTCTTATCGACGTTGTAATGCTTAGGAATGAATATCGGGCCCCCAAATGTTCCGCCAAAGTCGTTGTACCGGAAAGGAGTGCGCGGAATGATTGGCTGCGTGGCTTTGTTTAGCCAATCGTTCGCGTCGAGCACGTCATTGCGAAAGAATTCATACACTCCGCCGTGAAACTTCGAGGTCCCTGAACGGGTAACAACGTTGATCTGTCCACCCGAGCTGCGACCATACTCGGCGTTGTAGTTTCCGCGGAGAACTCTGAATTCTTCGATAGCGTCGACGCTGGGGTAATTCAACAAAGTGAAATTCCCGCCGCGGTCGACATTGTCGGCGCCATCTACCGTCCAGTTGTTCTGCGTGCCCTGGCTGCCATTAAGCGAATACGCAACCTCGTTGGTATTGCCACTTGGCGCGCTGACCCCGGCATAAAGCGTATCCGAAACGTCAGACGTCACGCCCGGCATCAACGCGACAAGTTGTTCATAATTTCGGCTGGCAAGGGCGAGTTCGCGAATCTGGACTCCTGTAATCAAGTTTTGCGCTGTCGCCGATTGCGTGTCGACCTGCAGCGTGTTGGCCTCAACGCTGACTGTCTCCGCGACGCTGCCTACCTGAAGCACGGGTTTCAGATTGAGGTTGTCGTTCAGGTTCAATGTCAGATTTGTTTCGGTGTAGGTCTTGAAGCCGGGCGCCTCGACCTTCACCGTGTAGTGCCCGAGCGGTAAAAGTGGCGCGCTGAACCCGCCGGTGCGGTTCGTCTTCAACGTTCGCTGAATAGAATTCCGGTCGATATCGAGCATCGTGACCTGCGCATCGGAGACCACTGCGCCTGACACATCGGTGACAGTGCCGAGGATGGTCCCGGTCGTTTCTTGAGCACGAACAGTCGCCACGGACATGAGCAGCACTGCGAAGAGCAAGCCAGCGAAGCCGGTATGACGTTTTGACTCTTGAGGCGCGTCGAGTTGAGAAGGCATTTCTGGACCTCACGGATGAAGAGCGGACCGGCCACGTTTTGAGCGAGATCGCTCCGCGCCTGAATCTTTTTCGTTTGAAAACGGCGATCGCCTGTATTCAAACGATTGAATATCGGCGCAATAATCCGTCGTCGCGGTAGAGGTTGTCAAGAATTTTGTGAGAATACGGTAAATTTTATGGCCGGCGCGTGGTCGATTCGCGAACCACCAAGCTCGGCGTCAACAACTCCAGTCGCGCAGACAGGTCATTGATCTGTGCCGGAGGGTTGATCGATTCCAGAATCCAACCTGCGACCAGACTGCCCATCTCTTCCATGGGCTGTCGGATGGTTGTGATCCCAGGACTGCTGAGGGAAGCGATTGGCACGTCATCGAATCCGACGATGGAGCACTCGTCAGGAACGTGCCGGCCAGCCTGACGCAGAGCACGCATTGCACCTAGCGCCGTAAGATCATCGAACGCAATGATGGATGTGAACTCGACCCCAGACTCGATCAGTTGAGTAGTCAACCTGTAACCACCATCGAAGCCTGACGTGGGATCTACCGCGGCCGGCATCTGCACAATGCGTGCCGGATCAATCTTGAGGTTCGCATTCAGCGCATATCGCTGTATGCCTTCCCATCGGCGCTCGCTATCAGCGAGTTCCTTAGGACCGCGAATCACCGCAATTGCCCGGTGGCCGAGCGAATGAAGGTGTTCGGCAGCCACGTATCCGCCGGATTCATTGTCGACCTGCACTGAGCGAATACCGCTTGCCGTCAGATCGCGACCCACTCCGACCATAGGAATGTTGTTCTTCTCGAATTGGGTAAGCAGGTCAGATTCACCGAACAGCCAGTTCGCGACGACGATCAACCCTTCAATGCGATGCTCCAATAACATCTCGAGATAGCGTTCAAATTGCTTCCGCTCATTCTGAGCGTCCATGATGATGGGCAGGTAGGTCGTTGGATAAAGGGTCTTCTGGATACCGCGCAGAATCAGCGTGCAGAATGGATCGGACAAATCGAACACCATGATGCCGATTGTGTGGCTGCGGCGCCTGCGCAGCGAACGCGCGAAAGCATCCGGTCGATAGCCCATGGCGAGTGCTGTCTTACGAATGTGCTCTTTTGTCTTCGCCGAAAGGTGGCGACCAAGAGGTGCATCGTTGAGCACGAGCGAGACCGTAGATGTGGAGAATCCGCTCTCGCGCGCAACGTCGGTCATTGTTACATGATTGGTCTTGTCCCTCGCCACTTAACTTTGTCTCCGGGGTGTCTATTCCCTTACTACGGCCTTAACAAGATTTCTCGGGTTATCGACATCAATGCCGCGCAAGATGGCGATGGAATAAGCAAGTAACTGTAGCGGCACCACTTCGCAAATAGGCAGAAGATATTCGCTGCAAGCGGGCACAAAGATACAGTCACTGCTGAGTTCCCCCACCTCGTCATCGGCCTCAGTTGCAATCGTGAGCGTATCCGCACCCTGCTTTTTGAGGTCGCGAAGCAACTGCAGGATCTTCGAGTGACGCAATGTCGAATCAGGATCGTTGCGGTCGTACGCAGCGAGGACGACCAACGCTGCGTTGCCGCTGACCAAAGCATTCGGCCCGTGCTTCAACTCGCCAGCGGGATAGCCTTCGGCCTGCATGTATGAGGACTCTTTCAACTTCAAGGCCCCCTCGCGTGCGATTGCGTAATGAATTCCCCGGCCGAGGAAGAGAAAGGTTTCAGTTTCCTTAAGCCGCTCGGCGACCGTGGCAACTTGGCGCCGCAACCGCGGAATTGCCTGCTCGAGCAGGTCCGGAAGCCTGATTAATTGCTCAAGATATAACTCCGTTACCCGGGCCGTTGCGCGGCCGCGCATACGCGCTGCAAATACCGTCAACAGATAGAGCACCGCGAGCTGTGTCGTGAAGCTCTTAGTCGCCGGGATGGCCCGCTCTTTCCCGGCCAGTGTCGGCATGGAGGCATCTGCCTCTCGCGCCATCGCAGAGCTGGGATTGTTCGTAATCGCGATGGTTTTTAATCCCCGACCTCGCGCCTCGCGCAATGCGGCTAGCGTATCGGCGGTTTCTCCAGACTGTGAAATGACGATCGTGCAGGGATCCTGCAGCGTGTGCGTCGAGCGGTAGGTGTACTCGCTCGCGTACTCCACATCGACAGTCACGCCTGCAAGGTCTTCAAGCATAATTTCGCCGGCGAGGCCAGCGTGCCGGCTTGAGCCGCTTGCCGCGATCACCAGTCGCTCATGGCCCAGCAATGCTGAATGCGCGGCGGCAAATGCCTCGCCGCTTAAGCTCTTATCCCGCAAGTAATAAGCCAGAGTGTCACGCAGCGCCTGCGGCTGCTGAAAAATCTCCGCCAGCATGGCATGAGGAAACCCGCTGGCACCTTCGGACAGATCCAGATTCTTGACCACCGCAGCATCACCGCCTGACAGAACGTTTATTGGCTTTCTATCACACCGCCTCACACGGTGTTGCTTCCCACGAAGTGATACGTCGCGACAAGAAATTTGGGGCCCACTGGAAGCAAGCGGCACTGACTGCGACTCCGTTTGCCAATAAAGTTGGCAAACTTGGCACTGGGAATACACCCTTTCGCGAGAGTTTTACTCGGGAACGGCGGACCCACAGCTCTGCGGAAAACAAGCGCAAGAGGTCTATTACTAATGTCTTACGAATTTGCTGGAGACACGGTGCAGCTGATCCTACGAGTCGTTTCGAAGTTACATCTGATTCTCATGAAGAATTGCTAGGAGTCCTTCGGCCTCCTAACATCCCTCACCAAGAGAGCAAGCGGTGACACAGATATAGTGTGTTCGCCTCATGCTGCAGCCTTCTCGCTCGGCCTGCTTGAGTTAGCGGCCGTAGAAATCTTGATGGAAGGCCGACCAGAGGACAAGCCTATGAAAGAGAAAAGAGCCCCACTCGATGCGGTCATTGGGATATTAATCACGCTCTGCATGTTGCTGGCCGTAGGATGCCGCCAGAGCTCGGCACCTGAGAATCCCCCTCCGGCGAATCCGACGCCAGCCAACCCGCCTTCGCAGACGCATACCGGGGCGGATCTTGACTCAATGCGACAGTCGGCTGAGCATCAGGTTCGACCTGACATCGAGAATGAGCGGAAAGCAGATGAACAACAAGCTCAGCAAAGCCTGGACAAGGACGCGATTGCTGCCATCGATCAGACGCACAAAGCCATAGACGACATCGCAGCGAACAAAACCGACGATGCCGTTCACGACATCGAGCAAGCGACTGGAAAAATCAACATTCTACTAGCGCGTAACCCTTCGACGGCTCTCATTCCTGTTTATTTGGAGGTGGCTGTCATCGACACGGCGCCATTGGACAGTAAGGCGGTTGAGGAACTAGTAAAGGGTGTTTCGAAGGCGGTAGGCGACAAGGACTTTCCTGTGGCACGCGTTTTGCTTGCGGATCTCATGAGTGAGCTTCGCGTCAGGACTTACAATCTGCCGCTCGCGACCTACCCGGCTGCTCTAACGCAGGCTGCGCGGCTGCTGGATCAGAAGGCGACCAGTCAAGCCAGTAACGTGCTGCTCACGGCCCTCAACACCTTGGTGGTGATCGATCGAGTTACTCCACTGCCGCTACTCGTTGCGCGAGCAGCGATTGACGCAGCTCAAGCTCAGCAGCAGAAGGACAAGAACGCGGCATTGACGTTACTGGAAGTTGCAAGGGCTTCGATTCAGCGGTCG
>Ga0210406_10003350_pt1 | contig 17617 bp, 13 predicted proteins | sample IncBWC30MmetaG_FD_155454 | JGI IMG/M metagenome (GOLD analysis project Ga0210406, IMG submission 155454) | Forest soil microbial communities from Barre Woods Harvard Forest LTER site, Petersham, Massachusetts, United States - Inc-BW-C-30-M | ecosystem: Environmental > Terrestrial > Soil >... | reverse complement strand
AGCCTAAGGCTTGCCAAGGAAGTGGCAGCCGTGCGTGTGAGATGAATCTTTCTAGGAATCGCTACGTGGAATTGGGGTCGGCATCCAACGGCAGACCGAGCGTCGAGACAAATCGTCGTATCGGTGACTCAGTCGATTCGTTTGACGTGGACTGGGCAGAATGCGAAGACGGATTGGTCGAAAATCCGCCGCACATGTTTGGCCAGAGTTCGATGGGCAAGGGCGCCAGTAACATCGACGGTGGGATCATCGCGTTGAACTGCACCAACGCCGCTTTGGTCCTGAATTCGGGGCACCCGTACTCTCGCATGCAGGAGTCACAGCGATTCGAAACCAGTGCTCGATTTTTGTAGCAGCAAAGACCGAGCGGGTTCGCAGTATCAGGCATCGAGCCATTATCATAGGTCGGTCACCTAAGCGATGTCTGTTTGATCGGGATTTCACCGTAGGAATCGTCTGACAGCGAACCTTGGCGAAATGGCGGCGAATGCTTCGGGGCCCTCATTTTGCGACGGCCTGAACGGTATTGGCCTTTCCGTCCCTCCATGTCGCCTACTCCGCGTGCGGCTTCACCTACAATTGATATGGTTATCAGCGACTTGTGACTCCAGGTCAGTCCTCATAGGCTGTTTACACTGCTGTGCGCTGGCGTACAGATTGCCGGGTTTACTCGGCGCAGGATGCGTAGGCACTGCAATCGTCTGAAACAATATCTGCGAGGATTGATTATGAAAACGAAAATGGCGCTAACCACGCTGGCTTTTTGCGCGCTATTCGCCTCTGCCGCGGTCATGGCACAGAAGGATTCCGACACGGACCGCTCTCATCCGGGGCACTTCGTGAAGGATTCGGCGATCACCACGAAAATCAAGGCAAAGCTGGCTGCGGAACACATTACGAGCATGGGACGTATCCATGTCGATACGGACAAGGATGGCGTCGTATGGCTGAGCGGAACCGCAAGATCACAGGCGGCGATCGACCAAGCGGTGTCAATTGCAGAAAATACGGAGCATGTAGTCTCGGTACACAACCGCCTTAAGATCAGAGCGGACGACTGAGACTCCGAGGCGCGCCTAAAGTCGGGTGATTGGCGCAGCCGGAGCTGTTCGGCAGCTCCGGCGTGTGGCTGTCCTCATGCGCTCTGGGACATGTATTTCTGTTCGAAAATTTCGACCGGCACGGGCTTGCCATAGAGATAACCCTGCATTTCGTCGCAGCCCAGCAAGCGTAACTGACGCAGTTGCTCCTCGGTCTCGACACCTTCCGCCACCGTATTGAGCTTGAGCTCGTGCGCCAGATTGATGATGACCGAGACCAGTGTCAGCCCGCCTGCGCCTGAAACCATCTCAGTCACGAACGAGCGATCGATTTTGAGCGTGTCCACGGGCAGTTTTGCCAGGTAGCTGAGCGAGGAGAAGCCGGTGCCGAAGTCGTCGATGGCAATGGTCACGCCCAATGCGCGAATCGCGAGCAGGCTGACGATGCTGTTATCGACGTCCTGCATGATCAGGCTCTCCGTGATCTCCAACTGAAGTCCCGTTGCCGCGTCCGCGGCGGCACTGACGGCCTGTTCGATCTCGGCGACGAAATTTTTATTGCGCAGTTGCAGCGGCGACACATTCACGGCGATGCGCACGCTGGGAAGACCGTCATGGCGCCAGCGCTGATAGTCCTCAATCGCCTTGCGCAGCACCCAACGCCCTACATCGTGGATCAATCCGGTTTCTTCGAGGACATGAATGAAGCGGCCGGGCGGAGTCATGCCGGACACCGGGTCATTCCAGCGGATCAGCGCCTCCGCCCCCGTCAGCTTGCCGCTTACGAGGTTTACCTTGGGTTGGTAGTGAAGCACGAACTCGTCCCGTTCGAGCGCTCTTCGCAGGCGATTTTCTATGCCCAGGCTCATGGCCACGGTTTCAATCATTTTCTGTGCGTAAAACAGGTAGCGGTCGCGGCTCGCCTTGGCTTTCTTGAGCGCCGCCTCGGCATTCTGAAACAACGTATCGGCGTCAGTGCCATCATCCGGAAAAACGGCGACGCCGATTTTGGCAGCCAACCGATACACCGCATCATTCAGGCTGAACTCATTGTTCATGAAAGCCGCGATCGTTCTCTCGAGCACCCGCGCCACTTCGGCCTCGTACCTGACATTGGGCAGCACGACGGCGAAATGGTCGGCATCGATGCGCGCGACGAGATTGACGTTCCCGGCGTTGTGCACCAACCATTCGGCAACCTGCTGCAGAAGCGCGTCACCGGCCGGCCGGCCCAGGCTGTCGTTGAATTTTTTGAAGCGCTCCAAATCGACCAGAAACACGGCGACCTTGTGTCCGTCGTCGGCTGTGCTCAGCATGTACTGCGTGACCCGTTCGAGAAACGCCCGTCGGTTCGCGAGTCCCGTGAGCGCATCGTAGTAAGAGAGGCGATGAAGCCGCTCCTCCCTGTCGAGATGATCTACTGCAAACGCGACATTGCCGGCCAGTTCGGTCAGGAGAGCCAAGCCCGCCGCGTCAAAGAATTCCGGCTTGCTGGTGTACAGCGTGAATACGCCGATGGCATTGTCCGCGACAATCAGCGGAATTACGGCCAACGAACGCACACCCGACTCGCCGAGCAGCTTGCCGAACACGAGCCTTGCGTCGGTGTGTACGTCGTTGGAGACAACCGCCGCCTTCTCTCGGATCGCCTGCGCGGCCAACGTTTTCCCGTCCAGCGTACCCGCGCTCGATGCGAAATGGCCCTTGATTGCGGATATGATCGGCTCGCCGCGACCCGCCCACGCCACCGGAACAATCCGCTTCTCGTTGGGATCCACCACCGCAATCCACGCCATTTCGAATTCCCCATCCTCGACCGCAGTCAGGCAAGAGCGGTTGAAAAGATCCGCGCGATCACGCACCCGCACCATCGATGCGTTTATGCCGGTGACCATTGCGTACAGGCGATTGAGGCGCTTGAGCTGATCTTCCGCCGCCTTCCTTTCGGTTTGATCCCTTGCCACCCGCCAAGCGGAGACGGCGGCGATCAATAGTGCCATGGCGCTTCCCACGATCAGGGCGACCTTGGTCTCGCTATAGCGGTTCAAGGCGGCTGAATTGCGTTCGCGCAGCAGCTGTTGCTCGTCCACCTCCATGTCATGAGCCGCGACGCGAAATGCCTGCAGAAGGGGATCGTCCTGCCCGCTGCGAATGAGGGCCGCCGTCTCCCCGGCAGCCGGTGTCCGGCGCAGTTTGACCATGGTGTCATCACGTTGGGCCATCCGTTGCAGCAAATCGGCGATGTTGCTCAGGCGATTTTGCTGAAGTGGGTTATCCGCGGTCAGTGCCCGCAGGGTTCTTTGTTCGTCGTCAACCAACGATGTATTGGCGCGCGACCATTGGAGAAATGTGTCGGCGCCGCTCAACGCGAAATTGCGATACCCACTCTCCATATTTTCCGTCCCCATGCGCAGGACCGCGAGATGTTCAAGCACCTCATTCGTATGCTGTGCCCATCGGGCACTTTCAGAGGACGAGAGAACGCTGCGGTAGGCGATGATGCCCACGATGAGAAGCACTGTCATGACCGCGCCGAACGCGGCCTGCACATTCAGAGTGAGTGGCGATTGCAATTTCATCTAGATCCGTGAGAATCAAGGGCCGGTGCGCACGATGGGCCCCGGTCTTCTATTTGAACAGGCGATCCGTGTCGACCGCGCACTCGAATATTTGAACAGGCGATCCGTGTCGACCGCGCACTCGAACCCTTCGATTCTAACGCGGCCGGTCGGTTCCGCCCTGAGACTCGTCCGAGTTAAACAGGTAATTGTGCTCAATGGCGCCGCATGTCGCTAGGGCCTACTCCCCCAATTTACCTTGGTCTGTTCTCCTACACTGCCCAGGCACGCGCGTCATCCCGGTTGGTCGTACTCGAAATTCGGCTGCTTGTCCTTGCTGGTGGTTCCGAACGAATAGACAAATCCGACGTAGAGAATCCGGCCGCGAACGGTGCGCTGGTATTCCTGCGTGAATGCCGGCGAGGTGGAGAATCTCTGAAAGCGCTGGCCGTTGAAGAGATCCGAGACGGTGGCCAGCGCGGTCAATTCCGGGCCCAGCTGGTGCTTGTAGCCTAGATTTACGAGGTTGATGGCGCTCACAAATCCCTGCGGGGTCAAGCGCTTGTCGGTGCGGGTAAAGGTGATCTGCGCAGAGTCTGCGGTGGTCGGCCGGTAATCGAGCTTGGCCTTCGCGTTGAGACCGGTGGTCGACTGCAATCCTGATATTCCGAGCCCCGTCGCATCGATCTGGCTGTAGAAAAGGTTGCCGCTGACGCTTGCGTTGAGCTTCGGGAGGATACGGCCGTTCGAGGTGAATTCGAGTCCGGCCGAATCGCTCTTCGGCAGATTGGTCTTCGTCGTCAGCGACAGACCGTTGCCGAGATATTCGGTCAGGTCGGTTACGCTATCGCGATTCAGGCGGTAATACCCGGTCAGGCCATAACTTACGCCGCCACCTTGGAACCCGTAGCCGGCTTCATAGGACTGTGTGTACTGGGGCCTGAGGTTGGGGTTACCGGCGACCAGGTTCGGCGTGTATTCGTGATCGACGTAGGGGTTTAGATTGCTGGGATCGGGGCGGGTTACGCGGCGGCTCGCTCCGAATGACAGCGTCGAGTCGTCGGACAGACTGCGATCGACGTGCAGGCTGGGATAGATTTCGAAGTAACTGCTGGTGGTCGAGATGCCGTCGGTCAGCTGCTGCGCATCGGTACGAGTCAACTCCGCCCTCAATCCACCGAGCCAGGTCCAGGCGCCCATACTCGCCTGATAGCTCGCGTACACGGCGTTGATCTGCTGCCTGTACTTGAAATCGTTGGTGAGGTTCGGGTCGATGGTCTGGGCGCCGCTCAACGGATCAACGTTGCTGCCGACATTTCCGAACCGGAAGTCGTCCTGCTCGAAGGCATAACCCATTTTCAGAGAGCGCGTCCGCGAGACCGGGAGCGCATAGTCGGCGCCAAACTCGGTGGTGCCGTGATCCTCGTGGAAGGTGAGGTTGTTGTAGAAGGTTGCCGACGGCGGCACAAACGAGTCGTTGGTGTAATCGTAATGTTCGAACTGTCGAGAGGTGGATCGATGCAGCGAGAACTCCAGCGTCTCGTCCGGTTGCCTGAGCTTTTGAGTAAACCGTAGTTTCTCATCATAGTCCGTCTCCGGGTCGTGCCCCGAACTGAAGCGCCTCGAGGAGCTCGTTTCAGTTCCGGCTGGGGTACTGCCATCATTGAGCTGCGTGTAGGTGCGCAGACCCCCGCGATCGGCCCACTTCACCGACCCGCTGATGGACTGTCGGTCATTCAACGCATAGTCGGCGGAAAGTCCCAGCGTCGGCACCTCGCGTCGAACCCTTTCGCTGATGGAACTCTTCGAGAGGATCAGCACCCCCGTCGTCGGGTCCGGCGCCCTCACGTCCGACTGGATGAGTCGCTGCCGATAGTCCTGTCGATAACCGGCGGTGGCGGAAACTGTCAACGGCCCGGAACTGTAGCCGCCATCTGCGCCAACGACGTAGCGGCCGCCGCTGCCGAGGCTGCCTTGAAGCGAACCGGATGCGCCTGCTGCTCGTTTCTTGCGGGTGATGATGTTGATCACGCCGGCGGCACCGTCGGCCTTGAACTGGGCGGGAGGCGTCGTGAGAATCTCGATGCGTTCGATGTCCTTGGCCGGGATCGATTGCAGATTGTCTCCCGCTGACGAACCGGAGAACTGCGTCGACGGTTTGCCGTCGATCAAGATCAAAACATTGCTGTCGCCGCGCAGCGAGACGATGCCATCCGGATCCACGTCGACAGAAGGGATCACGTTCAAAATATCACTCAAGGTCCCGAAGGTGCTTTGCACATCCGACGCCACGCTGTAGACCTTGCGGTCTATCAGCGTCTCGACCGAGAGTTTCTCGGCGCTAACCACGATGGATTCGACTTCCGGGGGCGCCGGGGGCGCCGGAGCAGGCGACGGCTCCGCCGCTTCGCAGGCGACGGAGCAGGCGGCCGTGATGGCCACAGCCCGCAGGCCGATAAAGCAAACGAGCTGAAATATTGAGCGGGCAGATTGGGCGCGCCCAACCGGAATCTTGAAAGTCACCGACGCCACTTTATAGCGAAGAGCGGCCGCGCGCACGCATTCCAGCGAGCGAATCTCAACTTTGTGTTGCAGAGTCGGCCGCAAGGGATCGCGCCAACCGAACCCCGCATTTGATCCCGGAGCGGGTTTATTTTCGCTTGTTTGCCACCGCCGCACGCCCGAAACGCAGAATTGGTGTCTGTGGATAACTTGGACTTCCAATTGCGATAGCATCGTGGCCCTCAGCAGCGCGGAGCCACCCTAGAAAATGAGCAATCAGGCAATAATCCCGCAGGAACTTGCCAGTCCAGAATCGGAGATTGAACTTCTGGCGCGCGAGACCGACACGCCGGTCGAAATCGTTCATGAGATCTACACGATCGAGCGCGCGAAACTCGATCGGGCCGCCAGAATCAAAACCTATGTGCCGGTGCTCATTCACCGGCACGTGAAAGAACTGTTGCAAACGCGACGTAGCTCAATTCACTAGAGTACACACTGAGAAATTCGATGACGAGCCACGCAGCCACCTTCAGCCGCGGCGCAGCCGCCCTTCTCCTGGCAACCCTCTGGCAGGGCGCCCTCTCCCACGCAGCCGAGACGGCCGCACCGCCCGCCATGCCACCCATGCCACCCATGGCGCCGGCCGGCCAGTACCAGATCGACAAGTCCCACGCCAGCCTGCTGATGCGCGTGAGTCATCTGGGCTTTTCCACCTACACGACGCGCTTCAGCCGCTTCGATGCGCAGTTGACGTTCGACCCGGGGAACATTCCTGCTTCCAAGGTCCTCACCACCATCGACGCCTCATCGTTCGAGATGGACGCGGCGCCACAGATGTGCTTCGACATCATGAAGGGATCGCAGATGCTCGATACGGTCAAGTTCCCGCAAATTGTCTTCAAGTCTGAACGGATCCGGATGACGGGCGCGAAGTCGATGGAGATCTCAGGGACGCTCACGCTCCACGGGGTCACACGCCCGATGGTGCTCACGGCCACCTTCAACGGGGGCTATGCCGGGATACCCAATATGGACCCTCATTCCCTCATTGGTTTTTCAGCGCACGGATCGTTCAAGCGCTCGGATTTTGGCATCACATTCGGCATACCCGCCCCGGGCACCACGATGGGAGTCGGAGACCTGATCGACTATTCGATCGAAGCGGAGTTCATCGGTCCTGCGCTGGCGGCCCCTGCCGCCGAGACACACTAAGAGCCGCCATACTTGCGCAGGTGGCTTTTTCCCCTGCTCGCGGTGGCGGCAGTTCCGAGCCTGGCACAATCCAACTTCACGTTCCCCGCCTATGCGCAGGACCCCGCAGGTCAGGTGCAAACGGTACAGGTAAGCGTCGCAACCGAGCCCGGCGCTGCCCGTCGCTTCACTCTGACGACATCCGCCGAGCAGCGCGACGATGGACCCAAAGAGCGCAGCATCGTCGAAGCCTCGCGCGCGCCGGCCGTGCACAGTTCCAGCCTGCTGTTCGATGCGCTTTTTGCCCAGGCCATCGATGATGCACGCCTGGACAGCGTGGGCTCGATCCGTGACGCGGCCTACAACGCAGGCCAACCCATCGTCTGCGAATGCTTCCAGACCGGCGAGAAATGGACCTACGTCTGGACGCGCGACTTAAGTTATTCGGCGGACTTGTCGCTCGCCGTGCTCGACCCGCTCCGCGTTCGAAACTCCCTGCTGTTCAAGATCAGCGCTTTTCGCAGCGGCCTCGCTGCGCCACCGGAGCTGCCTGCAGGCAGCTTGCAGATCGTCCAGGATACCGGCACGGGCGGCAGCTGGCCCGCGAGCAGTGATCGCATGGCTTGGGCGCTTGGAGCTGAAGCCGTGCTGAACACGCTGCAAGAACCGGCGCGAACCCGTTTCGCGGTCGAGGCTTACCGCGCGCTGCGCGGCAGCGTGGAGGCGGATCGTGCGGCTATTTTTGACGCGAGCGATGGCCTTTACACCGGTGAACAGTCGTTCCTGGACTGGCGTGAACAAACTTACGCGCCCTATGTCGTGAAGGATCTCACTCAACTCGCGCAGTCAAAGGCACTGTCCACGAACACGCTGCAGTACCGAGCACTGCGGCTGGTGTCGGCCCTTGCAAGGGAACGCGGCGACGCCGCGCTCGCGGCTCGATATCGGCGCTGGGCCGACGCGCTCAAGATCGCAATCAATCGGCATTTCTGGCTGGCCGAGTACGGTCTCTACGCCAGCTACATGACGGCCGATGCACCGGCCATCCCGGTGGCCAAATTCGACCTGCTCGGCGAAGCCCTGGCAGTGACCTCCGGCATCGCGAATCCTGCGCGGGCGCGAGGCATCGTGGCTCACTATCCGCACGCGCCGCTGGGTCCTCCGGTCTACTACCCGGAGCAGCCGGGCGTTGCGATCTATCACAATCGCGCCGGCTGGCCGTTTGTGACTGCGTTCGATCTCGAGGCTGCGGCCCAGGTCGCCAATGTCGCCGTCGCCGACAACGCCTTCGACTCACTGGTCAGGGCCGCGGCGCTGCATCTGACCAACACGGAAAATCTCGAGTGGCTGACGGGACGTACGCAATACGATGATGGTCCGGTCATCAACTCGCCGCGACAGCTGTGGTCGGTCGCGGGTTACATCGACATGGTTGCCAAGGTCATCTTCGGCTACCACGTGGAAGAGCGCGGGTTTCGCATTCGGCCCTTTCTCACCGCGCACATGCGCGCCGTCCTCGACGGCGACACGGCAACGTTGGTAAACCTCTCCTACAAAGGCCGCGGATTGACGATCGAATTGCATCTGCCGCCCGCGGAACCGGCCGGGTACCACCCGCCGGCGCAAATAACGCTCAATGGACGTGCGGTGACCGGCCTGATCAGCTCATCGGAACTGAAAGCCGAGAACAGGATTATCGTAACCTTCCGCCCAACCAGGACCGGTGATGATCGCATCCGCCGGGTCGCGGCGGTCGCGCCGAATTCGCGCGACGATCCCCGGGTGTTTGCGCCCCAGGCACCTTCAATCGATGTTGTCATGACCGAACGACACGCGAGCCTTGCCATCGAGGCAGTCACCGCCGCGCCTCAGGCACTGCGCTACGCGATCTGGCGCGACGGTGTACTCAAGGTGCAAAACCTGAATGCCCGCGCGTGGCTCGATCCGCAGCGCCTGACGCCGCAACGGCGTCATTGCTATCGCGTGGTGGCGAGCTACGCCGACAGCGGCAATGCCTCGCATCCCTCCGCGGCGAATTGTATCGGCGGCGCAACCCGAACAATCAGCCGGCCGGCGCCTGCGCCACTGACGGCGCGCGTCGCCGGCAGCAATTCGGCTGCCTTGAAGTTCAGCGTGCAGAGCGCAGGCAGGTACGCGCTGTCGCTGACTTACGACAACCACGCCCATGACATCAACACGGGTGTAACGAATGCCGTGAAACGTGTTGAACTGCTGAACCAGCAGGGCCGGATTGTTGCAACGGGCGTGGTGCAGATGCCGCACATCCAGCCCGAAGGCGCTGCGCACCCAGACCGGCAATCAACGGAGTTGCGCCTCTTCCTGGCTGCCGGTGAGTATGTGCTGAAGCCAATCGACTACTTCAACATGAGCTATCTGCAAGCCAACGCCGGCTACGCTCATGCCGGAGGTCAAAGCGGCCCGTTGAACGATGCCGTCGTGAAGGGATTGCAGATCGCGAGGATTGAATAGGCGAAATTTCGGTACACTGCGCAGCCGTTCTGTTCGCAAGTGACGATACGTGATGCGGTCAAGCGAGTGAGGAATGTCTTGGATACAGACTTGAATCTTGGCCCAAAGCGGCCCGCCGAACCGACGCCGTCGGCTGCCGATATTCGCTATGGACAAATCGGTCTGATGCAATTGCGTATTCGAACAATTGATACCGGCGCCCTGCTGGATGAGTTGACCGGACGCATGAATACGGCACCGAATTTCTTTCGGCGAACTGCCGTCTGCATCGATCTGAGCGATTTGGAGAAAGTGCCGGAGCCGCAAGAGATCAAGGCAATCCTCGAAGCGGTGCGCAGAGCGGGAATGCTCGCGGTCGGATTGGCGGGCGCTTCCGGGGAAATCGAAGCACTCTCAAACGCCGTCAACCTGCCGATACTTTCAGCTTTCCGGCCGGCGAGCCATTCGGTCGCCGCCGTTGAGCCCGTGCACCGGGTTGCAAGGGAACCCGTGGAGACCGAATCGGGTATTGCAGCAATGATCCAGCAGCAGACCGTGCGCTCCGGCCAGCGAATTTATGCGCGCAATCGTGATCTCGTCATAACCGCCGGAGTCGGTGCCGGTGCCGAGGTCATCGCGGACGGCTGCGTTCACATTTACGGTTCGCTGCGCGGACGCGCGATGGCCGGCGCGCACGGCGAATTGAACGCGCGAGTATTCTGTCAGGAATTTCACGCCGAACTGGTTTCGATTGCCGGTGTTTTCCGGGTCTTCGAAACGATCCCCGCTACGCTGGCCGGCAAGCCCGTTCAGGCGTGGCTCGATGGCGAGGTCTTGCATTTCGCGCCTGTCGGCGGCTGACGCAAAACCACCGCACATCGCTCATGGCTTTCGGCAGCTAACCCAACCGCAAGGTCTTTGACGGCTTCAAAGGAGAATTGGCATTGGCAGAGATTATCGTTGTTACTTCCGGTAAGGGGGGTGTCGGAAAGACCACCACCTCCGCCAGCATTGCATGCGGACTCGCGCGGCGCGGCAAGCGTGTTGTCGTAATCGACTTTGACATCGGATTACGCAACCTGGATCTGATCATGGGCTGCGAGCGGCGCGTCGTGTATGACTTTGTGAACGTAATCCAAGGCGACTGCTCACTCAAGCAGGCGTTGATCAAGGACAAACGGATCGAGACGCTGCACGTCCTCGCCGCATCACAAACCCGCGACAAGGAAGCCCTCACCAGTGAAGGCGTGCAGCGCGTGCTCGATGAGCTTGCCAATGACGGCGTCGACTACATCATTTGCGACTCGCCCGCGGGCATCGAAAAGGGCGCGCACCTTGCCATGTATTTTGCGGATCGGGCGGTCGTCGTTGTCAATCCGGAGATTTCCTCCGTCCGCGACTCGGATCGAATTCTCGGCCTGCTGGCCAGCAAAACCTCTCGAGCCGAGAAAGGCAATGGTGGAGTCAAGGAGCATCTGCTGTTGACCCGCTATAACCCGCGGCGAGTCGCCAGCGGCGAGATGCTGAGCGTCGACGATGTGAAAGAGATTCTGGGGCTCGATGTCATCGGCGTCGTGCCCGAGTCGCCGGATGTATTGTCCGCTTCCAATGCGGGCCTGCCCGTCATTCTCAATGACGTCAGCGACGCGTCGCATGCCTATGAGGATGCCGTCGCCAGGCTGCTCGGTGAGACGGTGCCGCTGCGTTTTGTAGCGGAACCTAAAAAGGGCCTTTTCGCGCGTATTTTTGGGAGCTGACATGGGTCTACTGTCTCTATTTCGCAAGACACCGTCATCGGCCAACCTGGCCAAGGAGCGGCTGCGCATCATTGTCGCGCAGGAACGCAGCGCGCGCGGGAGTCCGGATTTTCTACCCTTGTTGCGCCGCGAATTGCTCGAGGTGATCCGCAAGTACGTGAATGTGGATCCGTCGGCGGTGCAGGTCACGCTTGGCAACGAGGATGGCCACGAAGTGCTCGAGCTGTCGGTCTTCCTGCCGGAAACACAACGCAGCGCGTAGATACGCGCATCGCGTCGTCTACGCCAGCGTGAACCCTGCCTTGGAAAGAGGCAGTTCTCGTATGCGGCGTCCGGTGGCGGCAAACAGTGCATTCACTATCGCTGGAGCCACGGGGCCGACGGCTTCTTCGCCCACGCCACCCGGACTTTCGCCGCTCTCCAGGATGAACACGTCGATCTTTGGCATGTCGGCCAGCCGAATCAGACGGTAGTCGTGGAAATTCGACTGTTCCACCGCGCCATCCTTGATCGTGATTTCACCATGGAAGGTTGCCGACAGACCGAAGGCGATGCCGCCTTCCATTTGCGCACGAATGTTGCGCGGGTTAACGGCCACGCCGCAATCGACCACCGTGGTGATACGGTGCAGCTTGACCTTGTGCTCATCCGCCAGCGAGAGTTCCACCACGTGTACCACCACACTGCCGTTGGCGTGTACCAAGGCTAACCCGCGGAAATGCCCTGCCGGCGCGACGTCATTCCAGCCGGAACGCGCTATCGCCTCATCCAACCCCCGCCTTTCCCGGCCATCAGGCGCAAGCAGGCTGCGCCGATAGGCAACCGGATCGCTTTTCGCCGCATGGGCGAGCTCGTCGACAAAGCACTCGTAGGCGAAACAGTTTTGCGACGCCGCCACCGAGCGCCAAAATCCGACCGGCACGCCAATATCGATGGTGTTTACCACCGACAGCAGACTCGGAATTTTGTAATGGCTGGGGAGCTCGCCGACGGCCGTTGGGTCGACCGGCTTGGCAGCCGCTTTTGATGCGCCACCACCGGAGTAGACCAGCAATGATTCGCAGGCGCTGTCAAAGCGTATGGCTACAGGCAGGCCGTCAGCGCCGATACCCGCCGTAAGCTTCACCGCCGCTGCGGGCCGATAGAAGTCATGGCGCATGTCCTCTTCACGGCTCCAGACCAATTTGACCGTGGCACCGGTGCGCTTGGCGATACGCGCGGCCTGCAGCGGGAAGTCCAATTCGGCACGACGACCGAAACCGCCCCCGGCCAACGTGGTATGGATGGTTACGGCGCTGCTCGGCAGGCCCAGTTCCTTCGCCACGATGTCGCGCGTGGCCTGTTGGGTTTGCGTCGGAATCCACAGCTCGGCGGCATGGCTGTCGACGCGCACCGTTGCATTCATGGGCTCCATGGTGGCGTGGCTGAGGAAAGGCACCATGTACAGCTGCTCCATGGTTTTCCGGGCGGACCGCATGGCTTCGGTAAAAGAGGCCATCTCTTTTTCCGCAGAGGAATCGCGGCGTGCAAATACCGTCCCGCCATCGCGTACGCCCGCCGCCAACGCAACCGCATAGTCGGCCGAGTTGTGTTTGCCGGCCTGGCTGTTGTCCCAAATCGGCTTGAGCGCGGCCAGTCCCTTCTTGGCCGACCAATAGTTGTCGGCAACCACCGCTACCGCGTCATCCAACTTGACCACGTGTCGTACGCCGCGCACGCGCATGGCGGGTGCTGGGTCGACATCTGCCAGTCGGCCGCCAAAACTGGGCGACTGCACCAGCGTGGCGGTCAACATGCCCGGCCGTTTTACGTCGATCCCGTAGACAGCGCTGCCATCGACCTTGGCGGGAATATCGAAACGTGCTGCATCGTGACCTATGTGCCGCCAGCGCTCACGCGGCATCAGCACGACCTGCGCGGGCAGCGGCAAATAGGAGGCGGCTCGTGCCAGATCTGCATATGGCAGGCGGCGACCGCTGGAGGCATGCACCACAAACCCTGAGTCCGTATCACATTCCTCGGCGGCTACTCTCCATTGCGCAGCGGCGGCGCTGATCAGCACCAACCGCGCCTTTGCGGCAGCTTGGCGCAACGCAGAATATTGGCCCGCAACGCCGCCACTGCCGTACGTTGCATATTCCTTGAACTGCGCATTGACGAACGCCGGTGTCACCGGCGCCATATCGATCTTGACGGCGCGCCAATCCAGGTCGAGTTCGTTCGCCAGAATTTGCGCCAACGCGGTGCCGGTTCCCTGGCCGATTTCGCTCGTGTTGGAAAGCAAGGTCACAACGCCATCCGGCGCAACGCTGATCCAGCCGTTGAGGCTGGTTGGCGCCGACGTGGCGTGTGCGTTCGGGGTCGTGGCGAAGGCATCGCCGAAGGCGACTAAAAACCCGCTTGCCGCGGCGCGTGCAATGAAAGCGCGCCTGGCTGGATTCTGCGCCGGCGAGCTCACATCTGCTCCTCAATGGGCATGCCCGCCGCACGCTTGATGGCGCGGCGCACGCGATTGTAGGTGCCGCAACGGCAAAGATTGGTCATGGCATCGTCGATGTCGGCGTCACTGGGATGCGATTTGCTGCTCAGCAAGGCGGCTGCCGCCATCAGCATGCCGGACTGGCAGTAGCCACACTGCGGAACCTGCTCGGCAATCCACGCCTGCTGCAAGGCATGGGAGCGGTCGGACGAGAGCGATTCGATCGTGGCGATGCGGGCACTCCCCACAGCGCTGACGGGCAGCACGCAACTTCGTGTGGGCCGCCCATCGAGATGTACCGTACACGCACCGCACACCGCCATGCCGCAACCAAACTTGGTGCCGGTCAAACCCAACGCATCGCGTAATACCCACAATAGCGGAGTGTCGTCGTCGACTTCAACATGACGTTGAGTGCCATTGATATTGAGTGTGTATTGCAACTTTGCCTCGCGTTGGTCGCGACGATGGTTCCGCGGATCGACTCAGCGTGCAATTCGTGTCGAAGTCTAAACCTTCATTGCAGGAGTTGTTAGAGGGTGTCAATCGGGACGATTGCGCCCGCCAACCCAGCGTGGGACGATTCCGCGAACTTTAATTTACGGGAGCTGGGGATGAACGGACGTGTGGCATTGGTCACGGGCGGCGGCCGGGGGATCGGGCGCGATGCGGCGCTACTGCTGTCGGCGGCGGGAGCGCGGGTGATGATCGTGTCCCGCAGCGTAGCGGAACTGGCGGCCGTCGGCCTCGAGTACGTCGCGGCCGACCTCGGCACCGCCGAGGGCTGCGCCCTGGCGGTAGCCGAGACCGAGCGGCGATTGGGGTCGATTGACGTGCTGGTCGTCAACCACGGCATCGGCTCAGCACACGAGCGACTCGTGTGGGAGCAAGATCCCGAGGTCTGGCGCGAGACGATGCGCATCAACTTGGACGCTCCGTTCGAGCTCGCGCGGCTGACGGTAGGCGGCATGTGCAAGCGCGGCTTCGGCCGGTTGGTGTTCACCAGTTCGACCGCCGGCGAGATCGCGGAACGCTGCGGCAGCGCGTACACCGCGTCCAAGCATGGGGTTATCGGGCTCGCGCGCGCCGTCGCCCAGGACGCAGGACCCTTCGGCGTCACATCCAACGCTGTGCTGCCCGGCTGGGTGCGAACGGAAATGGCCGAGCGCTCGGCAAAGACGGAGGCCGAACGGCGCGGCATCAGCGTCGAGCAGGTGTGGCTCGAGCGCGCCGCCATCTACCCGCAAAAGCGCGTCCTGGAGCCGCGCGAGGTCGCGCAGGTGATCGCGTTCCTGTGCAGCGACGCCGCCGGGGGCGTGAACGGCGAGGCGATCACCGTGGCTCTCGGCGGCGTGTGGTAGGCATTCCAAGATCAAGGCGGACTCTGGACATCACCCGGCATGATCGGCATGCTGGCGGCGAGTGCAGTCTGCGGGCCCGGCGAAGGCGCCCGATTTTGGAAGACAGCGAGGCCAAGAGGATGGCGCGAGGCACGCTAGACCGATCGCTACCGATTCGGGAGCAGCCCCCACGAGTGGGGCTGCGCATGCGCGCTTGACGCGGCGATTGCTACCGGCGGCTGTCAACTGGACTCTCATCGCCTATGCCCTCGTTTTGTGCGTCGGGATCTGGGGCTTGGTCATCCAGCGAATCCAGAGCGACTATCATTCGACTCTGGAGACAGAACGGGAGCATTTGCGCAGCATCAGCGCCGCGCTGCAAGCGCAGGTCGAAGCCATGCTCGGCGACGGGGTGGGCGCCGCGCTCGCCGCCGCCAATGAACTCGAGAACCGCACCGATCTGTCGAGCGCCGGCGATGCGCAAGTTTCTGACACGCTCACCCACATGCTCACCGGCGGCCCCTATGTTCGGTCATTGTTTCTGATCAACGCCCAGCGCTTCGTGCGCGTCAGCCGTTCCGCACCTCCGGACCGTCGTGCGGCGCCTCCCTCATGGCTGCTGCCTGCGTTGAATCTCACGTCGGAGGATGCATGGGTGGGGGGCCCAATGCCGGATCCGGATAGTCCGGGCGAGCAAGTAATTCCGATCGCGCGACGCTTCGGTCATGGCAGGCTGCAAAACATCTGGGCGGGCGCGCTGATCTCGTTCAGCAGCCTCGAAGGCGTCTACGAGCAGCCCGAATCGGGCAGCGGCGTCGGTTTGTTGACAAACAATGGCACCGCCCTGCTCCTGTTGATTGCGGACACGCGCGTGCGTGCGGCCGCAGGCAGCAATATCGGCGACTCGGAAATGTTTCGTCGGGCCGCGAGCGGGCCCGCCGCCGGCGTGATCGACGGCATCAGCCCTTTCATCGGCAGGCCGGTGATCGCCGCCTACCACCGGGTGAGCGGATACCCGATGCTGGCCATCGCCTCACGGCGCCGCGAGGACACGCTTGCGGAGTGGTATGGGAGGCGTCGCAATTCCGTGCTGCTGGGAATTGCCATCACCTTGCTGGTGGTCGTGACAACTGGGATGCTCGACTACTTCGTGCGGGCACTGCGCCGGCGCGAACTGCACTACCGCGCACTTTTCAACAACGCCGCCTTCGGTGCCTTCGTGCTGGAAGGCGAGCGCATCGTCGAGGCCAATCGAACCAGCGCCACCATGTTCGGCATCGGCAATCCAAACGAATTGATCGGCAAGCGACTGTGGGATCTGTCGCCCGCGACACAGCCCGACGGCGCGCCTTCCGAGGTGCTCTGTCGGGAGCGAATCCATCGCGCGGTCGCCACCGGTGCCGAGAGTTTCGAGTGGATCCAGCAGCGGCTGGACACAGGCGCGCCGCTGTCTGCGGCCGTGGAGCTTTCGAGCCTCGACGCTGACGGCAAAACCCTGACGCTCGCCGTCATTCACGACGTCAGCCAGCGCAAATTGCTGGACCAGGAGCGCGAGCGCGTGCTCGACGAGCTGCACGAGCTGGCCGCAACGCTGGTTCACATCCAAGATGACGAGCGGCGGCGCATCGGACGGGATCTGCACGACAGCACCGGGCAAGGCCTCGCCGCCCTGGAGCTCAGTCTGACTCGACTGGCGCGCATCATCGATCCGCCTCCGAATTCCGCGAGCGCGCTGGTTGAGGAATGCATGACGCTTGCACGGCAGTGTTCAACCGAGATTCGCACCGCATCGTATTTGCTGCACCCGCCGCTATTGGATGAAATCGGGCTGTTGAGCGCGCTGCGGTGGCTGGCCGATGGTCTGCGTCAGCGTAGCGGAATCAAAATCGAACTGGAGCTACCCGAAGCCATGGACCGCTTCCCGCCGGAGCATGAATTGGCGATATTCCGCGTCGCGCAGGAAGCGTTGACGAACGTGCATCGACATTCGAAAAGCCCGTCGGTAACCATCCGGCTGTTCGAGCAGCACGACGCAGTGGTCTTGGAAGTCGAAGACGTCGGCCACGGCATCCTGGTCCGCGGCTCGTCCGGCAGGGTTACGGATGCCACCGCGTTGGGCGTCGGCCTGGCCGGTATGCGCGAGCGGATGCGGCAGCTCGGCGGAGCGCTGAACGTGCGCACCAGCACGCAGGGAACCTGTGTGCAGGCCACGCTCGCGCGGTCTTCGTCCGCGAGCGCTCTCCCTGACCAGCCCGCAGCGCTATAGAGGACGACAACA
>Ga0210406_10003349_pt1 | contig 17634 bp, 14 predicted proteins | sample IncBWC30MmetaG_FD_155454 | JGI IMG/M metagenome (GOLD analysis project Ga0210406, IMG submission 155454) | Forest soil microbial communities from Barre Woods Harvard Forest LTER site, Petersham, Massachusetts, United States - Inc-BW-C-30-M | ecosystem: Environmental > Terrestrial > Soil >... | reverse complement strand
CGCTCTTGGCAAAACGAATCTACGAATTGAAAAAGAACCGCCGGGCTGTAGAGGGGTCTTTTGTCGAAGTGAATTGCGCCACTGTGCGTGGGGACGCCGCCATGTCTGCCTTGTTCGGTCATGTGAAAGGAGCGTTCACCGGAGCCCAGAAGGATCGCCCCGGTTTGCTTCGTGCTGCGGATAAGGGAGTTTTGTTTCTGGACGAGGTTGGAGAACTGGGTCTTGATGAACAGGCAATGCTGCTTCGGGCCCTAGAGGAAAAGACATTTCTTCCTCTAGGTTCTGATGATGAAGCGCACAGCGATTTTCAGCTCATTGCGGGAACCAATCGGGACTTGTTCGCCGCGGTTCGCGAAGGAAAATTTCGGGAAGATCTTCTAGCGCGCATCAACCTTTGGACATTTTCACTTCCAGGCTTGAAGACCCGATCCGAGGACATCGAGCCCAATCTCGATTTCGAATTGGACCGCTTTGCCGAAAAAGCTGGACGCCGTGTGACTTTCAGCAGGGAATCGCGGGAACGATTCTTGAGTTTTGCTCTTTCGCCAGCAGCTCTGTGGGCCGGCAACTTCCGGGATCTAAATGCCGCCGTCGCCCGCATGGCAACGCTGGCACCCGGCGGGCGGATTTCCAATCAAGTAGTGGATGAGGAAACCAGCAGGCTGTCTGTGACTTGGCATAAACCAGAGACCACTGGGCACGATGACGAGCTTGGACAATTCCTCACGCCGAAGCAACTGGAAGAGATCGACCTCTTTGATCGCGCACAGTTGGCGTTCGTCATCGACTTCTGCACACGCAGTCGTTCACTCTCTGAAGCCGGTCGCAGTCTCTTTGGTGCCTCTCGCGCTCGCAAGTCGATTTCAAACGATGCGGATAGGCTCCGCAAATACCTCGGTCGCTTTGGTTTGGAATTCTCGCAGATTCAAAATCTGACGGCCAGATCTTAGGCTCGGACTATTTGCACGGGCGAAAGCACCCCAGTGGTTTCGGAACACTGAGCAGCGGCGAGGAGAGATCTGCAGACGGCGGCACTGCGTCAAATTGCGAATGCGAATTGACCCGAATGCATAGGCGGGCGGGAAAAGGCATCTCTTTACGTTGCTGCGAGGGTCAGACAAACGCTGGCTGGAACCGCGACCCTGATCTAGCGATCAAGCATGATCCATGTTGGGGCCTGGTCGCTCGCGTTTTCCTGCCCACGCTCAATCCTGCGCTGGACAGCGGTCGGCAGAAACTTAGCGGTTACTCGCAGGCTGGGTCAGACTGCATGCCGTGAGAAGCATCCTCAGTACTCTCGCGCTCTTGCTATTCCTTTGGCTCGCCGTCTTCACAAAATCCGCGTGACTGGGGAAGCGCGGATGGTGAAAAGCATGAAGAGGCCTTTTGTTGCCGACAGGCCGGTTTCCGAGCCGGGTAAATACGTGGAAGCCTGTACCCCAAAATTGCCGATCCGAATGGTGAAACTATACGCACTGGGTTGTGAACCGTAGACAACAGAACCACTTAACGTCGTGGCACCAAACATGCTTCCCATAGCGCAGCATTCGCACCGGAATACGGAGGTGAATATGGCTGACGGCCTGCAAAAAGGTTGGCGCGAACTTTGTGTTGCGGTGACAAATGAACAGGACTCCACCAAACTGACTTCGTTGGTTCAAGAATTGATTGAGGCGTTGGATAGGGGCGAACGAGGCTGGCGACACCCCATTCCTCCGTCTGGCCCAATAGCGGCGAATCATGACGCCGCGTGAGAGGGAGCTAAAGGAGGTTTCCATGGCAGACGCTCCGCGAATCACCGCCCAAGAACTGAAAAGGCGAATGGACGCAGGCGAAGACTTCACGGTGATTGACGTGCGCAATCCTAACGCTTGGGCGGAAACGGACACCGTGATACCAAAGGCGATTCGAGTGCCGCAGGATAAACTCGAAGAAAACCTATCCAGAATTCCCAAAAGCAGACCTGTAGTGGCGTACTGCACGTGACCAAGCGAGGGGTCGAGCGCCAGTTTGGCGCAGAAACTTCAACAACGCGGTTACGAAGATGTATGGGCACTTCAGGGCGGATTCCAAGCATGGCAGGCTGCTGGATTGCCAGTTGAGTCAAAACGGCAGGCAGCGTAGGTGATGCCAATCCGTTTCTTGTTACCTCGCGATCAATCGTTAAGTCCGCTTAAGCCAAGTGGGCATCGATGCCTACCTCATGCCCCGCCTATCGCTCTGGGCAGCGATGGAGGGCACTAGCACTAGTTGACGTCCCGTGTCCCAGATTGCCATCGACGAGGTTTGGTCGGCGCTACGTTTCCGCCCGGCAGAGGACGCTAAGAAGCAGTAACTCTGGATCATCACGGAAGGCGACCGATCAGCCAATAACAAGTGAGTATTGAATCTCCGACAGGGGCGCTGAGCGCCCCTGATTCATTAATTGCAGGTCGTGTATGGATTAGGCGAGCAACCCGTGAGCGATCCGCATCCAGAAGGCGGTTCTGTGCAGAAACACTTGCGAGACCGCCGTCTGCGCGGCGACGAGCAACGGAATAGCAATCATATAGACAGTGTGAACGCGGCGGCTGACGGCGAGGTCGCGTAAAGCGCCGAGGAGGATCAGCCCGTCAACGCCGCCGTAAAAGTACAGTGGGGCGTGCATCAGCGGCATCCTGCCGAACGCCGCTCCGGTAAGTATGCAGGTCGCGATCAGCATCAGGCGGCGGTGGCGTTCTGGATTTTTCCTCAAAAGGATTGCCAGCCCAAAACAGATCGCAACGTGACAATGTCGAACAAGGGGACGATTAGGAAGGCGTCTCTATTCGCTCGATGCAACTGGCTGGTATCAAACCGCGCCATTACCACCGCCACCCGGAACCCGACAACCACCATAGAGGTGCCCAGTGCCACGCCTGCCCAGCCGATAGTTCGGTGGAGTTTCACGTTGCGGATTCGTACCAGCACCGACTGCGCGATGTAAAAAGCGAGCCAACTGGAGAAAAGGACGGCATGCACCCACAGCAGAATCGGGCGTCGCGGGTTGCCGTGAATGAGTTTGTTTTCAATGGTGTGGCTGAACCCGTAAACAACGACCGCCGCTATCAGCAGCGACATACACAGATAGAAATACTTCTCTACCCATCGTAGCGAGATGAAGGGCGGGGAAAGGGACAAAACGCGCACAGTCTCAGTGCTGGCCATACGCTACCTCGTTGTGAACGGAAGTCCTCTTCGGGGGATCGGGGTTAAAGGATGGTAGCAGGGCAACAAACTGCGCGGCAAGCTGGAGCGCATCTTCGCAGCGCCCGACGCCAGACCCCTCAGCCAGCTGCACGACGGTTTCTTTGCGGCCGCTGCCGCAGCCAAGCGCAATGTAGATGTAGCTCCCGTAGACCGCAACAGCCAGGGCAGAGTCAGGCCACAGGAGCTGCAACTGGTATTCGCTGCCTTGGACGCGAAGGAGATCCGGCGCGGAGTTCGCGAGCTCGCGATTGCACTGGAGGGTGAATGGAAAGCCGTTCATCGCTGTTGACGGAAGTCTCGACCCCGAATGAGCTGCACGGAGACGAAAAGAAACGGTGTTCTGAAAGACAAAGTGGTCCCGAGCAGATTGCCGGCGACTCGAACGCCCGAGCCAGCGATTGGTTTAGTTCGGTAGTGGAGAGTCGGCATTGGGGAACCGATCCGCACAAGCTGATACATCATGCCCGTGTTACTCCCAGATCACTCCCAACTCGGAAGTAATCCACCTGGATGAGAAACGCCCATCCCCGTGCTGTTGAAGAACTCCGCCAGGTCCGGGCCACAAGGACGGAATGCCGACTATTCGTCCAGCGAACGGTTTCTGGCCTGTGATACTTTAGCGACCATGTCCATTACGAATTACCAAGTCGATTCGTTTGCAAACGAACCGTTCGACTTGCCACTGGCTATGGCCAAGAGGGAGTTGTTGTAGTTGGAACCGTTTCGGATTCATGTTGCGGATGACGTGCTCGACGATCTGCGGGCACGGTTGCGCCATACGAGGTGGCCCGACCAGGTACCCGGCATAGGTTGGGAACAGGGCACCGAGCTGGAGTGGTTGCGGTGCCTCGTGTCCCACTGGGTCCATGAATTCGACTGGCGTGCCTGGGAGGAGAAGCTAAACTTGCTCAACCACTTCACCTGGGAGGGCATCCACTTCGTGCACCAGCCTTCCGCATCTGGTGGGGGCGTACCCCTCATCCTCACGCACGGCTGGCCGAGCAGTTTCCTCGACTACGTGGGCATGCTGCCGATGCTCGCGGACTTCGACGTGGTCATACCCTCCCTGCCGGGGTATGGATTCTCGCCGCGCCCACCCAAAGTGGGCATCAACTACCGGTACGTGGCGGAGCGGTGGCACTGGCTCATGTCCGAGCTTGGATATTCCCACTATGGTGCGGGCGGCTATGACTTCGGGTCCGGGGTGACGACGATCCTTGCGCTGGATCATCCCGATTCGGTGATCGGGATCCATCTCACTACACTGGAGTCGGACATCGCCCCCGTGGTGGACGACGCGGAGCTGTCCGAGGTCGAGCGTTCCTACCTCGCGGGAAACCGGAGGTGGGGCGCAACGGAGCGCGGCTACAGCGCGATCCAGTCCACCAAGCCGCAGACCGTTGGCTATGGACTCAACGACTCCCCGGCGGGGCTAGCCGCATACCTGGGCGAGAAGTGGCACTCCTGGAGCGATGTCACGCCACCGGAGGACTTCCTCTGCGCCACGCTCACTCTGTATTGGGTCACACAGACTATCACCTCGTCGATGCGCGACTACTGGGACAATCGGCGGTACCCGGTCGACCCCGCCTATGTTGTCACGCCCACGGGGTTCGGTGTCTTCGCGCAAGAAACCGTTCCCGAGGGCGAGCCTCCACGCTCCTATCTGGAGCGCCTGTACAACATCCAGCGCTGGACGGTCTTTCCGCGAGGCGGGCACTTCTCCCCAGTTGAAGAACCGGCGGCGGTGGCAGCAGACCTGACGGCTTTCTTCCGCGACCTAGGCTGAGGCTCATGTTCGCGATCCGCGCTTCCCGGTTTTTCGACGGGGTCGACGCGCTCTGGTTCGACCCATCGCGATCACACTTCGCAGTTGACGGGCTAACTTTTTACGGAAGGGTTGCCGGCTATACGAAATCTTTGGGGCAATTCCGGAACTCAAACTCTAGCGGCGCTAGACAGTGCTGGCGCGGACGTCGTAGTGCATCGCCGCCGGCTCGATCTTCCGCAAGAGCCTCCTCGCTTCAGGCTCAAAGACCGGAACACTATAGTCCGGCCCCGCAAACCGTTTCACCGATTCCAGAGAATCAAAGAAGTTCACCACCACGAACTCGACCTCTTGCGGGCTGTCGCTGCGTAGAATATACCCACCTCTGTAGCCTTCGATTGCCCTCAGGCTTGGAAGGACTTTGTCCTTGAGCAGGATCTCGTACGCGTCCGCGTCTTGCACTTCTGTCCAACCTCGCCAATGACGTGCGATCATGATTCGACCCCTGTTACTTCCCGTTCACTTTACCTGATTCTGCCCGAGTCACGAGCCATGCGGAAGTTGGGCAGAGGCGGTCAAGTTGACGAGAAACGCCCAAGTCGTTGAAGTCACGGGGCGCTCCGTCATTCGGGAGTGATAACGTCCTTTATTATTCGCTAACTGGATTGGCAAGCGTTCAATAGATGTTTGGGGGTATGTGTTCTAGCTGCCGGAGAGTTAGCGGAGCGTAGCCAGCCATCGGGGCGCGCGCGACTCGACTGGGAGTTCGCTGTTTCCTCCTCCTGTCGCGGTCGAGTGACGCTAGTGCTTTTTCGGAGGCGCGCCCTTGGTCAGCAGTGTGGAGCGGAGCAAGGGTTGGGGGGCGCGCGTTCGAAAAAGCACTAGCGTCATCCGCCTAGAATCCTGGACCAACTTGCCAGAAACGGACTGCCGGCCCACGTCGACAGCACCTTAGCTATGGCCCGGCACCCTCATCGAGTAACCGCCGAGGCCTTTTTGTTTTTCTCATTCGTCTTGATCGTCGCCTCGCGCCCGCATCAGGTGCCTTGACACGTAATCCCCAACAGCTCGACCCAGCGAATTCCCGCGGGCGCAACTGCTTCGGAGGTGAATGCCGCCAAAGACGCGCGCATCGGCGATTTCGGCTATTGCCTCGGAAAAACTCGCATAGGAACGAGTGCCTGGACGTATCTCGGACGTGACGCTGAAGGCGGTGTTCTCTCCAAAGGCGGCAGCCAGGATGAACGCGGCGGCGCCACTGTAGGTGGAATGCGCAGACGGATACTCCGGATGCGGAGGAGTGCCGGTCAGAGAGTCCAGCAATGGCCTCCAATCGGCGTCAGGGTCTCCCGGCGCGGCCCCCGCTCGGATCGCGGTGACTGGCCGCCAGAAAATATAGCGGTACTTGCTATCCCAGCACGCCGTTATTGCATCGGCGAGAGTTAGATTGAGCACCGCAAATAGATGTGCATTCTCGGTCAGGGTGAGCCCGCGCGCCGCCGAAAGCTGCGCTGCAATACGGTTCCACGCTAGTGGAGTGTTCAGCGCCCAAAACAATGCCACTTCCGTCTGTTCACTTGAGCGGCTTGTGCTGGACAGGCTACCCATCTCTCTCACTTCATTGAGATCGGCCGCGTACTCTGGGCTGTTGAGGGCCAGTGGCGGCGGCAAGCGGAACTGCGAGGGTCGCGTCAGTACCCAAGGCGTTATAGTGGCAAGTTGCGGTGTTGCGCCTGATGCGTTCGCCGGTGGCGTGGGTCGCCAAAAACCTAGGGAATTCGGTGTACCGGCTATGCTCTGCACTCCAAAGAATGGCGGCGGCGTGGGCGCAAACCCGTCAGTCAGCCTCCAGGCCCAGATGGCGTCCGCCACGCTTTGTCCCCACGCGACTCCTGCGGCAATGGATTCGGGTTTTTCAGTTGAGGCGAGCGCCGCGAGCGATGCATCATGTTGACCGGTGAGGATCCCGCCCTGCTGCGCTCCATAGAGGTTCATTAGAATTGCATACGCCGCCTGAATCGCCGCTGCGCGTTGCGACGCATTCCGGGGTGCGTCCGGCCTCACATGCAGTGGACGGAAGCGTGGCGCGATACCGTTGACGGCATCGAACACTGATGCGGATACCAACGCGACCACGCGACCGGTGACGTTTGGAGCAGTGCCCGCTGTCAGGACCGTGGTGTTCATCACACCGATCCACTCCAGCACCGGGTCTGGCGTGGCAGCCGACACCCGTAGCGGACTAACAGCAAACAGCACCGCAATCAGCATAAGCGCCACGCTTCGCGCAGCCGCACCAATACCCTGGTAGCCAACCGAGCGGATGACTATTAGATTACATTCCGTTGATTTGCCAATTGTCTGCACGCCGCCGAACGGAGCCGTTGTGGAAATTCGGGTTTCGGTCATACGAACCTTCCTTGATGTCTTGAGTCGGCGTCCAGTCTGATGGCCAACGCACCCCACGTACCGGCCCTCTTCAGACTTGATCGCTCGTAGCGGCATACTGGGCCGGTAATACTCCCCGAGGCAACGAGCAAAGCCGGGCAAACTGCGGTAAAGTGGGGCAAAAGCGTCCGCAGTCCGTCTAGATCTCGCAGAGAGACGATGTGATAACCTTTTATCGAACAGGAGCCCCTCAGAGCTATGTCTGTCGAGGCGAGATCGGGGCCAAACACTCATGCCGACCCTCGTGGGCGCCGCCTCGAATCTTGGAAGGAGATTGCTGCCTATCTGGGGCGTGACGTCACGACCGCCCGACGGTGGGAGAAGCAAGAGCGACTGCCCGTCTATCGTCTCCAACATAGCAAGCTTGGGTCGATTTACGCCTACACGTCGCAACTCGATGCCTGGAGGGATAAACAGGCGCTTGGGGGCGCAACCGATGCCCCGGCTGTAGAAGCTGACCACCAGCCGACGAGGATCTGGCGGGCGAGTCGCGGGCTTCTTGTGGGTGGAGTTGTTCTCGTTGGGCTGCTTGCAGCCGCCTATCTCACTACCCGCAGCCGCGCTGTGAATGCCACGCGGCCTAAAATACAGTCGCTGGCCGTCCTGCCTTTGAAAAACCTCTCAGGCGACCCAGCCCAGGAATACCTTGCCGACGGCATGACCGAGGAGCTCGTAGGTCGCCTGTCCGGCATCCGCAATCTGAAAGTCATTTCCCGCACCTCGGTCATGCGCTTTAAAGACACCAAGCTCTCGGCGCCGGAAATTGCTAAGACACTAGGAGTAGATGCCCTAGTTGAAGGATCTGTGATACGAGAAGGCAACCGGATTCGCGTTCACGCCCAACTGATTCGCGCCGCGAGCGACGAGCATTTCTGGTCGGAGGAATATGACCGCGAGCTAGAGGACATGCTTGCTTTGCAGAGTGAGGTGGCGCAAGCGATCGCCGAAAGGGTAGAGGTTACGATTACGGGACAGGAACGCTCTCAGTTGGTAGCCGCGCGCCCGGTGGCGCCCGAAGTGTATGAGAGCTACGTAAAGGGCAGCAACGATCCGGAATACACCAAGGCTCAAATTGAGCATCGCATTGCTGACTTCCAGGATGCGATCCGAATGGACCCGACGTTTGCTCCCGCTTACGTTGGCCTGGCAGGAACCTATATCAGCTACCAAGACATTTTTGTCGGGGCTCCCCCATCTGAGATTCGTCCTAAAGCGATCAGTGCGGCCCGCAAGGCACTAGAACTCGACCCTGAGCTGGCTGAAGCCCATGCCGTGCTTGCGGAAATGTACCAGAAACAGTGGAAGTGGGCCGAGTCCGAAGCAGAATACAAGAGAGCGCTCGAGTTGAAGCCGAACGACGCGTCAGCCCACCGTGGATACTCATATTGGCTGGCCTGCCAGGGCCGCACGCAAGAAGCTCTGCCCTGGGTGGAACGCGGCCGTGAGCTCGATCCGCTGGGCAGCGCAGACACCATTGGGTTTGTCTTGCTCATGGCACGCCGGTACGATGAGTCCATTCGGGAATACCGGAGCGTGCTAGCCGTGCACCCGGATTATACGAATGCTCGATGGGGCCTCGGTTTCGCACTCATCGTGAATAACCAGACCGACCAGGCAATTCCCGAGCTGGAGAAAACGGTTGCCATGATGAATCGCAGTCCGGGCTCGCTTGACATGCTGGCTACGGCCTACGCGCACGCAGGGCGCCGCAAAGATGCGCTGAGCCTGATCAATGAACTAAAGAAGCGCCGACAGAGAGACTATGTTCCGTCAGGTGCCTTTATTACTTCTTACCTGGCGCTCGGCGATTACGATCAGGCATTCTTCTGGTGCTACGAGGCTTACAAAGAGCAATCTGCGATCTTGCAATGGCTCAAAGTAGACCCCCTCTTCGATCCCGTGCGCGGCGACACGCGGTTTCAGGAGCTGCTCCGCCGCGTCGGGCTTAACTAGGCCACGCTTCTCAGATTGTGAGTCACGCTCGCGAAAGTGTTTCGCTTGTTGCGGATGGACCACGAACAAAGCGGAAATTGTTCGAGCCAGAAGTCTTCTGTTAGAAAGTTTCAGCAGATAAGTAACGCCAAACGCGCCAGGGTCTAGGAATGCCGTTGGGTGCATTTCGTGGCGGCAATCCACTTGAGCGATTGGTCGCCATTTCGGACAAGTGACCGCAACGCCCTTTCAGCTTGCCAACCCAATTAGTGAATGATAAAGGACGCTTCTCGCCAATTCGTTTCGGGATAGGATAACGGCTCCACAAAAGACGGTTCCGGCGTTCGATATCGCAGAAATCCTAGCGCGAACAGCGCAAGGACACTCCCATCGAAGCGTTTCTGACGTTAACGTCCTTTATCATTCACTACTTAGGTTGACAAGCCCGCAACAGGTTCTGGGAGCAATTGTCCGAGATGGCGACGATTTGCTCAAGTGGATTGCCGGTACGAAATGCGCCCAGTAACATTCCTGGCCCCTGGCGCGTCTCATGTTACTAATCTTCAAAGTGTCCGAGACGCCAACTACTAGGACAAGTGAAATTGACGTATTCTTGCCACAGAACGAATTTCACTCAGACCTTTAGCGCTGAGTTATGAGGCATGCAGAAAGAGACTTTTGATGTAGACGATGTTTAGCCTATGCCAATCGACGAGTCTTTGGTCAAGATTGAGTTCGGGCTTGTTTACGCTTTACTACTCACTTCTAAGCATCATGGCCGGATCGATGCGAATCGCCCGCATCACCGCCGGAGCCGCTGCGAGAGCCACCGCCAACAGCAATACCACCGCAGGCAATGTCATCATCGACATCTCCGTGCCTTTTACCCCATATAGCAGCGACGCCACAAACCGCTCCGACGCAAGGCTCAGCGTCAACCCTATCGCCGCGCCCAGCAGCACCATTGCAAATACCCACGCACTCACAATCTGCGCAATATTCCCCGCCGTCGCGCCCAGCGCAATCCGCACCCCGATCTCCCGTTCTCGCTGCATCACCGAGTAATGCAGTACCCCGTACAGCCCCACCGCCGCCAGCAACAGCGCAACCCCGGCAAAGAACGCTCCCAGCATCGCCAGCAGCCGCTCCTGTAGCGTCTGGTTGTCGATCAGCTCCTGCTGCGTCTCAACATTACTCACGCGGAACCCTGCCCCGGCGGCAGCCACCTTGCGCCGCATCTCTGCAGCCATAGCCATAGGGTCCGACGCCGTCGTTCTAACTAAAAACGTTCCATCCGATTCCTTCCCCACGATGCCTTTGTCATCCACCTCGCGATACGGCACAAAGGTTGCGGGCAGCATCTCCTCCCGGAGATACCGGTACGGAGTATCGGCCACCACACCGACCACCCGGCACAGCAGCTTCTGCGCACCGCCGCCTGTCTTCTCAAACGTCTTCCCCAGCGGATCCTGCCCCTGAAAGAAGTCCTTCACAAACCTCTCGTTCACGACGGCTTCTCCGGGAAACGTATCCGTCGCCGCGATTGCTCGGCCCTCCAGCAGGCGCATCTTCATCGTGTCGATCCATCCCGGTGACACCGTAAGGAAGTAGCCCAAGGTCATACTCGGCGGGCCGCCGTTGACCGAGATGGAACCATTCCAGGAGCCCGTCGACAACAGCGGCCACCCAGATTCGGCTACATCGGTCACACCTGGCATTGCGCGCAACTGCTCTCCCATCTGCGCCCATGCCTCTGGTGTCTGTCCATGCGGGGACTGCGTCTCCAGCAGAAGCAAACCTTTCGCCTCAAAGCCCATCGGTTGGCTCAACAGCCTATGAAACGTTACCGCAAACAGTCCGGCAAGAAACAGCACGAGGAAGCAGAACGCCGTCTGCGCGGCCACGAGCGCATACATGGACCGACGCTTATCCTGCGGCTCCTCGCCACCCTTCAGCGCCATCGTCGGCTGCATGGCCGAGGCGCGCAAGGCCGGAGCCAGCCCGAGCAACAGGATGACCGCCAGGATCAGCAGAAGTCCCACCATTAACACGCGCACGTCCGCGGGCAGAGCCAGTCGCGCAGGATTGCTTGCAGGGCTAATCAGGCGAACTACCATCGGCGCAGCCCACCACGCAAATACACTCGCGAGTCCGGCTGCCATCAGCCCCAGCATGGCGCTCTCCACCATGACCATCTGCATCAGCCGCAGCCGTCCCGCGCCAATCGCCACCCGCAGAGCCATCTCTCGCGCACGCGACGCCGCCAGCGCGGTCATCAGGTTCGCGACGTTGCCGCAGGCGATGAGCAACACCAGGAACACGAGCACGCCCAGCCATGCCATCGCGTGGCGATAGTCGCCCTGCAACGCAGAGACGCCCGCTGTTGCAGGTTCCATCAACAGCTTCGCAGCGAGAATCATGGCGATCTGCTGTGGCGGCATTCCTGTCCAGCCCTTCGACCGTTCCGTCTCAAACCCACGGCTCACTGCATCCAGCTTTGCCCTCAGCGGTTCCATTGCCGTCCCGGGCGCGACCAGTGCGAGCGTTCGATGCCACGAGGCGTCCTCGCGGGTGACCCAGCGGTGCATCATGGTCGGTAGAAAGATCTCCGTTGCAGTGCCTGGCTCGATGCCGGTAAATTCTTTTGGCCCTACGCCCACGATTTCGAAGACCTGCTCGCCCAGATGGAACGTTCGGCCAATCACCTTTGGATCCTGCCCGAACCGGCGGCTCCAGTAGTCATAGGAGATCACCGAGTAGGGATATGCTCCCGGCGTCCGATCGTCCTCCTGCGTCAGTAACCTTCCCAGAGTGGGCTGCAGGCCGAAGCTCGAGAACATCCAGCCCGAGACGTACTGCACATACGCCTTCTCCATCTCCTCGTCCGTCTTATAGGTCAGGTCGTCGCGCTCGGTGAAGGAGACGGCGATCAGGTCCGCATCCTTCTTTGACACGTCCCGCATCCGTACGAAATCCGGATAGGCCCAGAAGCCGGAGTCGTGCGGCGCTCCCGTCTGATCGATGACCTGGCGCGAGAGCACATACAGCCGCTCCGCATGCGCAATCGGCAATGGCCGCAGAAACAACGCATCCACCAGCCGGAACGCAGCCACGCAGCTCCCCATCGCCAGCCCCAGCGACAGAACCGCCGCCGCCGTCGTCACCTTGCGCTTCATCAGTTGACGCCATCCAGAACGCACATCCGCTGCCAGCGACTCCACGAAGGGAAGTCCCCTTTCCTCGCGATGCATGATCCGCACCTGCTCCACTCCGCCCAGCTTAATCCGCGCCAGCCGCCGTGCCTCGTCCGGCGTTGCGCCCTTGCGCATCATCTCGTCTTCCAGCAGCAGCAGGTGCGCGGCCAGCTCGCGCTCCATCTCCGCATCGGCACGCTCGCCGCCAAACATCGCCCGCACCTGCCGCATCATCCGCCGTATGCTCTTCATACTTGGAACTCCTCGTTCAGCGGCCGTTCCACCAGACCCATCTTCTGCCGCCACCGGGCCGTCTCTTCACCAAGTGCCTTTACGCCCGCCTTCGTCATCGCATAGAACTTCGCCTCGCGGTTGTTCTCCGTCCGCCCCCACTCACCTGCGATCCACCCATACTGCTCCAGTCGCACCAGCGCCGGATACAGCGTTCCCTGGTTCAGGTTCAGCAGCTTCTCTGACACTTGCTCCAGCCGTGTCGCAATCTGTTATGCATGTTGCGGCCCCATCGCCGCCAGCGTCCGCAGCACAATCATGTCCAGCGTCCCCTGCAGCAGTTGCATTCCCTCGCCGCCCACCTTCACTGCCTTCTCCCGTCCTGCCATCATGCTCCTCGCTCTTCGCCCTATCTGTCTTTACTAGACAGTCAAGTGAACCGCCCCCTCAATCCTCCCGTATCTTCACTGGAATGTCAAGTGGACTGCGGGTGCCGATTAACCGGAGAACCCCTGTGCGTCTTTCACAGTTTTATCAAGTGAAAATTATCGGGTTCAACGCTCGCGAAGCGCCGGAGAGAACTGCTAGCTTGTTCGAGCTGCTCTACCCTTCGAAGGGTGCCAACGGCATTAGTACCGATAAGTCGGCAAGTGTTACGAATGTGGTCGCTTCACTGCACGACAAACCAGCATCTCGGACAATTGCTCCCAAAACCTGTTCGGGCTTGTCAACCGAAGTAGTGAATGATAAAGGACGTTATCATTCCTGAAATCGGCGGCGAGGGAAAGAATCTGCGGCACTCACTCGGTCGCCTGAGTCGCCACCGCATCACTTGGCGGACCGGGATATTCCACACTTCCTCGAAGCCGACTCTGGGCCAAGCTAAGCGTAGTTAGTTCGGCTACAATCCACTAGTCATTCTCGGCAGAGGTAATGAAGCCGATGAAAGTCTTCGTCTCCCACTGCGCCGGTTGACCCGCATACTTGCAAGCACTATGCTTGCCACCTTCCAACAGAACTTCTCAAAAGAACGGTGCCCTCATGAACAAGTCTTACGCCGAGAACCGCCTTGCCCTCTGGATGGGTGGCCTGATGTTGGGGGGAACGCGCATAGTTCTTGCCGGTAAGGATGCTGCCGATGAAACCTCGGCTGCCATCCGGCCGGAAGCTCTTCGTGCAGACATGAGATTCCTTGCGGACGACTTGCTTGAGGGTCGCGGGACTGGGACACGCGGACATGAAATTGCCGCAAAGTTCATGGCTTCGGAATTCGAAGCCATGGGCCTCGAGCCGGCCGGCGACGACGAAAGCTACTTTCAAAGCGTGCCGCTGCGCGCGATAGAGCCGGATCAAGAGCGTTCAACTCTGAGCCTCTGGCGAGGAGAAAAAGAGCAAGTCCTGATCTTCGGACAGGATTTCATCAGTTTAGTAGACCCAGGTCGTACAGAAGTTCCCGTGGAAGAGCCGGTGGTTTACGTTGGCTTTGGGGCGAGCGCACCCGAGCAGAGCTACGATGACTATGCGGGTATCGACGTGAAAGGAAAGATTGTGGCCCTTGTGTCTGGGGCTCCTCCGCAGTTCGAACCCACGATGCGGGCGCACTACAGTTCTGGACCGGTGAAGGCAGCAAACGCTGCAGCGCACGGTGCCGTGGGAGCAATCGTGCTCGATAGCCCTGCCATCGAACAAATACATCCCTTCATAGAGCGGCTACCCAGCAGTCCCGACGCAATTTCTGCGGCGGCTACGGAATTTTCTGATGAAGTTATGCAGAACTTGGGATCGTTGGACAACGAGTTTTTTGCATATTTCCATAACCTGACGGACTTGTTGTTTGCCTTTGTCTCGAAGCACCCGAAGAATTTGGAGAATTACCCAAAGCCGATGACGAATAGCAACACTTCCTCTCGGGTCGGATGAGTGAGAACGCCTGGTTTCAACAACCACAGGCAAGCAAGTAGGAGTATTCTCTTTGGAATGAAAGCAGTCCGAATCGCGGCGATGGCTCTTGGCGCGGTTGTCGTGTTCTACCTTCTCGTCACCGTTTTCCTCCCTCAGTGGATGATTGTCGGTTTTCACTTTCGCAGGCCGTGGTATTCCGCATCGATGAATCCAAACCCGCCAATCCTCAAGATTGCTGTCATGACCGACGGGAGCATTACGGTGGACGGCTCACCGGCCACAATGGAGTCGCTTCGTGCGTCACTCAAGCAACTGGCAGAGCACAAGGGTGTCGTCTGGTATTACCGTGAAGCGGGCCAGTCGGCGGGGCCGCCGCAGGCTGCCGAAGTTGTACAAGCCGTAATCGAGAACCGGCTTCCCATTAGAGTCTCCAGTCGTCCCGACTATACCGACGCGATTGGTATGGACGGCAGACCGATCACCAAGTAAGCCAATAAACTGGACGCGTCCCCAGCGACTTGTCGAAAAATCGCGATAGCACGTTTTGACCCTTGCCCGAAGGTCGGCCCGATTCTCGGTGAGCGTTGTCGCCCGAAGCGCTGGATGACTATGTCAATCCCAGAAAAGACGGATTCTGGCGTATCTTGCTGCCATCCAAGTCATTGCCGCCTGATGTGTGGGCGGTTCCGCTCGGGAAAAGCAAAGACGTAATCGCAGAGCAGGAAAGAGCGGCAATTTTCTTCGCGGCGGGTGATCCACCCGCGGTAAGCGCCTATCGGACAAACAGTCCGGATGTCTTTGCTTAACCCGGCAAACTTAGCAACTTGATTAGGGTTCCTCCCATAATCCGGCTCCGTGTAGGCTCCGGAACCTCACACGCATCAAACAGCGCGTGATATTGCTTTACAACGTTTTCGATGCCTTCCAAACTGGTGTCCGATCCGAACACAAGCTTCACGAACGCGTTCGGATCGTTGTCCGGAGTTTTCACTTGAGAATCGCCTTCGCCGGTCCACCAGAAAATCTCCCGGAACGTTGACAACCGCCGCTGCATCTTCGTCAAACTCGAGCCACTAAGGTCAAAGAACACATTCGAATTCCACCGCGCGATCTCGGCAGCCCATTGATACTCCGGGTTGCCGCAATGGGCTCCAAGCACTGTTATCTTTGGGAATCGACGTGCGATCTCTTCCAGATGAATCGGCCGCATCCGCCCGGACGCCACATCTTCGGGTTCGTTAAATTTTGCTCTCAATACTATGCCTGTATGAAACAGCACTACCCACCCGTACTCGTTGGCTCGTTCGTAAACAGGGAAATAACCCGGATCGATGTATGGTTTCTTAACGAACTCGAGTTCGCCAAGCCCACGGAATCCCATGCTGTGCAATTCTTCAACTTGCTGGACCACATCTGGAGCGTCCAAATCCACATACCCAAACGGGACGATCTTGGTCGGATGCTGTTTTGCCGCTTCGGCGACGACTTTTCGATTCTCAAACGGAGTTAACATCAGGGCGGTTAGATTCAGTCGCTCCGACACCTTCAGGAAATCTTCAATGTAATTTGGTCTTTTCGGATCAAAGTGCACATGCATGTCGACGATGCGCCCTTTGCCACTGGAAGCGGGTACTCCGTCCGATGAACTGTTGTTCACGGAGGACGCGTACGCCCCAAAGCCCCGTGCGCTGGATAGCAGAGTTGTGGCTCCAGCCGCGCCCAGGAATTTTCGACGTGAGAATTGGTTGAACATTTTGTCTATCATAGTGTTGCTCCGTTACTGCGCAATCGGCACCGGTCCGCCCTTTCACGCGGTTTCAAGCCCAAAGAAATTTAACAGAATCGGCCTAAGCGCGACTTGCACCGCAGTGATCAGTACTCCTTCGTGCAGCAGGGAATACCTTCGGTCTTTCCGAGCGCAGGCACAAAGTCGAGCGATCCGAGCATCAAGCCACAGCAGATCATCACGAAATGGCGGCAGACAACCTACCACAAGCCCCAGGACGATATGAATCAGCCGTTCGATTTTGAATCAGGGGCAAAATACGCGCGGTACAATTTTTTCTAGGATATTTGATTGCGCAGAAGACCGAAAAGCCGGCATGGAATCCTGGTGATTTCTTTGGTGAGCACTACGGGAAGAGGACAAACTGATTGTTTTCACCTTCGACAGCACCTAGCGTTTTTTGAAATATCCCCCAGGTCCAGCCTTCCTCACTTTCGGATTGCGAACGGTGCTTTTGAAGTCATGAGCATGGCCACCGTCAAAACGAATCCTCGTCGCGGGCACGATCACGAGGTACTCGTAAGTAATGCCTCCGGGTTGGCAGATTGCTCCTGATAAACGCCCCAGGCTCTAGGAATGCCATTGGGCGTATTTCGTAGCGGCCATTCACTCGGGCGGATGGTCACCATCTTCGGCAAGCGACCCACAAACCCATTGCGGGCTTGCAAACCAGGTAGTGAATGATAAAGGACGTTATTATTCCCTAATCGCCCAGCCGTCCCACAGAGAGCGAGGATGTTCGAAACTTCCTCGAAGGACTTCTGGCGAACATCGTCGTGGGTTCGTTCTAGCAACAACTTCCGCGTTGCTCACGATTCCACACTGAGTTCAGTTTTCCCGCTTGATCATCGTCGCCCGGCGGTCATGCAATACCATTGCCGTGTGACACTATGGATTTACGGGTTTTTGGGAGTGGGCGCTTGCATAAAATGCTGCCGGCAGGCAGGCTCGCGCGTCTAACTACGGCGGGGTTCTGATTCATGCCTTTGTCCTACGAAGTTCGTTCCCTCTATCGCTTTGGGGTCTTCGAGCTGGAAGCGTCCACCGGTGAGTTACGCCGAAATGGCGTCAAGCTGAAATTGCAGGATCAGCCGTATCAGGTTCTGCTCAAACTGCTTGAGTACGCTGGCCAGACGGTAACTCGA
>Ga0210406_10003347_pt1 | contig 17642 bp, 17 predicted proteins | sample IncBWC30MmetaG_FD_155454 | JGI IMG/M metagenome (GOLD analysis project Ga0210406, IMG submission 155454) | Forest soil microbial communities from Barre Woods Harvard Forest LTER site, Petersham, Massachusetts, United States - Inc-BW-C-30-M | ecosystem: Environmental > Terrestrial > Soil >... | reverse complement strand
GTAGCCCATCTCGTAAAGGATCGCGAAGGTGCCGACCAGCGACAGCGGCACGGTCACCGCCGGGATGATGGTGGCCCACAGGCTGCGCAGGAAGATGAAGATCACCATGACAACCAGCGCAATCGTGAGCAGCAGCGTGAACTGCACATCGGCAATCGAGGCGCGGATGGTTTGCGTACGGTCGGAAATGACGTTGATCTTTATCGCGGCCGGGATCGATGCCTGGAGCACGGGCATCATGTCCTTGATCCGCTGAACCGTTTGGATGACGTTGGCGCCGGGCTGGCGCTGGACGGCCAGGATCACGGCGCGCTGATTGTTGTACCAGCCTGCAATCAGATCGTTCTCGGGCGCGCTGATGGCGCGGCCGATGTCACGGATACGGACAGGCGAGCCGTTGCGATAGGCAATAACAAGATCGGCATACTGATCGGGATTGAAGATCTGATCGTTGGTGTTGAGCGTGTAGGTCTGCCGGGGGCTGTTGAGCGTGCCCTTTGCGAGGTCGACATTGGCCTGGCCGAGCACCGTGCGCACGTCCTCGAGATTAATGCCGCGCGCCGCCAGCGCCTGCGGATCGACCTGGACGCGGACGGATGCCTTCTGCTGGCCGCCGATGCCAACGAGACCGACGCCGGGAATCTGCGAGATCTTCTGCAGCAGAATATTTTCCGCGTACGCATCGACGGTGGTCAGCGGCAGGCTGTCCGACGTGATCCCGAGCACCAGGATCGGTGTATCGGCAGGGTTGACCTTCCGGATCGTGGGCGGATACGGCATTCCCGTCGGCAGATACGCGCTTGCGGCGTTGATGGCCGACAACGTGTCGCTGACGGCGCCATCGATCTGCCGGCTCAAATCGAACTGGAGGGTGACCTGGGTGTAGCCGAGCCCGCTCGCCGAGGTCATCTGGGTGAGGCCGGGAATTTCGCCGAATTGCAGTTCGAGCGGCGAGGCCACCGAAGACGCCATGGTCCGCGGGTCGGCGCCCGGCATCTGGGCCGTGACCGTGAGCGTCGGATAGTTGACGTTCGGCAGTGCAGCGACCGGCATCAGCGGGTAGGCGACGATACCGGCCACCAGCAGGCCCACCATCAGGAGGGCGGTGGCGATCGGCCGTCGGATAAAAGGGGCTGAGATGTTCATGGGATCGGCGCCTGCATCGCGTCCTGGGCGGCGGCTTCCTCGGCCGCCTTGCCGTGCAGGATCGTTACATGGGTTTCCGGCTGCAGTTTGTATTGTCCGTCGACGACCACCCGCTCATTGGCGGTCAGACCGGAGTCGATGAGGGCCTGGCCATCACTGACCTGGGCGACCTTGATCTGGCGGATCGAGACGGTGTCGTCCGGATTGATGACATAGGCGTAGGGTCCGTTTGGCCCCTGCTGCACGACCGCAGCAGGCACCGTCAGGCCGTTGTGTCGCGTATCGAGAAGCAGTCGCGCATTGACGAGCTCGCCCGGCCAGAGCCGATTTTGCTTGTTGGAGAAATTCGCCTTGAGCTGGATCGAGCCGGTCGTCTGCAGAATTTCATTGTTGACCAAACCGAGCTGACCTTGTCCGAGCTCGATCGTGTTGTCCTGGTTGTAGGCGATGACGGCGAGTGGCGCTTTGCGCTTCGCCTCCTGCTGCTGGATTTGCGGCAGCACCGTCTCCGGTAGCGTGAAGATCAACGAGATCGGATCGAGCTGTGTCACAACACACAGGCCGTTCGTCGTCGACGGGCTGATGATGTTCCCCGCGTCGATCTGGCGGATGCCCACCACGCCGTCAATCGGTGACGTCAGGCGCGTGAAGCTAAGCTGCACCTTTGCCGCGTCGATCAGCGCTTGATCGGCCTTGATTGCCGCCTGCAGCTCGCCGACCTGCGCCTTTTGTGTCTCGATCAGTTGCGGCGTGGCCCAACCCTTGGCGCCGAGCTGGGCGTAGCGTGCCATGTTGGCCTGCGCATTGATGAGCTGGGCCTGGTCACGTTCGAGGTTGCCCGTGTATTGATCGATCAGGGCCTGATAGGGACGCGGGTCGATCTGCGCGAGCAGGTCGCCGGCGTGCACGCGCTGGCCTTCGGTGAAGTTGATGCTGATGATCTGTCCCTGGATTTGCGCGCGCACCACGTCGGTGTTGTAGGCGATCACGGTACCCACGCCGGTCAGATAGATCGGCACGTCATGCTGGGCTACAATGCTGGCCACGACCGGCACCGGCGCAGGCGGGGCGGGCGCGGCAGCGGCCTTCTCGAAGAATTTGCCGTGCGCGGCGTAGAGGAGACCGCCCGCGATGACGGCGATCACCAGGATTACGGAAGTGAAGACTTTCTTCTTCATGGCAGTTCATGCTCCCGCGTGGAGATATCTCTGTTCAGCGAACCGGCGTGCTCGACAGGCCCGGGACAAGCGCCTGAATCGGGGAAAACGAAAAGCTTGTGGACGAGGTGATGCCCGGCGCGGCCGTCGATGTATTAACCGGAGCTGCTGTGACGACGGGCGCCATCACTGGGGCAGCCGTACTCAAGGAGCTTATTGTGGGCGATACGCCCAGCGTCGGGACGAGCGCGCCGGAGCTGACGCCAAGATTGCTGATTTCCGTTGAGCCGAGCGGGATTCCGGCGCGGGCAATGCCGCCCGGCACGGTGGGAGAAGTCGGGGTCGACGAAGACGCGACACTGCTGGAGCCGGAACCACACATTCCCGACATCCCGGATGTGTCCAGAACGCCTGATGGTGTCGACATTCCCGAGCTTTGCAGCATGCCCGAACTCGCTGATAGGCCCGACGTCGCGGAGGGATCCATCGACAGAGTTGGCGAGGCCGCTGTGGTGCCGGCCGACATGACGGTTGCAGGTATGGAGCTTCCGGGTGTCATTCCGCCACCGTCAAAACTGGCAGACGAGCCAAACATGCCTGCTGAGGACGTCCCTAACGTCGCACACGGCGTGCCGCTGCCTGGTACTGCAATCGTACCAGTCGGATTGATCGGCGCCGGGCTCACTCCTGCTGACATGATTTCGGTGGCGCCGAGCGGAATTCCCGTACCACCAACCGCGGTGCCGCTGGTGACGTCGAGAGGTGAGGTGGTGCTGACCGATGGTGTCGGCATGACCACTCCTTGCGCGATAGCGATATTGCTGACGAGAAGTATTGGCAGCGCCGCGGCAATCACCGAAAGTTTCACTGACGTTCTCCTTTGAATGCATGATTGAACTGGCCGATCACCTGGATCATGGCCAGACGACATCCGGCAGGTTGACGACGATCGGGACCGGCGTGCTGCGCACGACGATCCAGCGAAACGGCTGCACCTTCGACGGATTGATCTCCATGTGAGGCAGGTAGGCAGGCACGTGAATGAAGTCGCCCGGTCCTGCCTGCGCCGCGAATTCGCCCCTGTCGCCCCAGCGAACTTCACACGTGCTGGACAGCACATAGGCAATCGTCTGCTGGTTTCCGTGGTGGTGTACTCGCGTCCGCGCACCGGGCTCGACCTCGAAGGTGCCGCCCCAGAGTGCGGAATCCACGCCAAGCTCCGGCGCGATCGCCGCGCGCCGCTCCGAGCCCGGTGTCTGCGCAGTGCCGAGGTTGAATTGATCCGGCCTCACGACGTGGATAGTGGTAGTTCCGCCCATGGCGACGACCTCATTGTCTCTGCGTTGGTGAAGCTAGGTTCGCGGCGGGGCGGGACCACTAAATTGGCGTTTAGGGACTTCACGACGCCTTGAGACCGCTCGGCGCATCACGCCGCGACGCGATCGGGGGCGCCATGAATTCCGGACCGACCGGGTCCTTTACCGTCTCGCGCAGGATGCGATCGATCTCGGCCATCGTGTCGCCGTCGATGCGCCAGCCGAGCACGTCCGCGATCGGTGACAGCTGGTTAGCGTGACGCGCGCCCCACAACGCGATATTCATCCTGTTGCGATCGAGCACCCAGCGTGCCGCCAGATGAATGACGCGCTTGCCGAAACGCTGCTTGGCGAGGCGATCGAGCCGCTCGACCGCGGTAAGATATTGCTCGAGCCTTGGCGCCTGGAACTTCGGATCGCTCTTGCGCAGATCATCGCCGGTGAACTCGCTTGCCGCCGTCATGCGCCCGGTCAACAACCCGCGGCAAAGCGAACCATAGGCAAGGACGGCGATGCCGTTCGCCTGGCAAAAGGGAAGCACGCCCTGCTCGATCGCCCGCTCGAAAAGGTTGTAGGGGGGTTGGGCCGTGTGAAGCGGCGCTACTTTCCGGAATTCGTCCATCTGCTCGGGGCTGAAATTGCTGACGCCGATCGCGCGGATCTTGCCGGCGCGATAGAGGGTGCTCATAGCTTTCGCCACCTCCTCGATCGGTGTGTTGGGATCGGGCCAGTGAACCTGATAGAGGTCGATGACGTCGGTCTGCAGGCGGCGAAGGGAATCTTCAACTTCCCGGACAATGCGTTCCTTCCGCGCGTCGCGGAACGGACGGCTGCCCTTCCAGTCAAGACCAACCTTGGTCGCAATCAGCGCGCGCTTGCGCCGGCCACCTGCGGCGAGTGCTTTGCCGACGATCTCCTCGGAGCGGCCGAAGCCATAGACCGGCGCCGTATCGATCAGATTGATGCCGCGATCCAGCGCGGCGTGAATGGTCCGGATCGCGTCAGTCTCGTCGCTGCCGCCCCACATCCAGCCGCCGATCGCCCAGGTGCCAAGTGCAACGCGTGAAACGCGAAGCGCGGTGCCGGGAATATCGACAAATTCCATATCGGTCCGGAGAGTTTGAGTTGGATTCATGTTCGGGCTCCTTGATTGCGGTGATCCCGCCCAACGTGGCGCGAAACACAATTGACGCGGGTCGACGTTCTTCCATGCACCCATCTGTGCGAGATCAGCGCGTGGCGTCGGATTGATGAGGTTAATGCTGAGGTAGGCAGAGCCGGGAGTGCGTGCCACTAAAATGAAATTTAGCGTGGCCATTGTGATCGAGAGGCGCGCGGTGCTTTCCGCATGGGGCGCGCTTGGCCCACGAACTAAAAGGATCGGCACTCTGAGTGCCGGTCCCTCAAGGCGTTGCCGAGATGCATCGGTTCAATCGTCTGTCTTTGGCCCACCATGACAACGATAGCTATCGGCTGCGAAGGCGTTGGCTTATTCTGGACCGTTGAACGAGCTCAACTCGGTGCGATCGACGGTCGCAACGCGCGACGCCGGCGAGACGTTGGAGTACGCAAGCGCCTGCCGGATGTTGCGGCAATCAGGCATGTGGATAAGAGCAGTATTCTGGTCATTTGTTCTTTTCCTTGACATTGAGGGCCGCGCTTCATGAGGAAGTGCGTGGACCAGGAGGGATACTGAAGGAGTTATCCCCCGACTCCCTCATCGCAAGCGATCTCAATGCAGATTGAGCGAGAAGTGACTAGCTACAGTATGGCGGCCAGGGAGTGTTGGGTTGCCGATAGTAGGGGTCGTAGCAATCCGTGCCATAGCCATCGTAGGGCAGATATCCGCGCAGGTATCTGTCATGGAAGTGCGTTGCGTGCTGATGGAAGCCGTGATCGGCGTTGCCAGCGAAGCCCATGTGACCCGCGCCGATGCCGCCCATATGCATACCGCCGCCGAAGCCCCCAAGATGCGCGCCACTAAATCCGCCGATATGAGCGCCGCCACCGAAACCTCCGATGTGGGCACCGCCACCACCAAAACCTCCCACGTGAGCGCCGCCGCCGAAGCCGCCGCCACCTCCGCCGCGTGCTTCCGCTGCGCCTGTCAGCAGGCTCGAGGCCACGAGGGCTGTGGCCACCATCAAAATCATTCTTTTCATGGGTACGTCCTTTCCTGAGAGAGCCGGCGCATGAGGATGCGACCGACCGTTTTTGATAGTTGAGAGATAGCAGTGATGCAGTGCGCTTCCATTAAAAACGCGTTTAGGTGTTGTGACGTCTGCTTGACCGGCGCTGACGTGGCGATCATGAAAAAAGTTGAGCCGGCAGGTTGCCGGCTCAACTTCCGGATTGGACGCGTCAACGAATTGACGAAGACGAGCCGCCGATCAGAAGCCCGCGTTGGGCTCGCACGGGGTTTCGTCGGTCCAGGGCGCGGTCGCGAAGGCGCCGACACGCGGTGCCGGAACGCAGGCGCTCCCGTCTGCAAGAGTCGACGAAACCTTCGCGCGGGCGTCATTGGCATGGAACGTCACGTGGCTGCCGCGGGCGAGGGCGGGGCTAGCGAGAGTGGCAGCAGCCAGCAAGACGGCCACAAAGGATTTCACTTTGGTCATGCACGTTCTCCTTGTGTTGAAGCCGGAATGCTTCAACCATGAGACGCGGCAGGCCGTGCCGCGTCCAAAGGGAACATCTTCTCATCTTTGTCCAATGGGGCGCGATGGGCGAAGTCTCTCCACGAAATCGAAGCTTTGCGGCGTGGCTCAGGTGCCGGCTTCTTCCTGCGCAACCAGCCCCAAGGCGGTCCAGTCTAGGCTCGCGTGACCGCGCGCGATCGCAGTAATCATGCGGTCGCGGACCAGGCTTACCGACGGCATCGGGGCGCCGGCCTGTTCGGCCTCGGCGAGTGCGAGGCGCACGTCCTTCAATGCGAGAAGCATTGACAGTCCGGGTGCATAGTCGCCCGTCACGATCCTGTTGCCGTAGATGCTGTGAACCCGGCTGCCGAACATCGTGCCTGTCATGATGTCCACGAATTGCTGTGGATCCAGTCCGCGCTTTCGAAGCACCGTCGTGACTTCCGCCAACACTTCGAGGCTGGTCGCGGTCATCATGTTGCCCAGCAGTTTGATCAGGTTGGCCTGGACGGCTTCGGCGCCGACAACGAATATCCGTCCAAAATTTTCGACGAGTGGACGGACGCGCTCGCAATGGAGCGCGGGACCGGCGACGATGACGGCGAGCTGCCGCGCCTTGGCGGCGTCGGGGTTTCCGAACACGGGGGCCGCGACGTAGCCCTGCCCGCGGCGCTGATGAGCGTCCGCGAATTCGGCCGCGGCCGCGGTGCTGATGGTGCTCATGCAGATGTGGATCGCGGCATTAGGCAGATGATCGGCCAATCCATCAATTCCGTTGTTTGTGCCGAAGAAGACGCTTCGCACCGCTTGATCGTCCGGCAACATGCTGAGAACGATGTCGCAATCGAACAGGTCCGGCAAATGGAGGGTCGGTGTGATGCCGGGCATCTGAAGTTGATTGATCTGCTCGGGCCGGCGTACGAGGGCGTGCAGGGCATATCCCGCGCGAGCCAGATTTGCTGCCATCGCAGTCCCCATCAGGCCAAGCCCCACAAAACCGAGTTTCCCGAGTGATGGCCTCGCCGCTCGATCGCCATTCACATCCACTTTTATCGTGTCGCGCGTGGCGTTGATTTCGTCCGAAGATTGATCAAGCATGACCGCCTCAGATTGCTGTTGGCTGGGAAGCTCTTTGGCAATGTAGGGTCACAGCGGGGCCAAATCGCCTAAATTTGGTTTTAGTCTGCTGAGGGAGTCACCGGCTTCGAATGACCAATCAGAATCTTAAATCCCTATTTAGTGGAAGGGGCCCCGTGCTCCTTTTATTATTCCAAACAAGCGGTCCCGCCGCGCTTTGTGAGAGAGGCGGTGGAGATGGATGGACCGTCGAGCGGACGGCGCGCCCGGCCTGCGCCTCCCGGCAGGCGGGCAGTGCCGTCCGGCTCCCTGACCCCGTGGCATGCGGCGTTGACGCTATGGTTTTGACGGCTGGCAAGCGTATGGTTGCGACGAGCGAGGGCGCGCGCGCCATGGGTGTTTGTGCGGTAATCGAGGCCCATCCGATGGCGAAGATACTTCTGATCGAGGACGACGGCGAAACCGCAGAGGAGATCACGGCCGAGCTGGGCGATCGCGGGTTTGAGGTGGAATGGTCGTCGAACGGGATCGATGGTCTCGACAAGGCGCGGTCGTTGCGGCCTGATGCCATGATCGTGGACCGCCTGCTGCCCGGAATGGACGGATTGACCGTTATCGAGGCCTTGCGCAAGGAGCAGGTGCGAACGCCTGTGCTGGTGCTGAGTGCGCTTGGCGCGGTGGACGACCGCGTCCGCGGATTGCGCATGGGCGGTGACGACTATCTCACCAAACCTTTCGCAGTCGTGGAGCTCATCGCCAGGATAGAGGCGTTGCTGCGCCGTCCGGTGGATAGCCGCGAGACGACATTGCGGGTCGGACCCATCGAGCTCGACCTGATCGAGCGCACGGCCATGCGGGGCGATCGGAAGATCGATCTGCTGCCGCGCGAATTCCGACTGCTCGAATACATGATGCGCCGAAGCGACCAACTCCTGACCCGGGCGATGCTGCTCGAGGAAGTCTGGAACTACAAGTTCGTCCCTGCAACTAATCTGGTCGATGTGCATATGGGCCGCCTGCGTCACAAGGTCGATGGACCGGGCGAGCCTCCGATGATTCACAATGTCCGCGGCGCGGGGTTTATACTTCGCTCGTTATCGTAGATCGTTTGTGACGAGCGGACTTCGTACCGGGCAAGAGAGCGGGCAACGAGATCCGGTGCTTGACGTGCAATTCATACGCTCGAACACGTTCCGCTGGGCGTCGGCGGTGGCGGCCGTGCTCGCGGTCTTCGTCATCGCCCTGTTCGGCTTCATCTACTGGAAAATCGATGACTATCTGATCGCCCGTTCGGATCGCATGGTCCTGAGCCAGGTCGATTTCATTGCCGCCTTGCCGCCCGAGCGGCGGATCGTCGCGATCGAGGATCATCTTGGGCAGGATTCCCGGAACGTTCAATTTGCCGGGCTGTTCGACCCGGCCGGAACCCGCCTTGCGGGAAATCTCGCGCGAGCGCCGGATCAGCTTCGGATCGACGCACCGGCGCAAAGCGTCCAAGCCACGCGGACCAGGGCGGATCTCGGCGATCCCCTGATCCGGGCGATCGGACGGCACCTGTCAAACGGTGATATACTGGTCATCGGACGCAATGTCGACGAGACCAGTGAAATTTCACACGTTGTCGGCGAGGCGCTGGCGCTTGGTCTGCTGCCTGCCTTCTGTCTTTGTCTGTTCGCTGGAGCATGGCTTAGCCTGCGTGCCCAGAAGCGTGTTGACGAGGTCAATCAGCACGTTCAGCGCATCATCGCAGGCAATCTGTGCGAACGTCTGCCGCATCGCAATGTCGACGAGCCGTTCTCACGGCTCGCAGGAATCGTGAACGGCATGCTCGATGAGATGGAAGCCATGATCCATGCTCTATCGGGTGTGGGCAACGATATCGCTCACGATTTGCGCACGCCGCTGACGCGGGCACGACTGGCGCTTGAGCGCGGCCGAACCAACGCCGGCACGCTGGAGCAGCTGCAGCAGGTTGCAGACAAGGCGATCGCGGGCATCGACCAGGCGCTGGCCATCATCACGGCCTTGCTGCGTCTGGCGGAGATCGAGAACAGCCGGCGCTCGGCCGCGTTCGGCAGCGTCCCACTGCACGAGATGCTGAGTGAAGTCTGCGACGTCTACGAACCGATCGCCGAGGACAAGCAGATCAAGCTCAGCGTTCAAAGTGCCGACAAGCTCGACGTTCGCGGCGATCGCGATCTCCTGTTCGAAGCCATCGCCAACCTGGTTGATAACGCCATCAAGTTCACGCCCGCAGGAGGCCATGTCGAGATTGCTCTCGCACGTGGCGAGGGGGAAACGGTAGTGCGCGTGAGCGACACGGGGCCCGGGATCGGCCAACAAGAGACTGATGCCGTGTTGCGACGCTTTTATCGCTCCGACAAGATCCGCAGCACGCCTGGAGTCGGTCTGGGCCTGAACCTCGTGTCGGCCATCGTCAAGCTTCACGACTTCCGGCTCCTGATCTATTCAGGTCCCGGCGGCAGGGTTGAGATCGTCTGCCCCGATGACCGACGTAGCTGATCAGGGCCTCGCCGACGTGATCGCCTTCAGGTCGGAGGAGGATGCGCCATCGGGCTCGCCGATCGGGACGACGCCGTGATTGAAGGCCTGATGGCACGAATTGCAGGCTTCCGTAAGATCGCCATAGGCCCTTGGCGAAGGCCGCGTCGTCCTTGGCCTGGATCGCGCTCTTGAGCGCCGCGAAGGGCTGGTCCGTGACGGACGCGATCATGTCGGGGAGGGGCACATTGTCCACGGTCGGATGTGCGCGTGCCAGCCGGCCGAAGGCTCCCTAAAGATTGCCAAGCTCGTAAGCCGCGAATTCCCAATCATGCTGATGCTGAGCCCGCCAGACCCTTTCATGCCGGGGCTGGATCGTTTCGATCATCAGGTCGCTGACGCTCGGCAGATAGCCCTCGCCAGGGGCCGGAGCGGTTTGCGATTGAGCCATGGCAAGGCCTACGGCCAGGGTAACCGCGATCGGTACTGCGAGCAGGCTCATGCCGACCCAGTGTTGCCAACGCTGTATCATCGTCCTCCCCTCCAGGCACGCGCTCAACAATGATCCATGCAGGCCGGATTTTTAACATCGTGCCTTGGATCGCCAACGAACATCTTGCGATTTGGCATCTTGACTCCGGGCAGCGACTTCGCGTCGAGGCTCGCGCCATCCGGCACCAGGCTGTTGAGGTTCAGGATGTAGGCCGACACCGCATAGACATCATCACTGCTCAGGGATCCCGGCGCGTTCTGAGGCATGGCACGACGAATGAAGTCAAAGAGCGTCGAGGCGTAGGGCCAATAACTTCCGACGGTACGCACGGGATTCGGGGTTGCAAGCGTGCCTTGGCCGCCGACCAATCTGTCGCCGACGCCGCCTTCACCTTTCTCGCCATGGCAAGCCGCGCATTGCTGCGCGAATACGTCGCGTCCGTGAGCAACACTGCCACTGCCGGGTGGAAGACCGCTGCCATCGCGTCCGATATCGATGTTCCATCCGGCGATCTCGGCAGGCGTCGCGGCGCGCCCGATACCGTACATGCCCTGTGCGGCTGCACCTGTCAGGGACAACAATGACACGGCAATGACGATGGACGAAGCCTTACGCAGCCGCATTGCTCACCTCGCCGTCGGCGGCGATACGCCAGGGCCACATCGCATTGTTATGGTAAAAATAGTTTTCGCCGCGAACAGCGAGCAGCTCGGCCAGACTCGGCTGAACGTAGCCGGTCTCGTCGGTTGCGCGGCTCTGGATGACGGCCGGTTGCCCGTCCCAGTGCCAGGGCAAACGAAAGCGCGTCAGCGCCCGCGTGAGAACAGGCTCCTGCAATTGTGCTTCCTGCCAGTTCCTGCCGCCATTGACCGAAATGTCGACCCGCCTGATCTTGCCGCGCCCGCCCCAGGCGATGCCGGTGATCTCACAAAATCCCGGTGCCGAGAGACGCTGGCCACCCGAGGGGCGTGTGATGATTGATTTCGCCTCCATGGTGAAAGTGAACTCGCGCGAGGTGCCGTCCGGCATCAGATCGGTGTATTTCGCCGTTTCGTCGCGCGAATAGGCCGGCTCCGCGGTCACGTGCAGGCGCCGCAGCCACTTGATGTTCATGTTGCCCTCGAAGCCGGGCAGGATCAGCCGCAGCGGATAGCCTTGCTGCGGCCGCAGACGCTCGCCGTTCTGGCTGTAGACGAGCATGGCATCGTCGAGGCATTTCTCGAGCGGGATGCTCCGCGTCATCGCGGCCGCATCGGCGCCTTCCGCGATGACCCATCTGGCGTTGGGCCGTAGCCCCGCCTCCTGCAGCACCAGCTTCAGGCTGACGCCGGTCCATTCCGCGCAGCTGAGAAGGCCGACGAGATCAGACACGGTCTTGCCATACGGCTTCTTGTAGCCGGGATTGGCGGAGCATTCGAGGAAGTAGATATGTGACTCCGACGGAAAGCGCTTGATGTCCTCCATCGTAAAGATCAGCGGGCGTTTCACCAGACCATGGAGCATCAGGCGATGCTGCGCCGGATCGATCGCGGGAACGCCGGCATGATGGCGCTCGTAGAACAATCCGTTCGGCGTGATGATGCCATCGAGATCCTGCAGCGGCGCGCGGCCGGAGGCAGACAAATATTGCTTCAGGTCCTTTGAGATGTTCTTCACCACGTTCTTTTCGAACGGGGAGGGCGTCCCATAGGGCTGGCTTCCCATGGGATCGCCAGGCACCTTCATCCATTCGGGCGTATTGGGCGGAAGATTGTCGGCCTCCGCAACCCGGCTGCCGCTGATGCCGCCGGCAAGCGCCGCGCCGCCGACCGCCGCACCGGCGCGCAGGAATCGGCGGCGCGATGTAGTGGCAGCACCGCTCTCTTTCTTCGCAGAATTGGGCATCGCGCAAACTCACCTTAAGCGAACCGGCGGCCCCTTCGTTCAGGCCGCCGGTTTCATGCTCATGAGGCCGGCTTTGGCGCAGACGTTGAGGCGGCCGACACCCGCCAGACCGTGTTGCCGACGTCGTCGGCGATCAGCAGCGCGCCGCTGCGATCCACTGCGAGGCCTACCGGCCGGCCATGGGTGGTGTGACCGTCGGCGTCGAGGAACCCGGTGACGACGTCCTGCGCCGTGCCCGAGGGCTTTCCGCCGCTGAATGGCACGAACACCACCTTGTAGCCGTTGAGCGGCGCACGATCCCAGCTCCCGTGCTCGCCAACGAACGCGCCGCTCCGATAGGTTTCCGGAAGACCGTTGCCGGTGGACATGGCAAGTCCGAGCGGAGCCACATGCGAGCTCAGCGCATAGTCGGGCACGATCGCCTTGGCGACGAGATCGGGCCGCTGCGGCTTGACGCGCGGATCGAGATGCCGGCCGTAGTAGCTGTATGGCCAACCATAGAAACCGCCATCCCGCACTGACGTCAGATAGTCCGGCACGAGATCGGGACCGATTTCGTCACGCTCGTTGGCGATCGCCCACAGCTTGCCGGTTTCCGGCTCAAACTGAAGTCCTGTTGGATTGCGCACGCCACTGGCGTAGATGCGATGTGCGCCCGTCGTGATGTTGACTTCCCAGATCGCGGCACGCTCGCGTTCGGCTTCCATGCCATTTTCCGTGATATTGCTATTGGAGCCGACCCCGACGTAGAGCTTCGAGCCATCCGGGCTCGCCACCAGGGCTTTGGTCCAGTGGTGGTCGATCGGCCCGCCGGGAAGATCCGTCAGCTTGACGCCCTGGGCCGTGATGCTGGTCTCTCCATCCTTGTAGGGATAGCGGACAATGGCGTCCGTGTTGGCGACATACAGGTCATGTCCAACAAGGGCGACGCCGAATGGTGAGTTGAGGTGATCCAGAAACACGGTCCGGAGGTCGGGAATGCCGTCCCCATTGGTGTCGCGCAGCAGCGTGATGCGATTTTCATCCTTGGCTTTGGCGCCGGCGAACAGTTGCACCCAGCCCGTGATGATATCCTTCGGACGGAAGACCGGCGCCTTAGGACCGTTGCTTTCGACCACCAGCACGTCGCCATTGGGCAGCACATAGAGCGACCGCGGATGTACAAAGCCGGTGGCCAACGCATGGATCTGCAATCCCTGCGGCACCTTAGGCGTATCATTAGCCCATGGCACCGGCTTCGCGATCCGGATCGGCGGGATCAGATATTGTTGCAAGGCAGGCAGCACGGGATTGGCTCCGATCTGCTTCCTGGGGTCGCCGCCGGCATCGTCGCAGCCCGCAAGCGCAAGTCCGGCGACGGTGAGGGCGAAGGCCGCTGCGATACTCGTCAGCTTCGCCGGGCGAGTGGATTTGCAGGTGCGTTTCATCGGCGTGCTCCAGGGCGGCGGGTGGTGAGGGACCAGGTGGCGGAGGTTGCGAACAGTAGCAGAATGGCGACGACGATCGCGGACAGCGTCAGGCCCGTCGGAACCACGGCGGTGTAGCCGTCACGGCTGTGAACGAAGACGTTCAGGAGCGAGAGCAGGACGGCGACCACATAGCCGAGCGCGCGAAGCCAGGCCGGCGTTTGCCGGCCAAATGCGAGATCAAGCACGGCTGCAACCGCGACGAGGGCGGCCATCACGAGGCCGCCGGCAATCAGCCAAACCGAGAATCTTTCCCACATGACTTCATCCGTGCGCCAGTAGGCGAGGTCGGTGACAAGTGCCGCCGCGAAATAGGCAACGGGAAACGGCACCAGCATTGAATGAATTGTTCGAGCGCGGGCGGCGGCGATCGGCCTAGCACCGGCATCAGGCCGAAAATCCGTCTCGGCTGCGGCGATGTGATTCATGTGTTTATCCTGTTGTTTGCTTCGCGCCGCCTGAATGAACACAGCCCATCTCCGGGCCCGGTCTCTCCCGAGGCGGCCACGCACTGTCAAAGGTCGGCTGTCCTGGTAGAACTTCTTTCGAATTCGCACGTGCACGCCCGCGACGGTCCTGGCGTGCGCCGTCTCCCTGCGCGCCTTGGGCGTGCAAAGTGGAAAGCTGTCGTCCAGTCTCGAAAGCAAATGAGTGAAACGCCGTGATTGATCTAACGCCGGACCGCGCGCCTGGAGTAAGCGACATGATGATCGATGGTGCCATCAGGGAATGGAAGAAGCTCGTCTGGTGCGGAGGAATCCCCGTCCTGGCATCGCGGAGCGTGGCTGAAGAGAGGCCGGTTGCCCTGAGCTATAACGGCTCGACCCATGCCGTCATGATGGCAACTCCCGCCGATCTCGAGGATTTCGGCATGGGTTTCAGCATCACCGAAGGCATTGTGGAGCGCGCGGACCAAATCAGCAGCATCGAAGTGATCGAGAGTGAACTCGGGATAGAAGTTCGCATGTGGGTCGATGCGGATCGGCAAAAACATCTCGTATTCAGGCGCCGTGCGATCGCAGGGCCGGTTGGTTGCGGCCTGTGCGGCATCGAAAGCCTCGAACAGGCGTGTCCGGCGCCGCATCGCGTCAACAGCGAACAGACATTTCCGGCGCGCGATCTCCTGAATGCCGTGCGCGCGCTACCGCCACTGCAACGGCTCAATCAGGAGACCCGCGCCGTGCACGCCGCCGCCTTCTGGTCCGCGGCGACGGGCATCGCCGAGGTCCGGGAGGATGTCGGCCGCCACAACGCGCTCGACAAGCTCGCGGGCACGTTGATCCAGAAGAGCGTTGCTAGCGCAAGCGGCGCGATCCTCCTGACGAGCCGCGTGTCCGTCGAGATGGTTCAGAAGACGGCAATGATCGGTGCTCCAATCCTTGTCGCCGTCTCCGCTCCCACGACGCTGGCGATCGAGACGGCCGAGCAGGCCGGCATTACGCTCGTCGCCGTCGCGCGGGAGGATGGCTATGAGGTTTTTACCCATCCCGACCGCATTATTTTCACGGAAGGCCGCTCGGTCGCGGCCTGAACAGCATTCAACATATTTGAAAGGTGAGTTCGATGGATTCGGCGGCGCTCTTGTTGTCACGGATACAATTCGGTTTCACCATCTCGTTCCACATCATCTTTCCGGCCTTCACGATCGGGCTTGCGGCGTGGCTGACGGTGCTCGAGGCGCTGCACCTGCGGACGGGCCGCCCGGTCTATCAATCTCTGTTCGAGTTCTGGCTGAAAATCTTCGGTGTGGCCTTTGGCCTCGGTGTGGTCTCGGGCGTGGTGATGGCGTTTCAGTTCGGCACGAACTGGAGCGTGCTGTCGAAGGTGTCAGGTCCGATCCAGGGACCGCTGTTGTCGTACGAGACCTTCACGGCCTTCATGCTGGAAGCGAGCTTCTTCGGCGTCCTGATCTTCGGGCGCAAGCGCGTTCCGCCATGGTTCTATCTGTTTTCGACGGCCATGGTGTCGCTCGGCACGACGCTTTCGGCGTTCTGGATCATGACGAACAACAGCTGGATGCAAGTGCCGGTCGGCTACGTGATGGAACACGGCGACTATGTTCCGAACGACTGGATGAGGATCATCTTCAATTCCGTGGTCTGGAGCCGCTTCCCGCACATGCTGCTGGCGGCCTATCTCACCGGCGCCTTCTGCGTGGCGGCAACGGGAGCATGGTATGTGCTGTGCGGCAGGTATCGTTCCGAGGCGCGAGTCATGCTTCGCATGGGCTTGTTCCTCGCCGCAGTGCTCGTTCCGGTTCAGCTCGTCTTCGGTCATCTCGTCGGGGACTACGTCCATGACGGTCAGCCGGCCAAGTTCGCGGCGATCGAGGGACGATGGCACGACGAGCAGCCGGCGAGCGAGGTCCTGATCGGGATCCCCATCCGGCCACCGAGAGCAATCGTTTCGAAATCAAGATCCCGGTGCTCGGGAGCATCATCGGCAGCATGAGCCTGACCTCCAGGGAGGTTGGCCTGTCGGACTTTCCGCCGCAGGACCGGCCGCCGGTGCTGGCGACCTTTGTTTCGTTCCGCGTCATGGTCGGTTGCGGCCTGATCATGCTTGCGCTCGCCTGGCTGGGATCCTGGCTGAGCGTCAAGCATCGGCTCGAGCGACATCGCGTGCTGCTCTGCGCGATATTCCTCAGCTTTCCCTTGCCATTCATCGCCATCCTCACCGGCTGGTACACCGCGGAGATCGGCCGCCAGCCCTGGGTGATCTATGAGCTGTTGCGTACGGCCGACGCCATGACGCCATTCCTGACCGCACCAGCTGCACTGACCTCGCTTATCCTGTTCGGGGCGGTGTACGTCTTCATCTTTTCCTTCGGCACCTTCTACATCTACCGCCTGTTGCGGACTGGACCATCTCGGCTTGCGGTGCAGGCACCGTATGGCGCCGCACCGAACCGGCCGATGTCGCTCGCCGAACGGGCGCTCGTGCCGCGTCACCTCAAGGCAGGAGAATAGAAATGGTCATGTTTTGGGTCGCTCTTCTCGCCATCAGCGTGCTGATCTATCTGCTGCTCGATGGCTTCGATCTCGGCGTCGGCATGCTCTATGGCCTGACCAGGAGCGAGGTTGCGCGGACCACGATGGTCAATACCATCGCGCCGGTATGGGACGGCAACGAGACATGGCTCATCGTCTCGGGCGTCATCCTGTGGGGCGCTTTTCCGCCCGCCTATGCGACGCTGATGTCGGCGTTCTATATCCCGGTCATCATCATGCTGCTCGGACTGATCCTGCGCGGTGTCGCCTTCGAGTTCCGCGGCAAGACGAAGCGGCTGCGCTGGATCTGGGACCTGAGTTTTGTGGGCGGATCCCTTGTGGCGAGCTTCATGCAGGGCGTGACGGTGGGAGCGCTGGTGGAGGGATTGCAGTTCACCAACGGGCAGTATTCCGGCGGCATTTTCGGCTGGCTCAGTACCTTCTCGGTGCTGTGCGGCATCGGGCTGTGTCTCGGTTATGCGCTGCTTGGCGCGTCCTGGCTGCTCATGAAATGCCACTCGGAAGTCCTGGATGCGGCGCGCCGGCAAATTCCCTTTCTTGCCCTTGCGGTACTGGCGTTCCTGGTGATGGTCTTTGCCCATGCGCTGCTCGAAAACCTGCCCATCATGCATCGCTGGCTCGAAAGGCCTTATCTGTTTGTCTTTCCGGCCGTGGGTGCTGGAGCGGCGCTGGTGCTGGCGAGCAGCATCCTTCACCACGATGACGACCTGCCGTTTTACGCCGTTGCGCTGATCTTCACGTCGGCCTTCGGCACACTGGCGCTGTCATTCTGGCCCTACATGATCCCCTTCGTGATCACGGTCGACCGGGCGGCGGCTCCGCATGCAAGTCTTGCCTTCATGTTTTGGGGTGAGGGGCTCTTCGTTTTCCCGCTGATGCTGCTCTATGTCGCGGTCGGATATCGGGTCTTTCGGGGCAAGGTCGAATCGACTTCGGCACACTGAGGCAGGT
>Ga0210406_10003346_pt1 | contig 17650 bp, 9 predicted proteins | sample IncBWC30MmetaG_FD_155454 | JGI IMG/M metagenome (GOLD analysis project Ga0210406, IMG submission 155454) | Forest soil microbial communities from Barre Woods Harvard Forest LTER site, Petersham, Massachusetts, United States - Inc-BW-C-30-M | ecosystem: Environmental > Terrestrial > Soil >... | reverse complement strand
CACAGGCAGGAAATCGCGCGGCTTGATAACGATCCGAATTTTCCGGAACACGGAACGCTGAACTTTACGTTCACCGGAGGGCAATAACGTGATGGACGAAAGCACCTCCAGCGCACTGGCTAACTGCAATTGCTGCGAAGGCATTTCTCAGGAAACGCCACAAGTTACGTTTAACCGTCCGGGCCTCGATGCGATCGCCTACCGGATCGGCACATGGCAGCAATTTAGGGACACGTTGCTGGCTCGTTTGCAGCTTTCACGGCAACCGTTCCTGACTCAATTGAAAGCGCGTGAAACGAACGATTTCACCATCGCGCTGCTGGATTCTTTTTCGACGGTAGCGGATGTATTGACTTTTTACACCGAGCGTTACCAGAACGAATCGTATCTTCGCACCGCTCAAGAACGGCTTTCGGTTTTGAACTTGGCGGCTCTAGTGGGATATCAGATGAGCCCCGGCGTCGCTGCGAGCACCTACCTTGCGTTCACGCTGGACCCCACCAGTGGAGCGTATGGAAGCGTGCTGGCCGCGCCGACGACGGCACAGGTCCTTCCGGATAGCGCGGCAAATGTTCTGGTCGACGTGGGCACCCGGGTGCAAAGCATTCCGGGCCCGGGGGAAACCGCCCAGACGTTTGAGACCGTGGAGGCAATCCAGGCACGGGCCGAGTGGAATGCGATGACGCCGCTGCTGAGGCAAAAACAAGAAATCCGGGACAATGCCACAACCCTACTTTTGAGCGGTGCCGTTAGTAACCTGAAGCCGGGCGACAAGATTCTAATGCTTCCGAAGGGAGACTCGGCAACCGGATTTCGGCTCACCGCTGTACTAAAGGTTGAAGTTCAGCCCGATGGAAAGACCACCCAGTTGCACCTGGAAGGCTGGCAGGATGGCACCGCAGGCTACCTTCCCTCCAAGTTTGAGTTGCCGAAGAAGAAGGATTGCGATGATGGGCAGTCGAGCGATATTCCCGCAAACTCCAACCTGAATCAGGTAGCAATCAATACCATTTTGTCTCGGCGCTGGGATTCCGAAGCGTTGGTTGCGCTACTGAACACGCAAAAGTGGTCCCTCGACCAGCTTTCCACCGCGCTCAACCAAGACCTTTCGGACACACTGATCGATGCTCCGGCAACCGGCGCGGCATTCGTCCTGCGCCAGCAGGTGGCCACGTTTGGGCACAACGCTCCGTACTACTATTCGCTGCAACCTAATTTGCGGTTCAAGACCAGATTCCGGACATCCACTGGAACTCAAGTGGTGCCGGCCGCTTATCCTAAAAGTTGGGAAGATGACACCCTGTTCACGCTCGGTGGAAACCAGTCCGTCTACCTTGACAGTACATATCCCGCCATCGTGGCCAAAAGCTGGATTGTCCTGCAAAAGCCGCAAGGCGCACCGAAATCGGAGGTCGTGCAGGTTACCAGCAACACAGAAGTGGCTCACACGGACTTTTCGCTTTCAGCGAAGGTTTCGCTGTTGGAACTCGCAACCACTGCCTCGCTCGACAAGTTTCCGGTGCGCACCACGAGCGTGCTTTGCCAAAGCGAGCCACTCAACCTGGCCCCTGTTCCGATCGACGACGAAGTGTTTGGAAATGTTATTCCTCTCGATAAAGCGTACATCGGACTGCTGCCCCAGCGTGTAGTCGCCATCAGCGGCGAACGCTTCGATTTGCCCGGAGTTACCGTCGGTGAAATCCGTACACTGCAGAAGGTGGAACTCGTCTGTGGGGTAACCGTCATCACGCTCGATCAAAGCCTGCAGTTCAAGTACGTGCGTTCCACGGTGCAGATCAATGCCAACGTCGCGCTGGCGACAAATGGTTCGACATTCCAGGAAGTGCTTGGCAATGGCGATGGCACGCAAGCCTTTCAAAGTTTTCTTCTCCACCAACCGCCGCTCACTTATGTTGGCGCGAGTACGCCCTCCGGCACGCAGACGACTCTGCAGGTTCGAGTGAACAGTCTGCTCTGGAAGGAAGTTCCCTATCTGTATGGCCACGGCCCGGAAGAGCAGATCTACATTGTCCGGCACGATAACAAGAGAAATTCCACCGTCACGTTTGGAGATGGAGTGACAGGATCTCGCCTGCCCACCGGTTTGGCCAACGTTGCGGCGACCTATCGCTGCGGAATTGGCACGGGTGGCGAGGTGCGTTCTAATCAACTTTCGCAACTGACTTCCCGGCCACTGGGAGTCCGCTCTGTCAACAACCCGCTCTTGGCGACCGGCGCTGCCGATCCAGAAGATCTGGATGACGGACGGCAGAATGCGAACCTTAAGATCCGGACACTCGACCGCATCGTTTCCCTGGAGGACTACCAGGATTTTGCCCGTGCGTTTGCCGGTATCAGCAAAGCGCTGGTCAGTTGGAGTTGGAATGGGGAGCAAAGAATTATCGTCTTAACCGTGGCGGGCACCGATGGAGAAACTATCGATCCAGAAAGTCACCTAGCGAGCGACTTGACCAAAGCAATCGCCAATTGCTCGGAACCCGGAACGATCTTGAAGCTGCTCTCCTACGATCCCAAGCTTTTCCGCATCGCCGGCACAGTCGATATTTCTCCGGACTATCTACTCGACCAGGTAACCGCAAACATCGAAAACACGCTTCGGCAAAAGTACAGCTTCGCCAAGCGCGAATTCGGCCAAGCAGTTCATCGCAGCGAAGTGATCGCCACAATCCAGAATGTGCCGGGGGTCATCGACGTTGACCTGTTGTCTTTCTATCGATCCGATCAGGTGCAATCCCTGGAGGTGCACATCCCCGCTGCGATCCCCCAACCGGGCGGCACGGACTTCTTTCCTGCCCAATTGCTGACACTTGATCCGGCGCCACTGGGACTAAAGGAGAAACAGTGATGTTGGACCTCGACCAAATTTACAAACTGCTTCCTGCGGTCTACAGAATTCGCGACGCAGACATCGCAACACAATCCCGCGCCGGACTCGATCCGACCGACCAGCAGGAATTGAAAGCTTTGCTAGCTACCAGCGGGCCGCTACCCGCTTCTGACGCGGCGCGATTGGAGGAGTTGAAAGACAAGGCCCAACGCGGTCCGCTGAAATCGCTAATGGCCATCCTTGCGGAACAAGTAGAGGCGCTGGAAGAAAGTCTGTTGCAATCTTACGACGATCTATACATCGAGACTTGCCAGGAATGGGTGGTGCCCTACATCGGCGACCTGGTTGGAGTACAAGGCCTGTGGGATTCACCCGATGGGTCTTTCAGTTTACGCGCGGCGATTGCGGACACAATTTCCAACCGACGTCGCAAGGGCACGGTTCCGGCTCTTGAAACGCTCGCCCATGATGTTACCGGGTGGGACGCGAGAGCGGTCGAGTATTTTCAGCTGCTGGCTACAACACAATTCATGAACCACATCCGCCCGGGCAATCTTTCCTTCGCTGATGTTCGAAAGGCGAACTGGCAGATGCTCGGAACACCTTTCGATGCGTCCGCGCACCGGGCCGATGTGCGGAACATCGAAAAGCGCCTGGGAAAATACAACATACCCAATATCGGCATTTTCCTTTGGAGAATTGCCGAACAGCGCCTGGAAAGCTCACCTGCCTTGCCGGTCGACAAGTGGCGATTCTGCTTTGACGCGATCGGAAGAGATACCCAACTATTCACCAAACCTGCTACCGAGCAAGGCAGCTCGCAGCGGGCCACGCCACTAAATGTTCCCATGCCAATCAATCGTTGGATGATGCTCGCCAACAAGTACTCCTACTACGGCGCCCGCCTGAGCATTTATATCGATGACAGCTCATGGCTCTCTCCTCCTGGCGACTCTGACATCTGTGTGTGCGACTTGAGCGACAAGTTAGATGCCAGCGGAAATGTTACTGGCTGGGCGCATCAACCGCAAAACGTCATTGGTATCGATCCGGTGCTGGGGCGAATCGCGTTTCCTGCAAAACTGCCGCCCCCTGAAAATGTTCACGTCGACTACTGTTATGGATTCATGACGTCCATGGGCGGGGGTTCGTACAGCAGGCCAGGCACGGGCGCGGGCACGCCCGATATCACCATCAGAATTCCCGCGGACAAGCCAACCATCCAGGCGGCACTAGACTATGCCGCAACGGAACTCGCCGGGCAAAAAAACTCGGCAACCATTGAGATCAGTAATAACGAGTACTTCCTGGAAACTCCAAATGTCGTGCTGGGCGAAGGAAAGACCGTGGAGCTTCGAGGAAAAGATGGAAACCGGCCGGTGCTGGTTCTATCGGGAGACATGCTCATCACCGGCGACGACAGTTCCGTGTTCCAGATCGACGGCCTTTTGATCGCTGGTGGCAGCGTGGTCATTCCCAAGACTACTCTCACTGGTGTGCCCAATCTTCTCTCTGAATTGCAAATTTCAAATTGCACGCTCGCGCCCTGTGACATCCCCAACATCATTAGCGTGTCCAAACAAGTGGCTGTTCCGCGAATCCGCGTCGAGGCGGTAGATGTTTCGCTCACGATTGACAGTTCCATCCTCGGTTCCATGCGCTCAGTGGAAGCGTCTACCTGCACGCTTACCAACTCGATTGTGGACGCTCAATCGGAAGTGGAAATTGCCTTTGCCGCTCTTGATAGTGCCGGGCCGGGCGCTGCGTTGATAGTCACGAACTGCACGATTATCGGGAAGGTGCATTCCAAGGAAATCGTTCTGGCGTCCAACACGATTTTTGTCGCAGGAACTGCAGACATCGATTCCTGGGCCGCTCCCGTGATTGCGGATCAGCTGCAACAGGGATGTGTTCGGTTCAGCTATGTTCCAGCGAATTCCAGAGTACCTCGCCGGTATCGCTGCCAACCCGTGGATGACGACCCAACGCCGGTATTCCCTGCGTTTACATCATTGAAGTTTGGAGATCCAGCGTACTGCCAACTCGCTCAGCAATCGGGTCCGGAGATTCTTGAAGGGGCGGACGATCAATCCGAGATGGGCGTGTTCCATGACGTACACCAGCCGCAGCGAATTGGTAACTTGCGCATCAGCCTGCAGGACTACCTGCGCTTTGGTTTGCAAGCGGGAGTTTTCTATGCAAGTTGAAATTGCGATTTTGGAGGGCGGTCATGCCAGGTGATTACAGTCGCAGGTCGTTGAACCCAACAAGAAAGTATTCCGCCGTTCTGGCATTGCAGGGGCGCCTGCTACTCGACTCGGACTGGAACGAACAAGTTGGCTTGCAGGAACATCGCACTCGCGTTGAGACCCGCGACGTTATCGGCGAGTGTGGCACGCCAAAAAATAGAAATGGTTTCCTCCTCAGTCAGACCCCCAGCGGCTCCGACATTTTTATCGGTCCGGGACATTTTTATGTTTCAGGATTGCTTTGTGAGTTGGACCCCGAGAAGGTTCTGACCAGTTTTCCGCAGGCCACAACGAATAAGATCGTGGTTCCTAATTTGTTCCTGGACGAGCGCCTGATCGCCGTAGGCCAATGGGTGCAAGTATCTGCGGGCCAGTCGCTCACCCCGATTACTGCCCAAATTACAAGTCTTGATGCTCCATCGCTGACGCTTACCTTGGATGCCAACGTTGCTTCGCTCCAAACTGCGGATAGGGTATGGGTAAGCCGAGCGATCACGTATGCAACGCAGCCCTTTTTCCCCGTGCCGGATTTCACAGTGGCGAGCCCGTCGAACAGTCCAAATGCAGTGCATCTCGATGATGGTGACTATCTGGCGTTCCTGAAAGCACGCAAGAAAGAAGTGGGGGCACTCGAAGACGCGCACATACGTGAAGTTGCGCTGGGCGGACCCGATACTTGTTTTCGAGAACAGGTTATCTGGCAGGTGGGCCTCAAGCTGATCTCTGCTCTCTCCAGCCCGCCGTCTACGTTGCCTGACTGCGACGCCGACTTTCCCGACTGGGACAAAGATATCGCCGCAATGACCGGGCAGATGAACGCACGCAGTGTGCCCCCGCCACCCGATCAGAATCCTTGTGCTCTTCCGCCGACGGCGGGTTACCAAAATCTGGACAACCAGCTCTATCGCGTGGAAGTTTTTCAAGGAAACTCTACGCGAGAGCTGTCCACTTTCGTGTGGTCGCGCGACAATGCCATGGTTGAAACGAATATCACCAATGTCGACGACCTTGTCTTGACGGTAAGCAACCTGGGCAAAGATGATCTGCATTCGTTCGACGTGAATCAGTGGGTCGAAATCATCGATCCCGAGGGCGACCTGCAAGGCAGCCCCAGGTTTCTAGCGCAGATCACCGACCCTCCTGACACTTCGACTTCCACAATCAAACTCAGCGTGACCGCTTCCAGCTACGCTGGCCGCACGGGCCTGCGTCTTCGCCGTTGGGATATGACTGGACCGTCTGTGACAACCCAGGGCATTCCCATGCAGGCGGGATTTGTCGATCTCGAATATGGAGTACAGGTCAGCTTTACGGAGGGAAGTTACGAATCGCACGCTTATTGGCAGGTTCCGGCGCGGACCGCAACGGGGGATGTCGAATGGCCGCCGTTTCAGGTGCCAAACGAGAATCCAATACCACAGTCGCCCCTGGGTGACTATTCACATTATTGCCGGTTGGCAATCATTGAGGTCCGCGGTGGGATCTGGGCTATCTACGATTGCCGTAAACAATTTCCGCCGCTTACCCATATTTGCGCTGACGATGTTTGTTATGAAAGTCAGTGCGAAGACTTTCAGTCCGCGAAGACCGTTCAGCAGGCCCTCGACGAAATGTGTCACGAGCGCGACCTGCGCTTCCACAACAAGCACTTGCATGGCTGGGGAATTGTTTGCGGCCTGGAAGTGGTTTGCGGGCCCGATGGACCGAGCGGCCCCCGTGAAAACGTCACGGTAAACCCTGGCTACGCGATCGATTGCGAGGGTGACGACGTCATCCTTGAGAAGGCCGCGGTGTTGAACATTTTCGACATGATTCCTTCTTCGCCGCCTGGTTCCGTTCCGGCTGATGGCGACTACTCGCTGATTCTTAACTCCGAGTCAGAGGATCAGTTCAGCGCGGTGCCCTATGTCCCGGATACGCTCTTTCAGTCGCTCTTCAACGACAGCATTCTTCAGGATTTTCTCAACGACTGCGTCAAAAGCCTAACGGGCGTTTTCACCGGCGTGTTCACCGATCAGCCGGGCGATTCCAACCAGATCATTACACCCGCTCAGCAGCGAATCGACACATTAATTGATCTTGTGTCGCAATATACCGGATCGGACGCCGCCGACTACGTCTACATTTCTGGATTTCAGCCCAACAGCGCTCCGCCGACCGAAGACGCGATTCTTCGCGGCTTGTATAACCAGCTGAAGCAGAAATTGCAGAGCGAGACTTTCTGCGCCATGTTCGACGCCGCTCGGCCCTTTCCCAACTACCCCTTTCCAAACCTGGAAATATCGACAATCTATGGCAAGGGGTACCGGACGAACCTGCGAGTCGATCCCTCGGGGAGCAGGCTGTACACATTTGGCGTAGACGAGAATATCTACGTCTACAATCTGGCAACGAACCAGATTGACTCCATCATTCAGTTCCCCACGGCGGGTGCCATCGTCCAAGATCTCGCTTTTTCAAGCAATGGCTCGCAGCTCTATGCGGTCGCCATTTTGAATGTACAGGACACCATTTTCGCGATAGCGGACGTGGCGAGCTTCGTGCACACCTGGCGGAATCCCACTACGATCATCTGCGACATCCTGATCAGCGCTCTCGCAATGCTTTCCTCCGATGCAAACAATGTGTATGCATTGGGCCGCGGCCACGGAATCTACCAGCTCAATATCGCGACTCCAGTTGCCACACCGCTATTGATGGGCCCAACATTTTCCGCCTTCGGCCATTTGGTGATTGACAGTGCCAGCGGTTTTGCCTACGCAACAGCTAGTTCAACAACCGGGGTAGGAACTCCACCCCCCAGTTTCGATCAGGTTCTCCGCCGTAATCTGAAAGCTCCTGGCACGAATGAAGCTACCTATTCATTGCCACAACTCGGTTACCCAACGGATGACATCGCCGTTGTGCCTGCATCCAGTAACCTCCCCGGCGGAATACTCTTCGTCACCTTGCCCTCCGCACTGGGCGCCCCGCAAAAGCTGCTGTCTTACAACGCTGCCGCCGCTGCTCCCGTTCTACTGAGCTCTGCCGATCTCGGCGAGACCGTCCCGACGGTCTTGCGGCTGACCTACAATCCCGTCACGCAGATGATGATGATCTGCTGTCTTGAAAGTAATCGCATCCGGATCGTAAAGCAGGATGGGACGTCGCCACAGATACTTGACTTTGCATTACCGACCGAATATTTGCCGCTGGCGATTACCTACAACCCGGCTGCGGAAGAAGTTTTCATACTGGACTACGCGAGTAATACCATTTCCGTCGTACCGCCAGACCAATTTGCGGTCGCCAATCAAATTGATTTAAGTGCTTTGCTGACCTACCGCACCGGCGTGATCGACGCATTCCTCGATCTGCTTGCGGGTTTGCTGCAATACATGAAGGACTGCTTTTGCGATCATCTGCTCGTCAAATGCCCTACATGTGATGAAGACGATCAGATCAATCTCGGAACCATTTCGATCCGCAGTGGGCAAGTCTACAAAATCTGTAACTTCACGAAGCGAAAGTATGTGAAATCATTCCCGACAGTCGGATATTGGCTGTCGTTGATTCCGATCCTTCCTCTGCTGCATATGTTTGTGGAAAAAATATGCTGCATGGCGCTTCCGGAAAGATTCGGGGCTATGAACGCGCCACAACCCTCCGCGGCTTATGCGTCGCATCCAATCGTGGGCAATTCCGCAGTAAAGTTTCCGGCAATTAAGATTCAGGGCGCGATTATGGCGGTGCAGCACTTCAAACCGGCCTCGTCGCTCGGCAGCGCGGTGACAAAATACTCGTTTTCCAAAACAATCTTCGGGAATTATCTGCAGAGTCAGACACAGCCTCCTGCTCCTCCATCCGCTAATGTCAAAACGCAGACTCTCATCGGTCAGAATGTGCAACTTTCCAAAGCGGCACTGGAAAAGGCCAACGTGCATGTCGATGGGGTGGTACAGGCCAATCCCGCGGACGTACGGACCAACCTAAAACAATTCATTACCGCTCCCGATTCACTCCCCGCCAACAGCTTCGCGACACTGGTCACCGATCAGGGAGGGACTGTTGTCGGCGTCATCCCGACTTCGAGCGATGTGCAGAAGCTCCGAAGCGATGTCTCCACTAGCCAACAGCAATTCACACAAGCGACCGCGCAACTCCAACAAGTCGCTCAGTCAAACGACCAGCTTAAAGCCAGAGCGGACGCCACCGACCAAACACTGGCCTCCAACAAGACTGCGTTGGATGGGGTAACCGGCCTCAAAGACCAGGTGACCACCCTACAAGCCCAATTGACCGCGCTACAAACCGCACACGCCGCCGACATTGCCCAACGCGATCAACAAATCAGCGCATTGAAAACCAGTGTTACTGAAGCCCAAGACCAACTCAAAGTAGTCAGCGATTTACAAGGCCAGGTCAAGAAACTTAGTACTCAGATAAAGCCGCCGAAATAGTTGGACGGGGGAGAAGTCGGTTTTCAAAGGATTTCGACGAAGGTGATAAACAGCAAAGGGCAGAGAAAGAAGACGATGCCAAAGATCGCGATCGGCATTCCGGTCGCCGCTAATCCGGACCTCTTGAAGGGCACTCTGGCGGCACTCGCTTCGAACACCACGCTTCCCGTGGACATCAGAATTCTGACGGATAGCGCAGCGGAGGGCGTTCGGGAAGCCATCGAATCGATGGCCACATCCGCTCAACTTCATCCTGAAACGCTCCACGGAAGAGGCGCGTGTTTGAATTTCCTGATCAGGGAATGTCCATCGGACTTCTACGTCCTGCTCGAAAACGGCGCTCTACCCGGTCCATTGTGGCTGGAGAATCTTCTCGACGTCTTTCGCCACGTGCCACGCTGTGGTCTGGCGGGGCCTTCCACCAACGTTGCCGCAAATGCACAAGGGATCAGCTCGACCGGAACAGGTGATGCCACAATCTTGGAACGAGTCGCACGACAAAGATTCGGTTCGACCTTCCAGTCACTGGGGCGCAAGTCCTATCTGGCTGAATTTTGCCTAGCCGTGCGGCACGAGCTTGTGCACGCCATTGGCGCGGTAGAGGAATCAGCCAAGTGGCTTGTTGATTTTTCGAGGCGTGCGGAACACGCCTCATTCGTCGCGCTATGGGCGTGTGGCGCTTACGTACACCGCAGCGCCCCAGAAATATCCACGGAGGTGGCTGCACAGCCGAGGCTCCCCGCTCCCTTGCCGCTTTTAGAAGAGAAGCAGAATCCCCATTTCAATGCAGAGTTACCGGGGAATCCCGGGCAGCAGTGCGTTGGACCGGAATCCATTCCCCCGTTTGAAAGACCTGGTTTGCGGAGAGCAGCGGTGCCGGACTTTCACGGAGCAGCCGAATCAGATTGTCCGCTGGTTAGCTGTATTATGCCGACCTTCAACCGTCGCGTTTTCCTGCCGCGCGCGATCCGTTGCTTTCTCAGTCAGGATTACAATAACACCGAGCTGATCATCGTGGACGATGGCAGCGACCCCATTTCTGACTTGCTCCCGCCGGATGCCCGGATTCGTTATTTTCGTCTCGGCGAAAAGCTCAATGTGGGAGCAAAGCGAAATTTCGCTTGCGAGCAATCGCAGGGTGAATTCATTCTTCACTGGGACGATGACGAGTGGTACGGACCGTCCCGGGTTCGTCGCCAGTTAGAACTACTCCGCGAATCGAAGGCTCGCATCTGCGGCACCAGCGTGGCTCTGTTCTACAACGAACTCGCGGATCGGGCTTTCCGGTACAGTTTCTCGGGACCAGTGGCCAGTTGGATGGGCGCACTCGCCTATCCGAAAGCGGTATGGAGAGAGCGGCCTTTTGACTCCATCCCGATCGCGGAGGATGTGCGGTTCATCTCACGGATTCCCGCTCATCTTCGTCAGGATTTAAAAGACCCCAGCTTATATGTGGCTTCGATCCACGATTCGAATACCAGTCCAAAAATCACCACAGGTTCGTACTGGAAATCCGAACCTGTAGAAACGATTCGGATCATTCCGGGCTTTGAGAGAGTCTCGAGTAGCGCGAGCATGAGCACGTGGCAGGAAGGGGCGTAGAATCGTGTGCCCACGCCGAGCTTTGGTAACCGCAGCTTCCGGCCTGGGAGATATTCTGCGCGCGACACCGCTCATTCGCGTTTGCGCTGCGATAGGTTACGAAGTGGACGTCCTTATTGCTCCCGACTATCCTGAAACCGCAACACTGCTTGAAAACGCACCCGAAATCCATCAACTCTTTTGCCGGCCAAGCCGCTGGGGAGGAATGGCTAGCGTTCCCGCGAGCAACGCGATATTGGGGGACTACGACGTCGCTACATTTACCTATTGGAGTGCGTCTCTTCAGAGCACAGTGCGAGCCGACCGGGTGCTCATCTTCGATTCCCGCAAATGGCTCATCGAGGGAGACCACGCTTGCGTTTTGTCGATCGCGCGGCAATTGGGTTGGAACAAGCCGCTGTCTTCACCGTTTGCCGTGACCTCCAATCGGGATTTTGCTCTAAGTCCGGGAACCATCGCGTTGCATCCTGGATGTAAGCCAGATTGGCCGTGGAAAAAATGGCATGGCTTTGCCGACTTGGCCCGCCTGAGGCCAGAAGTAGTGGTGATCGGCACGGCAAGCGATTTGGATAACTCCAAGACCTATTTTTCCAAGGAGTTCACGTGGCCAGCCGAAGTCCGGAATTTCGTGGGGCAATTGAGCTTGTTCGATACCGCCGCTCTTCTGAAGCAATGTGCGGCCCTCATCTCCAACGATTCCGGCATGATGCACCTCGCCGTTGCGCTCGGCGTACCGGCGTTTGGGATTTTTGGGATTACCAGCCCTCAGCGTGAATCCATTCCAGCGCCAAACATGTTTCCCATCACGAAGGGACTCAGCTGCGAGAACGCGTGTCATCGGGGTCGTTGGGGCAGGCGTGACTGCGAGCATCATCTACAATGCCTGAAAACTCTGACCCCCACGGAAGTACTCGAAAAAGTCTGTTCGATAATTCCACTGGAACGCCGCGGTGGTTCCACGCTGGCTTCGAGGTGTTGAAGAAGATGGAAGAGATCGGCTTGGTCTATTACGGATACGTATTTGATGCTTCTGGCTACGGGAACGCGGCACGTTCCTATATTCACGCCATGCATAAAGCTGGGATCCGGATTTCCGTCGTTGATCTAGCCAATCGCGGCCGGCAGGTCCATGATTCGCTGGTCGAATCTTTGCAAAACAAACCAGTCGAAGCAGATTTCCACTTATTTCACGGCATCCCTCCTCAGTGGGCGCGCCTTGCCTTCAAACAACCCAGAGGAATTGGAATGACGGTTTGGGAGACCGACGTCATGCCGACGCAATGGCGCAACGCGCTCAATCAAATGCTGGAGGTCTGGCTGCCGTGTGAATTCAACGTCACTGCCTTTGGCAAATCCCTGGAGCGACCAGTCTTCCGCCTCCCGCACCCTATGGGCTCTTGTTCGCCGAATGGATTCCATGGAACACTCGATTTCTTCGAAGCGATTCCCCGCGATGACTTCATCTTTTACAGCATCTTCGAATGGCAAGACCGCAAATGCCCGCAGGGACTTCTAACTACGTTTCTTCGAACATTTAGTGCCGCGGATCGCACCACACTGATTATCAAAACAAATCCCGGCGCAGTAGGTGCAGCACATGCCGCCCTTGAGCAGGCACGAAATACGGTTCGCTCGGATGCGCGCGTGGTGATCTATCCAGAGGGCTGGAGCGATACGCAGATCGCCGCGCTGCACGCTCGCGCCGACTGTTACATCTCTTTGCATCGCGGCGAAGGCTGGAATTGCCCCCTGTTTGAGGCGGCTTGCAAGGGAAAACCTGTCATTGCCACAGCTTATTCGGGGCCGATGGATTATTTAAGCCCTTCCGCTCACATGCTGGTTCGATACAAGAATTGTCCTGTCCGGCAGCCGTACCTTTATTACAACCCGAATATGCAGTGGGCCGATCCCGACCTGGATCACGCCTCGGAACTAATGCGCCAGGTCTATGAGCATCCCGAGGAGTCTCGCGCCCTCGCGCAACGTGCCGCCCCTCCGCTTCGTGACTCTTTCTCCCCACGCTCCGTCGGAGAGATGGCCAAAGCTAGGCTATCGGCGCTTCTGCGCCGCACGCGGCCCGACCGCTGGAGGACCTTGCCAAAAAAAGAGCGAGCCGCTGAACTGGCTCCATCGATTCCCATTCCGGGCGACTGGTATGACGGTGACTATTTCGAAACGGGCCAAAAAAGCAACTGGACCAATGGTTACAATTGGCCTTCCTTCTCGGGATTGTTTCGGGATACGGCGCGCTTTCTGATGTCAATCTTCCCCGAGGCGCAGTCTTTCTTGGATGCAGGCTGCGCGAAGGGTTTCCTCGTTAGGTGCTTGCGCGAAGAGGGCAAAGACGCTTGGGGGTTCGACGCCAGTCCATGGGCAATTCGTAACGCAGATCGCTCCTGCGTCCCATTTTTGGAATTGGATTCCGTTGACACTCATCCCTTCAACAAAAAGTTCGACATTGTTCTGGCGTTCTCGCTTCTCGAGAGTCTCACGGAGAATCAGATTCAGAGTTTTCTCGTCCGTTCGCGCCGGGCGGCGCAATCCGCAATCCTTGCGGTCATCTGTACGCTCGATTCGCAGACGCCCGAGCTGCAGTTTCCTCAAGAGGATATCGACTTGTCCCACATCACTTTGCGCTCCCGCAGGTGGTGGGACGAGCAATTTCTGAGAGCGGGTTGGCAGCGCAACAATCAACGAAATGATTTGCAGGAACGTTGTCAGAGTCATGCACTGCCCGTACGAATGGGGTGGAAGGTATTTTGCTATGCCAACGATTCGACCAAGGCGGAGTAACTCCCCATGGATCATTCAATACTCCCATTCGCGAGTTTTCATGGTCCACCAAACACACTGATATTTGGCGTCTGGCCCAACAACGGATTATTGTTGAGCAGAGACCGCGATGAGTAACTCGAAACAATCCGCGCTGGTTCACCTCGCATCGGGCATTGGCAATATCGTGTTCGCTACTCCGCTTGTCATTGCGCTATCCGAATTGGGATTACAGACTGATTTGTTGTTGGATGCCGATTACGCTCCAACAATCGAATTGTTGCGTCCTTGGAGCGCCGTCCGCACGATTTTCGAGCGGCACAAGCATGTAAATCTCGACTCTTACAATCACGTCATTCCGGCCATTCCGCCTTTTTACTGGCGCAGGTTTCGACACTCGTATGGCTCCGGGAAAAATGTCGTCCGCCGCCCCCCGGACCAACTTTTCTATCAGAATGAGCAGGAGTTCTACCTTTCTTTCGCCCGCGCTCTGGGCTACCCCTCCTCAGAGCGCCCTCTCTATCGATTGCCAGTTGCGCCATCGGACCAATTCGATCTTCGGGCTCAGACCTTGGTCATTGCTGCAGGTTGCAAAACCGGAGAAATGGCCTTCAAGCGATGGCCTTTCTTCCCGCAACTTGCCCAGCGTTTCGAGCACGTCGTTTTGGTCGGAACAGCCGACGACATGCGCGACGCCCACGGCGAACCATACCATTTCCATAACCACGTTGAGTCGTACATCGATCGTTTGTCGTTGCGGGAAACAGCCGAACTGATGGCAACAGCCGGTGCGGTCGTCGGAAACGACAGCGGTCTTTGTCACATCTCTTCTGCCCTCGGGACGCCGACACTGATTCTCTTCGGGCCTACGCCTCATGGAACCCTCGGCCAGTTTCCAGACAATGTTCACGTTCTCCGAGCTGGCTTGGAATGCGAGCCCTGCTGGTTCGCAAAACGATTCCAGGCCTGTCAAGGGCGCATCGATTGTCTGGCGAACATAAGCGTTGATAGGGTCGAAGCGGAACTGCGACACCTTCTCGGAAGTAGTCCGACAACCTCGCATTCCTTCACTCAAATTGTTCGGAGCCGCAAACCGTGATTAACAACCCTGTAGATACTAACAAAGGTATTGTCAATATTAAATATATTACACCGCTCGGAAAAGAATCCGTCAGGAAGCTAAGGCTTCGAAATAATTACTTACGGCGTAATGCATCGCTTTTGAGACTTCTTGGGGCGAGAACTCTTAGTTTTGACCGGACCCTAAACTGAGGTTCCAAGACACATTTGTCGTCGAACTTCGGAGAGCAACGGAACAGTGCAGTAATCAGCCGCGGCGGGGATGCGCTCGAGGAATTTTCTCGAATTCAAGCCCAGATCGATATCATTTCGGCCCGGAAGGCCCCTGGGGTCGGCGCTACCAGCAAATCTACTGGCAAGGCTCGAAGCTTACAAGCAAAGTAACGAAGGAGACATCTCAATGTACCCAGATGTGACCATCAATACCACCGAAGACTGGCAGAGCTTCACGAAGCCTGAAGAGGGAGTTCAGATGGATGTCATCGTCGACCCGATGATTTACCGCACTGCTGACGTCTTCTTGCGAGGGAAGACTGGTGTTAGTAGCACGTTTGGCAGCACGGAACAAGTTCAAACTGCGATTAAACGTAATATCGATTCACTCACAACATTCTTCGATAGCTTTGTCTTGTCCGAAAATCTTCCAATTATTGACTACGGGATTACATTCGATCCCCACGTAGGCCTAGACTCCTTTGACATCATCGAGAGATGCAATCAACGCGAAAGGGTGCTTATCTCCGTACATGTTTGTGGACCGGCTGCAGAGGAAGCTCGGCAGGCTGCGCTCGAGTTGCTGAAAAACAAGACGGCAGTACCGGAGCCCCTTGCCGAAGGCCTTCGGGAGGAGATGTCAGCGTTGGAGTACCAGTGGAAACCTGATCTTTCGTCATTGGGTCCTATGCAGGAGAGTGAATTGCCAGTGAACCGCTTTCTTTACGGTGCGGCGTTATTTGGGGCCTTTGCACACAAGGCGGGCGTAGGACATCTGTTCCAGCCTCAGCGATCACAAATCTATCTTGCCGCGTCGTTGCGTGCAGATTCTGCGCTAGCGCAAGACGAGAAAAACCTCTACAAGAAGCTGGGTGAAATAATGAGTCATGCTTCAGGCCCGACGAACTCGACAGCGGAACTCGACGGTTTGCCGCCATTTCTCCCTTACCTATTGAGCAAAGATCCGAAGACACCTAATCACCTGCTGTCGGAAGCCGCGGCACTTCGGAAGACTGCGATGGTCCAGGACTACCGGGATTGGAGAAACGGGCTGATTCGTGAGTGGCGGGAGAAGGGTGTAATCCGAGCTCAGTATCGAAAAGAACTGAGTTCCATCGCACAAAACCTTAAGAAAGAAATGGGAGCGCCAGCTGCTTCAGATGTCGAACTAAAAGTGAGTATGACAGGGCTGGATCCCTCATGGAAAGTGCCTGTCGATCGGATTTGGGGCTGGATTTACAGTCAATTGCCGGGACGACGATACATGAAACTCTTGACTCGCATGGCGTTGGCAGAAGCGGAGTACGAGCAAATTGATAAGCATGTGAGGACCATCTGGAATGCTGCATGAACAAACGGAGCAACACATCAAAGGGCGTGGTCCCTGTTGGTTGGGTCGAGGGCAAGCGCCATACTCCTTGGGTTCCCCCTATCCGTTGCTCCCCGTTTCCTCTGGGAGTGCCTCAATAGCTGAACCGTGAGCTGGGTTCCAGCCCCCGCCACTTCAAACCCATCGTGCCGATTTCCAGCAATGGGCTTACCTGTTTGCTTCCGACTAAGGGTTATGGGACTAACTCGACTGGCTGGACTTTTGGTAGTGACCATGGTCTGCGAAGCCGGTAATCTTTGTAGAGTCCCAACTTCCTATACAGCCATCGCCCCCTGTGCCTTCATCCGGCATGCCCGGCGACCCCATAAAGTTGACGTCGAACAAGTTGAGGTTTCCTACCATGCCGCCTCCCAAGTTCGCGTTGGGAATCGCGCGGGGATCCTCCTTGAAATCCCAATAGTGTAATGACAACTGAGGATTGATCTCCCTGATCATCGCCTCGAAACGATTGGTGATCTCGCGATGCCATGGCATGAATTCCGGACCGCCAACAAGTACGATGATCTAGAAAACCTACGAGCGAACATCGAAGAGTTCATCGAACAGTACTTTGAGAACAAATAGATCACCCCAATTTTCTGGGGGTCGCGGTAGGGACGCCAGTTAACCTGACGCCCCCCGCACGGATCCGCACGTGCAGGATTGCTGCATGCGGCTCTTACCGCGGATGAGTGGCGTCGAAACGCAAATTGGGATAAGGATGAAGGATGCTAGGTTTGGGGAGCCAGCGCTCTGCAATAGCCACAAGTCGTGGCCAAGTCATCCGATCTTTCTGGCTGCGTCGCCGTAGCTCGCGTAGCCAGCGCCGGATCACCTGTAACCGAAAACTTCGAAGACTGGCCAGATTCCCGGGGACTGCATGATAGTTGAAGTAGCCCTGTACTACAGACCTCAACCATTTCCCGAGCTCCGCCACGGACAGATGTTTGCGTCTTCGAAGCTCCTCGTTCAGCGCTCTCAATTTGGCGGAGAGCCGCTTGTGGATGGTCTTGCGTAGAACGAGGAATTTGCCGGTCTTCCACGTTTGCCCACAGATGTGGGTGAAACCCAGGAAGTT